>Ga0137418_10002959_pt1 | contig 15580 bp, 10 predicted proteins | sample CZODoug3_1_2_16f_FD_122242 | JGI IMG/M metagenome (GOLD analysis project Ga0137418, IMG submission 122242) | Vadose zone soil fungal communities from Angelo Coast Range Reserve, California, USA - CZODoug3_1_2_16fungal (Hybrid Assembly) | ecosystem: Environmental > Terrestrial > Soil > Vadose... | reverse complement strand
GTTCGGTGAGCGTCAGAGTAACCGATTTCTGGGTAGTCCCCATCATATCCTCCAGTCTGGCAGCAACTTAGAAGGTCGCTGCCAGCCTGTCAACCGGTTCGGGACGCTTGCCTAACTACAAATCGCGCACCCAATTGGAGGCCCATGCGACTGACAATCATCGATTGGTTGGTCATCGGCGCGTACTTCGCGCTCAACATCGGCATCGGTTTCTACTACAAGGCGCGCGCGAGCAAGAGCGTCAGCGAATTCTTCCTGTCCGGCCGCAACGTGCCCTGGTGGCTCGCGGGTACGTCGATGGTCGCGACCACGTTCGCAGCCGATACGCCGCTGGTGGTGACGGGCCTCGTCGCGAAGAACGGCATCGCCGGCAACTGGATCTGGTGGAGCTTCCTGATGAGCGGGATGCTCACCGTCTTCTTCTACGCGCGCTTGTGGCGGCGTGCCGGCGTGATGACCGACATCGAATTCGCGGAGATTCGCTACACGGGCAAACCGGCCGCGTTCCTGCGCGGGTTCCGCGCACTGTATCTCGGCATCATGATCAATTGCGTCATCCTTGGCTGGGTCAATCTCGCGATGGTAAAGATTCTCGGGTTGATCTTCGGCATCGGCAAGATCGAAGCGCTTGCGATCGTCCTCGGCCTGATCGTGCTCACATCCCTGATTTCGACGTTGTCCGGGCTTTGGGGCGTGCTCGTCACGGACGTCGTGCAGTTCGTCATCAAGATGGGCATGGTGATCGTGCTGGCGGTCTTCGCCGTGAACGCCGTCGGCGGGATCGAGTCGATGAAGTCGCAGCTGGTGGCCAGTGGTCGCGGCGAAGCGCTCAATCTCATCCCCAATCTGAACTCGGCGTGGATGCCGATGATCACGTTCCTCGTCTACATCTCGGTGAACTGGTGGGCGACGTGGTATCCGGGCGCCGAACCCGGGGGCGGGGGATATGTCGCGCAACGCATGTTCAGCGCGAAGGACGAGCGGCATTCGATGCTGGCGACGCTGTGGTTCAACATCGCGCACTACGCGATCCGGCCGTGGCCGTGGATTCTCGTCGCGCTGGCGTCGCTGATTCTATATCCGGGCCTCCAGGATCCGGAGACCGGCTACATCCGCGTGCTGATCGATCACTTGCCCCCGGCGTTGCGCGGTCTGATGGTCGCCGCCTTCGCGGCTGCGTACATGTCGACGATCGCGACGCAGCTGAACTGGGGCGCGAGCTACCTCATCAATGATTTCTGGCGCCGCTTCGTGAAGCGTGACGGCACGGATGAGTATTATGTCCGGGCCTCGCAAGTCGCGACCGTGCTTCTCACGCTGATCTCCGCCGTTGTCACGTTCTTCATGGGCTCGATCGGCGGGGCGTGGAAGCTCTTGATCGTGACCGGTGCCGGGACCGGCGGCGTCCTGTTGCTGCGCTGGTACTGGTGGCGGATCAACGCGTGGAGCGAGGTTTCCGCGATGATCTCCGCGTTCGTGGTGTCGCTCACCCTGCAGCTCGCGTTCGGCTACGACACCGACCAACCGAAGCAGTTCGCGCTGGTAATGCTCACGACGGTCGCGATTACGACTGCCGTGTGGTTGGCCGTCACGTACTTGACGGCGCCCGAGCCGCGCGAGACGCTGGTCGCGTTCTACCGGCGCACGCGGCCCTCGCGTCCTGGCTGGGCGCCGATCGCGGCGCTCGCGCCGGATGTCAAAGTGGCGGGCGATGGTCTCGCGAACCTGCTCGACTGGGTTGCCGGGTGCACCCTGGTTTACGGTGTGCTATTCGGAGTCGGAAAACTGCTGCTGCATGACACGACGCCAGGCCTGTTGTTGCTCGCGCTCGCGGCGCTCGGTGGCTTCGTGATCTACCGCGACTTGTCGCGGCGCGGCTGGGCTACTGTGGTGGAGTAAGGATTTCGTTGACGAGGTCGGCCACGCGCCGGCGCACCTGAAAGACCTTGGTGTTCGCGCGAGTGGGATTCACGCGGTTGGTGAGAAGAATAATGAAGAGGCTGCGGTCGGGGTCCATCCAGATGGACGTGCCGGTATAGCCGGTGTGTCCGAATGCGTTGGGCCCCATCTTCGTTCCGGCACTCGAATTCTCGGACGGGGTGTCCCAGCCGAGGGCGCGCGAGGAGCCAGGAGGAATCCCCTGTTTGTGAATGAAGTCGCGTACATGAAGTGAATCGATCGTTCGCAGCCGGAGCAGCCATGTCGCGAACCGTGCGAGATCCGGCGCGGTGCTGAACAGCCCCGCATGGCCCGACACGCCTCCCAGCCGTCCGGCATTCTCGTCATGCACCTCGCCGCGCAACAATCGATGGCGGAAGACCGTGTCGTTCTCGGTCGGCGCGATGCGTTCGCGCCAACTCTCCGGCGGGAGGTACCGAGTCGAGCGCATGCCGAGTGGCCCGAATAGTCGCGAGTCCAGAAAGTCGTTCAGCCGCTGGCCAGTGATCGCTTCGACCGCCTGCGTCAGCGTAATCGCGCCAAGGTCCGAATAGACAAACGTGTCACCAGGCTGCTTCAGCAGGGCCGTGGTATCGACCAAGGCGAGCGCTTCCTCGCGCGTCTTCGCTTCCGCATAGAGTGGCCGCCAGGCGGGCATGCCGGAAGAATGCGTGAGCAAATGGCGGATCAAGACGCGTTCCTTGTTCGCTCCCTGGAATGCCGGGACGTAGCGCTGGACGGGAGCGTCGAGGTCGAGTTTGCCTTGATCCACCAGCATCATCGCGGCAGTCGTCAGTCCAATGACTTTCGTCAGCGACGCCAGATCATAGATCGTTTCAGTCGTCACGGGCCGCTTGTCATCCGCGCCGTAGTGGCCCACCGCAGCCAGGAGGACGACACTATCTCTATAACCGACCGCGATTGTAGCGCCGGGGAATGCGCTATCGACCTGCGATTGTAGATATGCGACAACCGGCTCGAACCGGCCGTACGACTGCTGCGCCGTGATCGGCGGGACCGATGGCGCATGTGCGCACGCCAGCACCAGGAGCGGGCCACTGACGCCTGCGAGCCGACGCATCACGGAATGATGACGTGCGCCGGCGGCTTGATCGGCGGTAGTGTCGAGTCGGAAACCGTGAGCCCGTAACCGATCGGATACGCCGGCGGGATGCGGATCGGCAGTTTCCCGCGCACGGGCGACCAGCCGAGCAACGCGCGCGCGGCGGCGCGCTCGGCGGGCCGCACACCGCTCCAGGCGATGAGATACGATTTCACCGTCGGTGTCTGATTCAGCAGATAGGGGCTGCCGAGCGAGACGAGGACGGTCGGCTTCACCGAATCCGTCACCGTGATGAGGCGCGCGAGCGAGTCCGGCAGCGCGATGCTTCCCTTCGCGGCGATCGGCCGCACGTTCATCGCAAAAACCACGGTGGGCGCCCGACCAATCACGACCCGCGCCGAGTCGTAGGAGGCCGTCCCCGACATCGGCCACAGCCGGAAGAAGCCAACCGTGTCGCCGCCGGCGCGCATGAGCTCGAGCATGCGCTGCCCGACGTAGCTGTTCAGCTCGTCGCCGTACGCGATGATGGCCATCCGGCTGCGCGCGCCGCGCAGCCGCGCCACGATGCCGCTGGTGTCCCGCACCAGAGTCAGGGACCGTTGCGCGATGTCGTCCGCGGCATCCTGGAATGACTTCGAGCCGACGATGCGCGCGATCGAATCGAGCGGGACGGTCCGCCGCTCGAAGAGGTGCAACTGCCGCTTGATCGCGAGCACCCGGCTTACGGACGAATCGAGGCGCGCGGTGGTGAGGCGCCCGCTCTGCAGTGCCGCCAGCATCGACGCGATCGCCGAATCGGGATCGGCCGGCATGAGCAAGAGATCGGAGCCCGCCTCGAACGCGCGCACCGCCGCTTCGCCGGCGCCGTACTTGGCGACGATCGCGCCCATTTGCAGCGCGTCGGTCACCACGAGCCCCTTGAACTTGAGCGAGTCGCGCAGGACTCCCGTCAGCATCGCGGCAGACAGCGTCGCGGGCGTCTCGCCGGTGAATGCCGGAAAGGCAATGTGCGCGCTCATCACCACCTGCGCGCCGGCTTCGATCCCCGCACGAAACGGCACGAGCTCGACAGAGTCGAGCCGAGCGTAGTCGACCCGAATGGCGGGCAGACCGATATGCGAGTCCGCATCCGTGTCGCCGTGGCCCGGGAAATGTTTCAGCGTGGCGAGCATCCCGTTGTCCTGCAGCCCACGCACGTAGCCGCGCACGAGGCGCGCGACGGCCTTGGGGTTCTCCCCGAAGGAACGGGTGTTGATGATCGGATTGAGCGGGTTGTTGTTGACGTCCGCGTCGGGGGCGAAATTCACATGGATGCCGACGGCACGCCCCTCGATTGCGGCGACCCGGCCGATCGTGTAGGCGTCGCGCTCATTGCCCGTCGCGCCGGCGGCCATGATATATGGAAAGGCCGTGGCGCCCACGACACGCATCGCCGCGCCCCACTCGAGATCGGCCGAAACGAGCAGCGGCAATCTGGAACGGCGCTGCAGCGTATTGAGCTTCGCCGCGATGTCGTACGGTGAGCCGACGGAGATGATGATGCCGCCGACCTCGAGCGTATCGACCCAGCGCGTCGCGATCTGGAAGGCGGAATCGTCCAGCGCCATGTAGTTTCCGCCCAGCCACGGCACGACGAGCTGGGCCACTTTCTGGCGCGTGGTCAACTTCGCCAGGACCGCGTCGGCGACCGGTTGCGGGGGACGGGGAGCAGCGGTCCGTCCGCCACAGGCGGCCCCCCCGGCTACGAGCGTAACGATCAGGAGTCTATGCGCGCGCATCGTCTCGTTTGGATTCTGTTGGGGATCGGGTGTTCCACAGGAACACGCGCTCCGTCACCTGCATCCGCGCAGGTTCGCCCCGGTATCGAAGTATTACTCACCGACTCCGCACACCTCATCGCCGGCAAGCGTCTCGGACTGCTCTCCAACAACACAGGGGTCGATCGTTTGGGCCGGCGTGATGTTGACGTGCTGCGCACAGCGCCCGGCGTACGGCTTACGGTTTTGTTCAGTCCCGAGCACGGCTTTCGCGGTACGGAAGACCGTTCCGGGCTTCCCGATGGCAAGGACTCCGCCAGCGGTCTCCCAATCTACAGTCTCTATGGCGGATCGCGTACCGCCTCGCGCGCGGCGGTCGATTCCATCGACGTGCTGCTGATTGACTTGCAGGACATCGGCGCCCGGTACTACACCTACATCGGGACGACCGTGCAGCTGATGCGCGATGCAACACGCGCCGGCAAACGCGTGATCATTCTCGATCGTCCCGATCCCGTCGGCGGCACGGCGGTGCAGGGCAACGTGCGCGCGCGGGCGGGCGATCCCGATTCCGCGTTCTCGGGGTTCATGCCGGTGGCGATGCGGTACGGCATGACCCTCGGCGAGCTGGCCCGCCTGGCCAACGACGCACTGGCAATCGGTACCGACCTCGTCGTCGTGCCCGCGGCCGGATGGAATCGTGCGATGCTGTATGACCAAACCGGCTTACCGTGGATCAAACCGTCTCCCAACATGCCCGACCTCGAGAGCGCGTTGCTCTATCCGGGTACCTGTTTGTTCGAGGGGACGAATGTGTCGGTGGGTCGTGGGACTCGGGCGGCGTTCCGGGTCCTGGGGGCTCCGTGGCTCGATCCCGATTCCGTCATACGGCGGCTCGATACGTCGGCACTCGTCGGAGTCGAGATCGAGCCGACGACGTTCACCCCGGTCGCCCCGACCGACTCCAAGTATCCCGGCATTGCGCTGCGCGGTGTGCGGCTCAGCGTGCGCGATCGCGAGCACTACGATCCCACCAAGCTTGCGGTCGCGTTGCTCGCCGCGATTCGTTCCGCCCATCCTGCCGAATTCCAATTCCGCGCGCAGAGTTTCGATCGTCTCGCGACTGGGCCAGAGCTGCGGGCGGCGTTGGAGGCGGGGCGGCCGGTGCAGGAGATCTGGGCTTCGTGGAACGCTGATCTCGAGCGGTTCCGCCAGACTCGTGCCAAATACCTGATTTACTAGATTAGATCATGGCCGACCGCCGCTACAACGACAAAGAGATCGCTGCGATCTTCCGCGCGGCCGCGGAACAAGAGCCGCAGACCCCCCAGCGCGAGGTCGCGCGGGACGAGGGACTGACGCTCGCCGAGCTCCAGGCGATCGGCAGCGAGGTAGGCATCGCGTCCGATGCCGTGGCTCAGGCTGCACGAGCCGTGGATGTGCAGCTCGGCGCCGGGTCGCGAACGTTTCTCGGACTGCCCATCGGCGTGGCGAGAACGGTCAATCTCAATCGGCGGCTCACCGATGACGAATGGGAACGCCTCGTCGTGCAGCTGCGCGAGGTTTTCAACGCGCGCGGTCGCACGCGCTCCGAGGGCTCCCTCCGGCAGTGGACAAATGGAAACTTGCAGGTGCTGCTCGAGCCGACGGAAACGGGTCATCGTCTACGCTTCGGTACCGTGCACGGCGGCGCCCGCGCGGCCATCGGCATGGGGTTCGCCGTCCTCGGCGTAACGGCCACGGTCGCCATTTCCAGTGCGCTGGGTGGCACACTCGCGGAAGCGATTCCCGGGATCGCCCTGCTCGCCGCCGCCGGTGTCGGGATGATCGCCAGCGGCGCGCTCCGCCTGCCGCGCTGGGCGCGGTTGCGCGAGCGGCAAATGGAAGCGCTCGCGACGCGGGTAGCGCTGCCGCCCGGTTCCGGGACTCCGCCCAGCACAGGAGGCTGACAACTCTCCCTGGCCCGCCGAGTTGTGACCCCCTTCACAGAGTCCAAGTCCTTGTCGGCCGCATCTCTACACGTCGAGCTTGCCGAGTTGGTCCGGCGGCTCCATTATCGTGCCGCGCCCCGCCCTTGGGTTTTAACCGGGAGTCGCTATGGGAGCCCCCCGCGTCCGCCGATTGATTCGCGGCGCTATCGTCGTCCTGTTTGCCGTCGCGCCAGCGGTCTGGTACGCGTGCTCCGACAGCGGGTCGAGTTCTCCCGCCGGTCCCGCGTTACCAGTCACTCGCCTCATTCCGGATCTCCGCCTGGCCATTGCGGCGCAGCGCCGTCACACCGATGCGCTGCTCGAGATCCCTGGTGTCATCGGGACTGCGGTCACGGTTCAGCCGGACGGACGGCCTGGCATGATCCTCCTCCTGGACCGACCTGGCGTCACCGGTCTGCCGCTCATGCTTGACGGTATTCCCGTCACCCAGCGCGTGACGGGCATGCTCATGGCCTTCAGCGATCCCACCCACCGCCAGCGCCCCGCCCCGATGGGCTTCTCGGTCGGGCATCCAGCGATCACCGCGGGTACGATCGGCGCACGCGTGCGCGACGCATTGGGACGGGTGTACCTCCTCTCGAACAACCACGTTCTCGCCAACTCGAACGTCGCGAACATAGGCGATCCGGAATACCAGCCGGGCCCGTTCGACGGCGGAACGGCCGCCGATCAGATCGCGACGCTCAGCGACTATCAGGTCATTTCGTTCGCCGCCAACGGCACCAACACCATCGATGCCGCGATCGCCCTCTCCACGACCGCCGTGCTGGACAACGCGACGCCTGCCGACGACGGCTACAGCATGCCGAACTCGACGATCTTCGGCGACGCGAACGGCGACGGCCTGTTCGACGACCGCAACGCGCTGCTCGGCCTCAACGTGCAGAAGTACGGCCGCACCACGAAGCTGACGCATGGCCAGATCACCGGCGTCAACGCGACGGTCACGATCTGCTATGCCGTCGACGGATTCACCTGCACCAAGACCGCCCGCTACGTCGACCAGGTGATCATCTCGCCGGGAGGGTTCAGCAACGGCGGGGACTCGGGCTCGCTCATCGTCACCGACGACGCGAATCTCAATCCCGTGGCGTTGCTCTTCGCTGGCAACGCGAGCGTCACGATCGCCAACCGGATCGATCTCGTGCTGCAACGCTTTGGCGTCGTGATCGACGGCTTTGCCCCGCCGCCGCCGGGTCCGTTGACCGACCTGGCTGTGACGAGCCTCAGTGGACCAAGCACAGCGGTGCAGGGCAGTCCCTCCAACGTTACCGTGAGTGTCAAAAACGTCGGAAACCAGGACGTCTCGACATTCGACGTGACGCTCCAGGACACGACCGAGCACGTGACGGTCGGCACGCAGAGCATCGCCGGTCTCGTCGCTGGTGCCAGCACGACGGTGACATTCGCGTGGACGCCGGGCGCTACCGGCGATCACAACCTCGTGGCCCGGCAAACGCTGTCCGACGACAGAGCCACGAACGACCAGCGCTCCGTGACGATCACGGTCGACCCGCCGGTGACCGACGTTGCGGTCACCGGTTTCGCCGGGCCCGGTTCAGTCATCGTCGGCCACAGCGTCAACGTTGGCGTGACTGTGGCGAACGCCGGCAATCAGAACGTCGCGGGCGACGTCACCGTCACGCTGCAGGATTCCACCGCCGGGGTCACGATCGGCACGCAGACGATCCACGGGATCGCCGTGGGTGCCAACACGACGCTCGTGTTCAGCTGGAACACCACCGGTGCGGCGCTCGGCGCGCACAAGCTCGTGGCGACGCACGCCCTGGCGGACGACAACGCTGCCAACAACCAGCGCACGACCGTCATCTCGGTAACGCCGAAGCCGCTCGATATCGCGATGACAGGTATCACGGGGCCCCGCTCCGTCGCCCAAGGCGACACGGCGCATGTGGTGGTTACGGTCCAGAACGTCGGTGAGGTCGACGTCACCGCACCGTTCAACATCGAGCTGAGCGACGGGTGGATGACGCCGGTCGTCGCAGTGGCGACGGTGCCTGGTCTCGCCGCTGGGGCGTCGACCACCGTCGAGATCCTGTGGAATACCGCGGGGGCGGCTGTCACCGGCCACATCCTATTTGCAAACTCGAAACTGGCGGACGACAACTCGGCAAACAACAGTGTCGGGATCTCGATCAACGTGACGGCTCCGGGGCCGCCGGGTCCACCCCCGCCGCCGCCGCCTCCTCCACCGGGCACCGACGTCGCGATCACCGGCATCACCGGACCCGCGCGGGTCACGCAGGGAGACACCGCGCACATCGTCGTTACGGTAAAAAACGTGGGTGGCCAGGACGTCGCAGGCAACTTCGATGTTGTGTTGGCGGACGGATTCAACGGCCCCATCGTTGCCACGCAGACAATCACCGGGCTCGCCGTGGGCGTGAGCGTGACGCGTACACTCGACTGGAACACGGCCGGTGTCGAGATCACCGGGCACACGCTGTTTGCGACCCAGAGACTGGCCGACAGCGATCCGTCGAATAACACTGTCGGCATCGCGGTCATCGTCCAGGCTCCGCCCGTGACCGATGTCGCCGTCAGCAGCGTCGTCGCGCCGGCCGCGGTGACGCAAGGCAGCACCGCGTCCGTTGCGGTGACTGTCCAAAACGTGGGCGGCTTGAATGTCAGCGGGAACTTCGATGTGGTCCTGACGGACTCGACCGCCGGCGTGACCCTTGGAACACAAACGGTCGCGGGACTCGCCGTGGGCGCCACCGCGACTCGCACGTTCAATTGGAACACGACGGGCGCCGCGGTGGGCGGTCACCGACTCGTCGCAACCCACAGCCTGAGCGACGCGAACGCGGCCAACAACCAGGGCGGAGCGACGATCACCGTGAACGCCCCGGTCATCGATGTCGCCGTGACGGATGTGAGCGCACCGGCCTCGGTGACTCAGGGCGGTACGGTCGCGGCCCAAGTCACCGTGCAGAACGTCGGCGGCCAGAACGTCGGGAGCACCTTCAATGTCGTGCTCACCGACGCAACGGCAGGTGTGACGATCGGCACGCAGAGCGTGACCGGGCTGGCAATCGGTGCCAGCGCGACGCGCTCATTCAGCTGGAACACCACCGGCGCGACACTGGGCGGTCACACTCTCGTCGCGTCCCAGGCGTTCACGGACGACAACGCCGCGAACAATCAACGGTCGGCGACGGTCACCGTAAATCCTCAGCCCGTCGATCTCGCGTTGACCGCGATCAGCGCGCCCGGTCAGGTCACGCAGGGTGATACTGCCCCCGTGGTATTCACGGTACAGAACGTGGGTGGCCTGGATGTGACCACCAACTTCGACGTCGTGTTGACCGACGCGACGGCGGGCGGCATCACGATCGGAACGCAGACGATCTCCGGGCTTGCCGCCGGTGCCAGCGCGACACGCACGTTCAAGTGGAATACTGCCGGCGCGGCGATCAGCGGGCATATCGTGACGGCAACCCAAAAACTGGCCGACAACGACCCGAGCAACAACGCGGTCGCGATCGCGATCAACGTGAACGCGCCGAACCTCCACGTCGGGAATCTCAACGGCGTTGCCACCAGCAATGGCAACAATTGGTCGGCAACCGTTCAGATCACGGCACACGACTCCCGGCACAACCCCGTGAGCGGTGTGAGCGTGCGCGGTCTGTGGAATGGAGCCAATCCTGAAGTCGGTTGCGTAACGAGTGGGGCGGGAACGTGCAACGTCGTTTTGTCGAATCTGCCGAACTCGACCAAGGCGGTGTCGTTCGCCGTGACGGGGATGATTCTCTCTGGCTACGTGTATAAGTCATCCGCGAATCACGATCCAGATGGCAGCAGCAACGGCTTCTCGGTCACCGTGAAGCGGTAATGATGGTGGCGCGCATGATGATCTTGGTCCTGCTCGCCGGAGGAATGGTGGCATGTTCCTCCGGCGCGCCACGCGGGGGAGCCACCGTGACGGCACGAAGCATCGACGAAGTTCTCGCCGCGCATACTGACTCGCTCATGGCGCTGCCCGGCGTCGTCGGAACGGCCGTCGGTCTTTGCGAGGGCGAGCGGTGTATCAAGGTTTTGATGTCCGACTCAAATCCGGCGACCAAGAACAGGATCCCCGCTCGTTTGGAGGGCTATCGGGTCGTGGTAGAGGTGACAGGACTGATCACGCCTCGCTAAGAAGGAGTTCTTCACCGAGCCTCTAAGCCCCGAAGGCGAAGAAAGGTTGATATGATGGTTCTTGGCTTACGCACGGTGATCTACCACGTTGCCGATCTCAAGCGCGCCAAGGAGTGGTACGGCTCCGCCTTCGGCGTCCAGCCATACTTCGACGAACCGTTCTACGTTGGCTTCAACATTGGTGGCTACGAGCTTGGTTTGGATCCCGACACCAAGGGAGTCAAACCGGGCGCGGGAGGCTCCGTGGCGTATTGGGGCGTCGCCAACGTCGAGAAGGCGGTCGACCAATTCATTCGCGCGGGAGCGACCCTCAAGTCCCCCATTCGGGATGTTGGGGAAGGCATTCGCGTCGCGACCGTCGCCGATCCGTTTGGAAATCTGGTGGGTCTCATCGAGAACCCGCATTTCTCGGCGGCCTAGTGCGCATGCGGTTGGGACCCTTGGACCTACCGTCATTGCGACAGGCGGTTAGCTTCCCCCGGGCATGAATGTCATTCCCCAGCGCGTCAAAGACGGTTTTGTCCGGTTAATCGGCCCGCTGGCGCGCCTTCTAATCAGTAGCGGCGTGCATCCGAATACGATTACCACCGTGGGGACCCTGGTCGTGGTCGGCTCCGGCGTGGCGTTCGCCACCGGCGCCATCCGGCTCGGCGGATTGCTGCTCCTGATCAGCGGGATACTCGATCTGCTCGACGGGCAGGTGGCGCGCCAGGGCGGCAAAATGACGACGTTCGGCGCGTTTTACGATTCGACGCTCGACCGGATCGGCGAGGGGGCGGTTTTTGCGGGGCTGATCTTCTATTTTTTGACCGGCCCGTTGCCCGCCGACATGAAGCCGCGGGCCATCGCGGCCGGGCTGGTCGCGCTCGTCGCCTCGTTCTTGGTATCGTACACGCGGGCGCGGGCCGAAGCGCTCGGCGTTGAAAACAAGGTCGGCATCGCCCCGCGCGCCGAACGCATTCTGTTCCTCGGGGTGCCTGCACTGCTCCTGGGCGCGGGGCCGGGGCGCCCCGGTGTCGTGCTGCTCTGGATTGTGGCGGTGCTCGCGCTCGTCTCCGCGATCACGGTGATCCAACGGGTGGTGCACGTCGCGCGCGTGGCGCGCGGCGCTCCGCCGCCGTCGCCGATTCCCAAACGTGAGACGTTGCCTGGAGTCGCGGCGGCACGCCGCAGAGGACATTGATGGCACGGGAGCAAACGGGGACGGCGGTCGTCACGGGAGGCGCACGGGAGATCGCGCCCGCCACAGGAAAACTGGGCGTGATGCTGGTGGGACTCGGCGCCGTCTCTACGACGTTCATCGCCGGGGTTGAGAACGTGCGGCGTGGTCGAGCGTTGCCGATCGGGTCGCTCAGCCAGATGGCGACGATCCGGCTCGGCAAGCGCACCGAGAAGCGCGTGCCGAAGATCAAGGAGTTCGTGCCGCTCGCGGACCTGAAAGATCTCGTCTTTACGGCGTGGGATCCGATTCCCGATGATGCGTACACCGCGGCAGTGAAAGCCGGCGTGCTCGACAAACACGAGCACCTCGAGCCGATCAAAGATTTCCTGCAGAACATCAAGCCGATGCCGGCCGTCTTCGACCAGTATTACGTCAAGCGCCTCCAAGGGACGAACGTCAAGCGCGGCAAGAACAAGCGTGAGCTCGCCGAGCAGCTGCGCGAGGACATGCGAAACTTCAAAAAGAACGCGGGACTGGATCGTCTCGTCGTGGTGTGGTGTGCCTCGACTGAAGTGTTCCTCACGCCGGGACCCGCGCACCAGTCGCTGGCCGCCTTCGAGAAGGCGATGGAGCAGAACGATCAGTCGATCGCGCCGTCGATGCTGTACGCCTATGCGGCGCTCATGGAGAACGTGCCGTTTGCGAACGGGGCGCCCAACCTGACGGTCGACCTTCCGGTGATGGAGCGGCTGGCGGAGGACCGCCACGTGCCGATCGGGGGCAAGGACTTCAAGACCGGTCAGACGATGATGAAGAGCGTGCTCGCACCGGCGTTCAAGGCGCGGATGCTCGGCCTGTCGGGGTGGTATTCCACCAACATTCTCGGCAATCGGGACGGCGAAGTGCTCGACGACCCGGAGTCGTTCAAGACGAAGGAGGAGTCGAAGCTCGGCTTGCTCGAGCACATTCTCCAGCCCGATCTCTATCCCGAGCTCTACGGCAAAGTCTACCACAAGGTGCGGATCAACTATTACCCACCCCGCGGCGACAATAAGGAGGGGTGGGACAACATCGACATCTTCGGATGGCTGGGCTATCCGATGCAGATCAAGGTCGACTTCCTCTGCCGTGACTCGATCCTCGCGGCCCCGATCGTGCTCGATCTGGCACTGTTCTTCGATCTCGCCGGCCGGGCGGGACTATCGGGCATTCAGGAGTGGCTCTCGTTCTACTTCAAGAGCCCGCAATTCGCCGCCGGCCTGTACGCCGAGCACGACCTCTTCATTCAGCAGACGAAGCTGAAGAACACGCTCCGCTGGCTGATGGGCGAGGAGCAGATCACGCACCTCGGCATCGAGTACTACGAATACGCGGAGAAGTAGGACTCCCGCTCCCCTGCCTCACGACCAGCAACACCCAGGAGATCGTCGCGCATGACGAGTTTGACGCCGTTGCTCGCGTTCCTCGGATTCGTCCAGGACGCTGCGCCAGCACAACACGCCGCCGGTGGTGAAGCGGCTCTCGTACTGCCGGATCTCGCCAAGGCTCTATTTCTGGGCGGGATCAACGGCCGGTCCTTGCTGCTCTGGGGTCTGGTAATCTGTGCGCTGGGGCTGGTGTTCGGGTTGGCAACCTACATGCAGCTCAAGAACCTCCCGGTGCACCGCGCGATGCGGGAAATCTCCGAGCTGATCTACGAGACCTGCAAGACGTACCTGCTCACCCAGGGACGTTTCCTGCTCATCCTGTGGGTGTTCATCGGCGCCATCGTGGCGCTGTACTTCGGCACGCTGGCGCAGACGACGGACGCGACCGGCGCCATGGTGCGCGGCTTTCCCGCGACCAAGGTGATCATCATCCTGTTGTTCAGCCTCATCGGCATCGCCGGCAGCTACGGGGTCGCCTGGTTCGGCATCCGGGTCAATACGTTCGCGAACTCCCGTACGGCCTTCGCCAGCCTGACCGGCAAGCCCTATCCCAACCACGCGATTCCGCTGAAGGCCGGCATGAGCATCGGGATGCTGCTGATCAGCGTCGAGCTGCTCCTGATGCTCTTGATTCTGCTGTTCATCCCCGGCGACTACGCCGGTCCCTGCTTTATCGGCTTCGCGATTGGTGAGTCCCTCGGCGCGGCGGCGCTCCGTGTCGCGGGCGGCATTTTCACCAAGATCGCCGATATCGGCGCCGATCTCATGAAGATCGTCTTCAAGATCAAGGAGGACGACGCCCGCAACCCCGGCGTCATCGCCGACTGCACGGGGGACAACGCCGGGGACTCGGTCGGGCCGAGCGCCGACGGGTTCGAGACGTACGGCGTGACGGGCGTCGCGCTGATTTCGTTCATCCTGCTCGCCGTCCACCAGCCGCTTGTGCAGATCCAGCTCCTCGTCTGGATCTTCGCGATGCGCGTGATGATGATCGTGGCGTCGGGACTGTCTTACTTCGTGAACGCCGCGTACGCGAAGGCAAAATATCAGACGGCTGATCACATGAACTTCGAGACGCCACTAACGTCGCTGGTGTGGCTCACGTCGCTCGTGTCGGTGGCGCTCACGTTCCTCGCGTCGCGGCTCCTGATACCGACCATCGGCGCCGATCCCACGCTGTGGTGGAAACTGTCGCTCGTGATCACCTGCGGGACGCTCGCCGGGGCGATTATCCCCGAGTTCGTGAAGGTGTTCACCTCGACCGGATCCCGGCACGTGCGAGAGATCGTGACCTCCTCCCGCGAGGGCGGCGCGTCCCTGAACATTCTCTCCGGGTTCGTCGCCGGGAACTTCAGCGCGTTCTGGTTAGGGATGACGATGATGGTGCTGATGGCCATCGCCTATGGGATCAGCACGGCGGGACTCGCCGGCCTGATGATCGCGCCCGCCGTGTTCGCGTTTGGCTTGGTCGCGTTCGGCTTCCTAGGCATGGGTCCCGTCACGATTGCGGTCGATTCCTACGGCCCCGTGACGGACAACGCGCAGTCGGTCTACGAGCTGTCGCTGATCGAGCAGGTGCCGAACGTCCGTACGGAGATCAAGAAGGACTTTGGATTCGATCCGAACTTCGCGCGGGCCAAGGAGAATCTCGAGGAAAACGACGGCGCGGGGAACACGTTCAAGGCGACGGCCAAGCCGGTGCTGATCGGTACCGCGGTCGTGGGCGCCACGACGATGATCTTTTCCATTATTGTAGCGCTGACGCGCGGGCTGCAGCCGGAGCTGCTGTCGAACCTGTCGATCCTGCATCCGCCGTTTTTGTTGGGCCTGATCACCGGCGGCGCCGTGATCTACTGGTTCACCGGCGCGTCGACGCAGGCGGTGACGACCGGCGCGTATCGCGCGGTGGAGTTCATCAAGGCGAATATCCGGCTCGAGGGGACGACCAGGGCCTCCGTGGCCGACAGCAAGAAAGTGGTGGAGATCTGCACGCAATACGCCCAGAAGGGGATGTTCAACATCTTCCTGACGGTCTTCTTTGCGACGCTCGCGTTCGCGTTCTTCGAGCCGTACTTCTT
>Ga0137418_10002958_pt1 | contig 15583 bp, 5 predicted proteins | sample CZODoug3_1_2_16f_FD_122242 | JGI IMG/M metagenome (GOLD analysis project Ga0137418, IMG submission 122242) | Vadose zone soil fungal communities from Angelo Coast Range Reserve, California, USA - CZODoug3_1_2_16fungal (Hybrid Assembly) | ecosystem: Environmental > Terrestrial > Soil > Vadose... | reverse complement strand
GTAATAAATATTATATTGCTGCTACTCTGGTACATGGCCTACTAGCTACTCTACAAGAGTATCACCACAACACAGAAACAAGTAAACCCTCCCCTCCCCTACAGTGACCACACTGATAGGATACATAATAAACATATCAGATTGACTGAAAAGATATCCTAGATCAGAAGATTACCCACCATGAGGAATATGTGTGAAGACAGCTAATTAAAGCCAGGAAAATACAGCAAGAAAGAGGGGGCAGTAGAGGACAGAGGCAGGCAGGGGAAGGTGAATGGGACAGTGCTGGTAGGTGGGAGGTGGGAGGGTAGCAGTAGGCAGAGGCTGCAATGAGATAGCCTGAGTGAGGTAGAGGCAAGCAGGTCGACAGATGTGGCCATCAGGTAGGGTAAGGGAGACAGGACTTGTAGAAAATGAAGATGGAAGTTGGAAAGAAAGTTGCTATGGTGTGAGAACAATGTACAAGATATACATGTAGTTTCAGAATCATTTGTGTGATGCTCGGCAACCTTGATTTTGAGACATCTCTGGGGGCTCTGAATTCGACACAATCAATGGGATCATTGGAGAACTTAGTTCAGCTCGTTGTGCAAATTGGGGCTAAATATTATTTACGGCAGATTATAGCACAAGCATGCCTGTAACTAAATCAGGATGTTTATCACCCAAGCCTTCACTCCCCAGTTGGAGTTCTTCTCGTCCATATAAGGTGCCAAAATCTCGTTGCAGCGCCCTTCCTTCGACGCACTCACATGCGTAAAAAGATTTTAATGGACAGAAAGCAAATACATTTACACATACAAGACCAGATTCATGATTGTTGTATTCCTAAAGCATGGTCCTTCCTCCGTTGGAAAACTTCAGGTGCTCAAGATTCAGCCCTAGGCAAAAGAGAGAAGGTCAGATATTTGTCATCCATGGCATACGCGAGCCTACAACATTGGTTGTGACAAAAGCAAAGTGTTACTCATCGCTCGCCGACAATGTGGCTCAGAATTATTAGCCATTCAGAAGAAGAGAACCAATGGGTGAAATTCTTTGGGTGAAATGCTTATTTTTCGTCGCCGTAAAAGCCATGGATGACGTCGTGAGCGAGCCGATATAGACTGAGAGAAGAAACCACTGACAAAATTATATCGCGTATCTAATGAGTCAATGACAGCGATCATAGATATCATTGCTGCCGCAATTGCATGAGTTTTGTACCGATCGGATAGGTATCCAGAAAGAGGAGTGACTGGGTCAATAAAAATCGGTTTCATTATATTTTGACCGCTAGCTTGACAAAGCATGTATGGAATAAGCTAGCAGCAAATGGTTTAACGATAAGAAGCTGTACCCGAGCCGATTTAATATTGATGGGAGGAAGGGTGCAAGACCATAGAGTGTCGTTCCGAGCACGAGAAAATTGATGAAGACAAGAATAAAGGGACCGAAATATTTCCTTTGGGGTAAATTTTTCCGCCGTATTAATTGACGGGCGGTCTCGGTGAATTATGCTGTTGGTTGTACTCCGAAATCAGCTCGCTGTCAACTAGAAACCCAGAATCTCAAGGAGTTCGCAGCATCAGGAAGAAACCAGCTATACATCCTGCGCTTGAATTACCCACCAAGATAAAAATATGATAAGATGAGCCATTGATGTGACGATTTACCTTGCAAGGTAACGATAATTCCCGCAATGTTGGCATCAGAATTGTTGGGCCGATCCTGCAAAGGAGCAGATTCGATGGAAGCTCGGCAGCTACTATATACGGGCTTCATCGGAGTTGAGCATAAAGACAAAAGTTTGTTCTTTTCCAACGCACTGTCGATCTGTCATGTGAGGCCCTCCTCCTGTAAGCCAGCAAGATATGATATCTGGACCAGGAGCTCTGTAATAAATAACGAATCAATATTCGGCGTTTACCAGAAAGCTAAGAAGATAGAAAAATTGTTCAAATTGGGAGGAGCTTTGTGTCTGTGATGCGATGGCCTTGGCTAGCGAGCGTTCCATTTTGGCCAGCTAACCGGCAATGTGAACCCGTCAACACGCTGTTCGGTAGCAAGTACTATACGCGGGTCACCGGCTGGGCGTAAGTTATAAAGAAACTACATCCGCATCTTCGATACATGCATATCTGCCAGTTGCATCCAAGCGTTGGGTTGACAGATGCGACAAAACTTTCGAAGTTTTATCCCCATATTCGGTATGATCTATCTAGAAATGGTAAATTTGTTGCCGGAAACTAGAGTCCGAGAATGGGCATGACGGATTGGCGCCGGTAAATATATTACTGATCACCGGGCAATCGCCGGGAGACTTCTGAATCACAAAGTCCACATGGATGGATCAGAGAATTCGTTTGTTTTGGTGAGCCGACATCGTTCTTTGGCGGATTGACGCGCCTTGGCTGTGCACATCGTGATGTTCGAAAACCCTGGTCACTCCAGCTCAGTACTAGTAAATGGAGCTAGTCGACGATGCGCACTTGACAGACGACCGGATAGTGACAATTGCACATCGCCAATATATCACCGCTGGCCATAATTCTTAGCGACTCTCTTACCAAACGTAGGTTCATTGGCAATTGGAAGATCTGGCAGAGATAAGCTCGTCCACCAGGTATATAACAGACAGCATCGCGGCACCTTTTTTTTTTTGCTAACCCCACACCTTGCGGTTTGCCGTTCCACAGTTTAGGCTGAGTTCACTACTAGCCAACCATGGCGATTCCAGTTCCTGTGGCCCAGTTGATTGGCACATTCTTGGAGGCTCTTGCCTACGGTATGCGTTTTCTAGTTGGACATAATCACCGTTGAATTAATCGACCGCGCAGGGGTCTACATTGTCATTTTTCCTAGATGTCTTGACATCCTGCGCAAGAGAAACCTCCGCAAAGGCTTAATGTTCTACCTTTTGGCGACCATGATCATCAGTTGCACTCTTATCACGATAGTCAGAGTTTCGGTAAATTGGCGTAAATAATCGTATTTACTCGATTTTTATTTCTAGCATTTGGTCGTAGATCTGATTCGTGCATTTGCGGCGTTCGCTGGCAACATGGATATCCCAGGATCTCCAGCGAAATATTATGCTAATGTGGATACCACTTTGAACATCACAAAAAACGCGACATATGTCTCGGTGACTTTGTTGGCGGATGCCCTTCTGGTAAAATGACCCGCATATCGTTTACTACTAAGCTAATAATGATCCGTTCGAGCAGGTTTATCGAACGTTCATTATCTGGGGCGGCCAGTACTGGGTTGTTATATTGCCAGTTCTTTTGCTCGGTCTAGACGTTGGTGCGCTCTTAGTTCATGACGATCTATAACCACGTACTCAGCGTTGTGACGTCTAGCTATTTCTGTCTGGTTCACGTGGTCTTTGAATGAAGCATCACCAGGGAGCAGTGTCCTAGTTTCCACCGCCTTCGTGCGTTCGAAATATTTCTACACCACCACGCTCGCTTTGAATCTTCTCTGCACAAGTAAGAAGACATCATCATCAAAAGAGTTTCTCACCGACGAATTTATATCTATATGATAATCAGTTCTTATCGCATTCAAGATATCGAACACCCAGCGGCAAGTTAGTGGCTACCCTGGGGCATCGAACTGCAGATATACAATTCTCTCCACCATCCTCGAGTCCGGTGTGTCATTTAGCTGTAATTCTCGCCCTTAGCAATATATCGATCAGCTTTTGGTAGCTGCAATTTATACGGCCATTCTTGTTTGCCTCATCGGAACATCCGTATCCGACAATTCGACCATGTTCCTCTTCCTAAATTCGGTCGGTTGTGTCTAACCCTTCGGTATCGCTTTATTGACGTAAACGTATATTCACAGATACCACCCGTGATCGTAAGTCTATCACAGAAAGCATCACCGCTCACGCTGCTCATACTTTATTTAGGGATCTGTATTCTCCTACATCGTTATTCGTAGCTCCATGGATAACAACACTGGGACGCCGAGAAGCAGCACGGACTTCGGTAGCGCTTCAAGTCTAGGTCGGTTTCGTGTTAACCACAATAGTATGGGAGTAAACCATACTATGCATGACCGGGACTTAGGAGTGGTGGTTGTTTGTGTCTCAGAGCAAAGTATATGCCATGATATGGGGTTGGACAACGAGCATCGCTCTTCACGTGCAGATACCGGGTCGCTTGTATGACGAGACTATGTTGGATATTTTATTTTCTGTGTTTGGGGAAATACGATTATTCTTGTTGTACACCCACGTTGACCGAAAATCGGGTACTTCTGTGATCTGCCAAGTTGGAATGACGCAGAAATATAGTAATAGCACTCAGACCGACATAGTTTATAGTCGTTTCAGCAATTATTTATGCATCCTCCGAGTCACAAGCCATGCAAATCCCGTGGCTGACCCCCATTGCATTTTATGTAACCACGGTTCTAGACTCTGAAACAGGTGAATTTGCCGTAAGTTGGGATTGCAAACTCGTCCACATGAGAGGGCCCCAGAATCGCAATTAAATATCCATTCAAGCAAATTTAACTATTTAAATTGAATATTTTTAAAACCACCTATTTTGAGTATGGCGAGTTGTCACCGACGTTGGCGAGGCATACGCATTTCTCCAGGTAACTAGATACAAAGTCATCCTATTGCTCAAAATCTAGCTATGCCTTTTCAATGCAAGGAGATATCTACAAAATATGGTTATATGTGAAAATCACTATAGCCCCGCCATTTTTCGCAATTTCTCTCGGTCCATGCTCTCGTCCACCATCGCCTTCAGTAAGCCTTGATCACGGTATAGCACTGCAGGCTTGTCAAACTCCACAAGGCGTCCAGAATCTAGGACCATCTGCGGATACTTGGTTGGAACTCTACTAGCATACCATCCTGGACCTACCACACGGTCCGAATCTATGATGGTCTGGAGACGGTGAGCGACAGTGATGACGGTCGTGTCTTTACTCAACTCCGTATGGATAGAATGCTGGATGACAGCGTCGGTGTCGTGATCTGGCGAGGCATGTAAGCTCGAATCACGCGCATGCCAGCCTATGCCGCACTCACGGTTCACCGATAGCTGCTGTAGCTAATTGCATATAAATACTATGTTAGCTCGCTCATACGGTAGTACGGGTCCAGATTCAACTTACCTGCATCGAGGATTAAAAGCTTGCTCTTTCGCACGAGCACACGGGCCAGAGCCACTATTTGCCTTCAGAGATCATAAAAAGTTCAGTTCCGTAGTGCAGGAGTTCTTGCTTCTGTACCTTTGTCCAAGAGAAAAGTTCGATCCACCAGCTTCTATCCGGGTGTCTAGAGTCTCGGCAGCACTTTCAGGACTCTCGTGCAATCCACTCTGCACAGTCACCGAGCCTGTCGATGCTGACGGCACCGATAAATCCGAGAAGGATGTGGCACGAGATGAAATACTGAACAAGCCCGCAAAGCATAGAGCACCGCTGAGAATGGCGTCGTCGTACTGAGAGAAGGGGTCTAAGTTTTCTCTCAATGTTCCTGCCAGCAGCTACAAGAGTTGCCCGAGTATGTAGATTACATGAGAACTAATTATTCAGAGACATACCTCAGGCTGCTGAGGAATCAAAGTTATACTTGACCTCAAAGCATCAAGATTTAGTATTGTGATGTCCTTGTTATCATAGAATATTTGACCACTGGTTTGTCATCAACGAATTTGCCGAATATTGGGTGAAGCAGGATGGGGGGTATAGCAGAAGCAGCCGAGGGTGGTCGATTCTAGCGAATGGTGTGCTCTTCATCTCGTTGCAGCTTGGCAAACACAGAAGGAACTCCCTGGCTGGAAGGTGCCGTGCCTGGGAAATTCTGGACGAAGAGTTGACGAAGCGTCTATGTTAGATATAATGGGATCCTGCGACCGATCAAGACGTTTACTGACTTAGCATCTTTTCTTGTTTACGGCTATTTCAAAGTGGGACTGAGGATCGGTCAGCAGGGCTGCGTTCCGTTGGAGATGGATGTTTCGCATGCAAGACAGAAGAGTACAGGCATCGCGGAAACACTGGGGCAGTTATCGTGAGTCTTTCGTCTTTTTCTTACGTTTCCTAACCCCCTCCTGTCCTTGTGGAGCTCGTCGTTCCTGCTGTACCACCCATTCCCCATCTTACCCCTTTGGACTTGGTTCTTGATGGAGCGACAAGTCGCAAACACACTCGGATGGTATTGAGGAAAATACAGGGGGTCATAGTAATAGATAGTATTCAGGATATTGAGTCGGACTATGGAAAAAATCATGAACCAGCAGCGCATAAAGCGCGGGTCAGCACAGATGGCTGCTTCTGCTTGAACGTGCCCAGAACCCTTCTTCCTTCGGAATCGGGAGTCGGGGATTAGATGCATGTAAGATGATTCTGCATTACGAGTCCTTTAGTTTTATTTTTACTAAGGAGTCGTCTTCTTTAATCTGAGCGGGGCAAAATTCCCACATTGTGAAAATTGAGTACCCTGAGAACTGAATTTGCTTACTGTGAGAATAATTCGGCTTCGATATGAAAGGTCTTATTGTTTTGCGGCCGGCAGGGCTCCGAAGTCTGTGGCGTGTGACAACTGCAAACAACAACACAAACAAAACGATGCTGTATGACGCTCTCGAACGACACACACTCGAACGACGCACCCCGTTAAACCAATGGTTGTTTTATCATATCTTTTGCAACTCTACCTTGTACTCTGGCTCTTTTCGGGATGCTATGGCAACAATTTGCCATTCTATTCTCGCACACTCAAGGCTGCCCCTTTAGCCACAATGCATCATCAGGGTGCAATAAGCGGGCGCAGCCTTTTGACTAGCGTTGAGACGGGATTTTGTCATCACAGTGAGTAGATGGTCTTCTCGTGTGCTAACCATTTCACCAATTCTTGTAGAATTTGTACAGGATGGTGAAGTTCCCGCTCAGTTATGCTCCGTTGTCGATGATTGGCAGTCACGGGTGAGTGAATTGATACATTGCATATATATATTAGAGTTTTGCCTTGTGTTTGGCAGGAAAATTATCTTGTGGGTGGTTTTACTACCCTTGACCCCTCTGCATGCCGGAATCTCGCCGCAGTTAATTTGGTGCGTTAGCCATCCAAATTAATTTATTGACCAAACAATTAATTATTAATGGTGACCTAGCCTTCAAGTATTCTTGCTGCGGTTCATTCGGTACGTTAGCAATTCAAATTTCTTGACCTAAAAATTAATTATTAATGGTGACTTAGCCTTCAGATATTCTCGTCGTGTTTAATCTGGTATGTTGGTCACGCAAATTTATTGGCTAAATGATTAATTCTTAATGGTGACCTAGCTTTGTGATAATTTAGTCGACAAGACGGTATGTTCTATTGGTGTTTCTGTCATCTATTCTTGTGTAGGTAATTATTCTGCTGTGGATATTGTGAGTATATGTGGGTATTGTTCTGTTAACTCTTGTAAGGTAATTCAGAGTGCATGTCATGTTGCTGCCACTCATAATCAGGTTTTAACAACCCCAGAGTGGGTGATAGCAGCCCCAGAGTGGGTGATTTTAGCAGCCCCAGAGCGGGTGATAATAGCCCCAGAGTGGGTGATTTTAGCAGCCCCAGAGCGGGTGATAGCAGCCCCAGAGTGGGTGATAGCAGCCCCAGAGCGGGTGATTTTAGCAGCCCCAGAGTGGGTGATAATAGCCCCAGAGCGGGTGATAGCAGCCCCAGAGTGGGTGATTGTGGCAGCTCCTGAGTGGCTGAATAGGGTTTACCCATGCAGGATGAACGGGACTAATTCAAACACTATCATAAAGTTGATCCTTCCATCAGTGGAATATTCCACAGCATATTATATGTTCAAAAGCATTTTCACAGACATGATGCTGCTTATTTTTTTACCTGCTTATGATTCATGTCAAAACCTCATGGACAGTCCACTCTTGAAAGATTCTGTTGCTATATATGAGCAATATTGCATAGCTTGCAATCAAATGCAGCCTACTTCACAATATTCTATCTATGAGATGCAAGGGCAGTTCTTACAATTTGCAACTGTGCATCATAATCCTCTATTTCCTGAGGAGGTTATATCAGTACTTCTTCAGCATTTTTACCAATGTCGAACAGTTCAATTAATAGTTTTTATATTGTCTTGGTGTCATGAAGTGCTGTCTATTCTTTATGAGAAACAAGTTCTGATGTTGAGCTTTGATCCAAGTGTTCATGTACGTTGTGTGCAAATTCATTTAATGCTTACTCGCTTCAAGCATCGAAAGCATGATTTTGCAGTATATGTTTCAGGAAAATATCTAATTATTCCACAATACAATGGTGCCTTATTTTTGGTTACTTATTTAGAAAATATTGTTTCTCAAATAGGTTCTTGTTGGAAGCACAAAAAAATTCAAGCACATAATACAACCTGTCCTGTGCTTACCAATGGAAGATTGTATCATAACATTCATAGTAGTGGCCATTTTGACAAACCATTATCTGCACTTGAAGATGAATTTCAGCATGCTGTTCCAATTGGTGGTGGTGTCCTTGACTCATCATTTACATTTGATGAAATTAATCCTTTTATAGTATCTTTATGTACTAGTGATCTTAAAACCCAAAGTTTTAAGTATGTTGACCATTTAAAACAATGTGAAGCAGTAGTGAAATACAATTCAAATAAATCACTGCTTTGTCAAATACCTTTTCAGAATCTGGGGCCTAAGTTATCTGTTCATCAACTCCGTGTTATTGCGAGACAACATAACATATTTATTTCTGCTCGTGCAAGTAAAAGTAATATCATGCAACATTTGAATATTTATAACAATACTCATTGCAATAATCATGTATCAGTATTTGAACCATATCATAATTCTCATAATAATACCTCTAGAAGTTACCAGCACACAGAAAACATTTCCAAATGTGAAATAAATGATGTTGTTGAAGTGTCACAATCACAAGATATCTGCCACACAGACTTGACATGTAGTTCATTTCCACCATCCCCTCCTTCTGCTACACTACGTAAAAAAATAATTAAAAACTTTTGTGAAGCCACCGCACCATCAAACTTCCAAGAAGCTGGTTGTGCAGTGTGTGGAGCATTAATACTGATGTCAAATCTTACACCTATAGATCATCTTAACTGTAAATTGGATCATTTAATGGCTTTTGGACTAGGATTTACTCGGATGGAAAGAAAAAAATCTTCAGATCCAATTTGTGAACTGGGTGGTCCAATTATGGATCAAGATTGCAGGTACATTTGTAAATCATGTAAGGAGACAGTGATAAGAGGTAGAATACCTAAATTTGCTTTAGCACGTGGTTTATGGCTTGGAAAAGTTCCTAATGAACTGCAAGACCTTAGTTTTGCAGAAAAATTGCTAATTGGAAGAATTAGACATAATCGATGTATTGTTCGTGTAGCTAAAGGGATGCATAAAATGATTGCAAATGCTGTCACATTTGAACACCCAATGCAAAAAATATATACTGTTTTGCCTCCTCCAGTTGAAGAGATGGATGAAGTACTGGCCTTTATATTTACAGGTCCTTGTCAACCAACTGAAGATGACTTTCGGAGGATACCATTGCTTGTCCGTCGAAATAAAGTGGCAAAAGCCCTTGAATGGCTCAAGCTTAATCATAGTGACTATGCAGACCTTGAAATTTCTTATAAGAATCTTGAGTCTTATCCAGAAGACTCCCCCCCAGTTGTAATAAACTACCGATATTCTGTCACAAACAAGATTCCAGAGGCAACAAGTGTCCATGACATGGAGCTTGAAAATGGCACTGAAGAAGGTGCATGTCCTTTCACAGTACATACACTCACAAGTGAAGAATATGACACTATGAATTCAGAAACACTAAAAGCCATGGCAGCAAAACATCTTGATGATGGTGGAAAAGTACTTGCAATTGGACATTCTAAAGAACCACAGTCTATCTGGAAAAATCCAAAATTGTACCCTCAAATGTTTCCATGGCTTTTCCCTTATGGTTTGGGTGGTATTGGTCATGAAAGACAGAGACATAAATTGTCTGATGCAGAGCACAAGCGACACCTATTGTTATACCATGATAAACGTTTTCAAAAAGACCCTTACTTTCCATTAATAGCATTCAATCATGAACAAATTAAAGATAGCACTACAAGTGGCTTCATTCTCGCAAAACAAAAATCTTTTGAAAATATTGCAAATCGTTTGCTTGGAATTAATAGTGAAGTTTTGGCAGATATTACTGAACGTATGATAAAAGGGGAAAGGATAAAAGGAGAATCAACAGATGAGAAAGACTGTCTTCAGTTGATCCATGATTTAGATCGTATTGGGGGTCATGTGAAAGGCTCTATTACTAGTAAAAAATATATGAGAAATGAAATCTGGTCTTTAATCTCATTTCATGGTGCCCCCTCTTGGTATATCACATTGTCTCCTGCTGATAACAAACATCCTATCTCATTGTATTATGCTGATACCAATGAAAAGTTTACACCTGTTATACGAAGCAAAACTGAAAAAGATAGTTTAATTGCTGATAATCCTGTTGCCAGTGCTCGATTTTTTCATTTTATGATTCAGGCTTTCATTAAACATATACTTGGAGTGGATGCGGATCATCCTGGCTTGTATGGAGATACTTCTTCATATTATGGCACTGTAGAACAGCAAGGTCGTCTCACTTTGCATTTGCACATGCTGTTATGGATCAGAGGAGCACTAACACCACAAGAAATTCGAGATCGAATAATGGATCCTGAATCAGACTTTCAAAAGAAAATGGTTGAGTATCTTGAAAGTGTGCACATGGGTGAGTTTATCACAGGAAGTTTAGAAGATGTGAAAAAAAATGTGGACATTGCAGAACTTGATGATAAATACAAAAATCCAACTGAGACACTTCCAATACCACCTCCACCCCAGTGTAACCAAAATGAATGTGGGAAATGCAAGTACTGTAAAGCAATTGGTTCATGGCAAACTCAATTTAATACTACTGTAGATGATATCCTTTTTCGATCAAATCTTCACAAGTGTACAGGAGGCACCAAGCAATATGAAAAGAAAAAAATGAAACATAAGACTAAAAGCACTGTCAATAAGTACCAACCAGTCACTGGCTGCTTGAGCAATAAATGGGGCAAATGTAAAGCACGTTTTCCTCGTAAAACATTTAAGCATACTGAAGTTGATATGGATAATGGTGCTCTCAACATTAAAAAAGGAGAATCTATGCTTAATACTGTTACTGCTGAAATCACATATCTCATTCGTAGTAATACTGATGTTACAAGTCTACTCTCTGGCACTGCAATAAAGGCTGTTGTGGCATATGTTTCTGATTATATCAGCAAACCTGCATTGAAAACCTATTTAATTTTTGAAGCTGTCAAAAGTGTGTTTGACAGAAATTCAGAAATGCTTGGAGGATCATTAGATCGAAAAGAAAAGGCTCGCATATTACTTACACAGATAGTCAATAATCTCACTTCCAAAATGGAAATTGGTGGCCCAATGGCATCTATGTATCTTCTCAAAAATCCAGACCATTACACAAATCACAAGTTTCGAACTTTTTATTGGCCAAATTTTGTACGAGCTGCCAAACATGCATGGAATCCAGACAGTGAAGAATGTGGAGAAGACCAGTTGGTACTACTTAAAATAAAGGGAAGAATTATAGGCCGTACTTTGGTACAAGACTATGTATTTCGACCAGTTGAATATAATCAAATGTCACTGTATGACTGGATCCGGTTGTCACATGTTGAAAAATGCCCCAAAGAAAATAATCAAAATTCATTTGATGATGATGTAAATAAAGCTGAATCAGATGATGAAAATGACATAAATTCTGAAGATGAAAATAATAAACTGAATTTTCATTGTTTTTTAAAAGATCATCCTCTGCATTACTCACACCATGTGACACTATTAGATGATATACAAGGATGGGTTCCAAATTTTGTTGGTGGTGCAATTCCAAGAAGTGATTGTGGAGATAGAGAATATTACTGCTCTACTATGTTGACCTTTTTTAAGCCATGGAGAACTGGAAAGGATTTGAAATTAGAAGATCAAAGTTGGGATGATGCATTTAATACCAATGTGTTTAATACCAGACAGTCAGAAATAATGAAATATTTCAATGTACGATATGAATGCTTAGATGCCAGAGATGATTATGCTGCACAAATGAAAAAAGGTGAGAATGTAGGGATTTTTTCCAACTGGGATGTATATGATAATTTGAATTCTGATCATACCTCTTTTGAAGGTGATGACTTTGTGTGTGATATTAATCTTGTTAATGAGAATAATATTGGACCTAAGACTGAGAAGAGAAACAGAGACATGCTACATGTGGAACAAATAATGCATGATGCAGGATGGTTTGATGAAAGTCCTAATGGACCAGCAGATGTTGGTGATCTTACTCCTGTTTTACCTGCTCAGCTTCAGTCTGGAAAAGATTGGACTGCTATTGTTCAGTGTAAGCGGCAAGAATTAATAGATGAAAGATGCAAAAACATTCCAGACAACATTTATGACATAAATAAGACAGGCTATGATCCAGGATCTTTAGCAGAAGTCAAAATTGTTGATAAAACCTATTTAACTGCTAAATTTAAGGCAAAGGTGGAGAAAGAACAGAATATTATAGACAGCACTGTGTCTGATTTTTTACTAAATACAGACCAAGAGAGAGCTTTCCGTATCATTGCAAATCATGCTTCAACAGAAAAACCTGAACAACTTATAATGTATATTGGTGGAATGGCAGGAACAGGAAAGTCACAAGTAATTAAAGCACTGACTGCATTTTTCGAAAAACGGAATGAATCTCACCGTATTGTCATTACAGCTCCCACTGGTACTGCAGCTGCATTAGTTGGGGGATCCACATATCATTCAATTCTGGGTATTAATGACAAAAGTGCATCTACAATATCTATGGCAAAAGTGAGAACTAGATTGGATGGTGTTAATTATATGTTTTTAGATGAGGTTTCTATGCTTTCTTGTCATGACATGTATAATATTAGTGCACAGCCTGCAAAGGCTTTCAATGAACCAAATAAACCATTTGGTGGCCTGAATATGATTTTTTCTGGTGATTTTTCCCAGCTGCCTCCTGTTGGTGGTGGAGAGTCTGTTTCACTCTATAGTGGTAGTATTGGCACTCAGATTTATTCAGGATTGAGTCATTATGGCCAAGAATCTGCCATAGGAAAAGCATTGTGGCATCAAGTGACAACAGTTGTCATTTTAAGAGAAAATATGAGACAAAGATTACAATCTCCAGAAGATGCAAAGTTTCGCAAAGCTCTTGAAAATATGCGGTATAAAGCTTGTACCCAGGAGGACATTGCATTTTTACGCACTCGCATCACAGGGCCTGGAAAAGGTAGACCCAAGTTAGCTGAAAAAGACTTTCGGAATGTCTCTATTATTACTGCATGGAACTCACAAAAAGATAGAATCAATGAACTTGGCTCTGTTCGATTTGCAAAAGAAACTAACCAACATCTTATTGACTTCTACTCCATAGACAAATGGGTTATTTATGAAGATATTCCTGAAAAAGTCACAGGTCGTAAGCGAAGAAAAAGAGTGAAAGCTACTGAAAACAGCACAAACATCACACAAGCTGACCAGGAAAAGTTATGGGACCTTCCACATCATGCTACTCAGCACTTTCCAGGAAAACTTTCACTATGTATAGGTATGCCTGTTATGTTACGAAATAATGATGCAACTGAACTTTGTATTACCAAAGGACAAGAAGGGACAGTTGCTGGTTGGCAATCTTATGTTGGGCCTCATGGTAAATTAGTACTTGACACTCTTTTTGTGCATTTGAAAAACCCTCCACACATGGTAAAGTTTGATGGTCTTCCCGAAAATGTAGTTCCTATTGCCAAAATGTCTCAAACCATTGAATGTACTTTGGAATCAGATCTGATCAGGAAGGTTGAGCGTGAGCAATGTTGTGTGCTTCCCAATTTCTCTATGACAGATTATGGATCACAAGGCAAGACACGACCATATAACCCTGTGGATCTGCAGCACTCCAACAGCCATCAGTCATATTATACTTGCTTGTCCCGCTGTGCATCTGCAAAGGGTACATTAATAATACAGTCTTTACAACCAAGTGTGATAACTGGAGGATGTTCAGGATGGCTAAGACAAGAATTCCGTGATTTAGAGATATTGAATGAGATCACAAGACTTACTTTTCACTCACAGCTTGTGCCTGAAATTGATGGTCATTGTAGAAACACACTTATTAGACAGTTTCGCACTTGGAAAGGCTTAAATTATGTGCCAGAGAATTCACACCCAACAATCAAGTGGTCCACACAACAGCCCTATCCTCTTGAAGCAGAGATGCCAGATATTCAATGGCAAATTGTGCATCGAAATGAAAAGTTAAATTCAAATTTGCAAAGTTCTATAAGTAAAACTCCAAATTCTTTTGTAACTGCCAAAGGAAGCATGCCACTTAAGTATAATATTGTTGAACATACTAGTACTAAACGCAAAGCTGATGGTCAAGGTGAATTTCATGCAATTAAAAAGTTAAAAACATTCCACAATCCAAGTAAACATAATGTAAAGCGAAAAAATGAAAATGAATCTGATAGACCAAATAAAAAACAAAAACTTGTAACATTTGATGAGGATGATGCACCATCTGGCACCCAATGGGATGGAAAAAATTACAGTTGTGCCTATGATGCTCTGTTTACAATTTTATTCAGTATATGGGTGTCAAAGCCCAAGAAGTGGAAAAAAATATACAAGGAGTCCAATCAGTATCTTTCTACATTGCATGATGGATTCCAAAAATATTTGAGTGGTGTGAGTACTCTTGAAGCTGCACGTGATGGTGTTCGGACACTTCTGTATGATAATGATCCCGTTCTGTTTCCATCTGGGCACAGAGGGTGCAGTGTCTCTGCACTGGCTACACAAATGTTCTATCCTGAATTCAAAGTACCGCAATTGCACCTCAAATGTTCTCATTGCAATCATACCATCATAATCAATAGTAACCGTGTTGGCAGATTGATGCATGTGGCCCACAGTGCAACTGGCTCAATTGCACAAATACTAGAAAATCACATGTGCCACCAATCACAACAGGTTTGTGGCAACTGTAATGCTCCATTAGAAACCAGAATACGTTTCAGTGAACCACATAAAATATATGCAGTTGATGTGACTGACAGACATGTCACACTCAGTAGAACAGTGAAAATGCAAGGATATGCACGTGCCACTACCCTTCATCTCAAAGGTCTTGTGTATCATGGTGACTATCATTTTACTTGTCGAATTATTGATGAGTCTGGAAACATTTGGTTTCATGATGGGATGACTACTGGGAGGAGTACATTAAAAGAAGGTAAATTTGGAAGTGCCAGTCAACCAAATCTCAAAGAGTGTAGAAATAAACAACTATGCCTTGCAATATATGGATACAAAGCATAAAGGGCATGAGAGGCATTAAATAGAGATGTTTTTTATTCTCAGTTTTGTATACTGTACCAATCAAAACTGGGGACTCGTTTCTGCTGTGCGAAGCATCGGCCTTCTTCCAGCAAGT
>Ga0137418_10002957_pt1 | contig 15586 bp, 12 predicted proteins | sample CZODoug3_1_2_16f_FD_122242 | JGI IMG/M metagenome (GOLD analysis project Ga0137418, IMG submission 122242) | Vadose zone soil fungal communities from Angelo Coast Range Reserve, California, USA - CZODoug3_1_2_16fungal (Hybrid Assembly) | ecosystem: Environmental > Terrestrial > Soil > Vadose... | reverse complement strand
TACCTCGTAAAGGTCTGGTGCCCCTGGCCCGCCGGCATCGCCACGAAGTCGGGTGCGACGCCGGGCGAAATCATCGCCGCCGTCCGGATGGAACCGTACGCGGAGACGATCTCGACGACGTCGCCTTGCCCGATGCCAAGGCGCGCGGCGGTTGCCGGGTTGATCTCCACCCAGCTGCTCCACATCGCCGACGTCATCTGATCCGGCATCTCCTGCAGCCACGGAAGGTGGGCGAGCGATCCGTCAAGAAAGGCGCTCGACGAGTACGGGAGGAAATGAAACGGATACTGCTGCGGGTCGCCATCGAACTGCGGCTCCGTGAACGCAAGCGGGCGCGTGGCTGGCGTGGCTGTGGCGGCGGCAGCCCTGAGGCCGGCGGGAAGCGTTCCCCACCAGCCGCCTTTCTCCTGCGCGTCGCTCCAGGTGTCGGCATCGGGCGTCGCCTTCGGCAGCGCCCCGAACGTCGCGGCCAGCATTTCATCGAAGGTCTGCCACGGCAGCGCCACCGGACGGCGGAGCCGTCGTCCGACGTCGAGCAGCACGTCGGCGGTCGCGCGCGTTTGATGCAGCGGCGACATGACGGGCGGCGCGACGCTCGCCACGGCGATCGTGGCGCCGGATTCGGGGACGGCCTCTGCCCACGACTCGAGAAAGGTGTGATCCGGCAGGATCAGGTCCGCCAGCTTGCTCGTGTCGTCCAGGAAGCTGCCGAAGCTCAAGATGAACGGGATCTTCTCGAAGGCCTCGCGGACTCTCCATGCCGGCGGTGCCGTGTAAACAGGATTGGCTCCGTCGATGAGCAGCACCTGGGGAGGGGCCGCGCCGGCGGACAGGATGCCGGCCGCGAAGCGATCGAGCGCCGGTGGCGGCGGCGCCGCGACGTTCTGCAGCTTTGCCGCGGCGGCGACGTTGAGCTGCGGGGTGAAGAACACGCCGCCTGGCTGCTCCACGCTGCCCACGAGCGCGTTGAGCGCGTTCACCGCCAGCGCGCTGAAGAGGCCGTTGGTGTGCGCCAGCGGCGGGCCGCCGATAATCGCGACCGCCGGACGCGTGTCGGCGAACTGGCGGGCGAGCCGCTCGATCCTGCTTGCCGCCACGCCGGTCACCTTTTCCACCTCCGCGGGCGTGTAGGCGCTCAGTCCCGTGCCCCAGCCGTCGATGAGCGAGCCCGCGCGGCCTGCCGCATCGGCGGGGCGAAGCTTGGCGGCCATGATCACGTTGGCAAGCCCCAGTGCGAGCACGCCCTCGGTGCCGGGCCTCGCGGGGACCCACTCGTCCGCATTCGCCCCCGTCTGCGTCATGCGGGCTTCCACCTGGACGAAGGCGCCGCGGATGCCCGGCCGGCCCTGCCGCATGGCGCCGTACCCATACCCCTGCGACACTGGCGAGTTCCAGGTGCCGAGGAAGTCGGCGCCGAAGCCGAGCACGAATCTCGCGTTCGGCAGATCGAAGGTCGGCAGCTGCTCGCGGCCGAAGCTGAGCGCGTTGGCGCGCCGCAGCACCTCGTCACCGAACAGTTCGTAGGTGATCGGGCCCGGCGCACCATAGCGGCCGAGAAACTGCGCGACCAAAGCGGCGCGGAGACCGGACCCGTGGCGCGCCACGAATGCCAGCGCCTTCTGGTTGCCGGCCCCCTCGAGCGCATCGAGCCGCGAGACGACCTCTTTGAGCGCGTCGTCCCACGAAATCGCTTCGTAGCGGCCGTCGCCGCGATTGCCGGCGCGCTTGAGCGGCTGCGTGATCCGATCCGGGTGATACGTGACCTGGATGGCCGCCTGCCCGCGCGCACAGAGGCCGCCCTGGTTGATCGGGTGCATGGGGCCGCCCTCGAGCTTCTTCGCCGCGAGGATGCGGACGACTCCGGCCTGCCCGTTCCGCACCACGTCCGCGTCCGCGTCCATCACGCGCACCGTCAGGCCGCATCCGGCCGCGCACAGCGGGCAGACGCCGGGCTTCCACGCCGCGACGCCCGGCATGATGTCCTCGGCCGGCACGAACCGGACGAGGGGCGCCGCCGGGTTGCCGCAGCCCGAGAGCGCGGCGCTGGTGCCGGTGACTGCCGTGAGCTTGATGAAGGAGCGGCGATCCATTGGTGGTGACGTTCCCCTAGAAATGGCAGGTCAGGCAGTCGATCGAGACCTTCCTTGCGGTGTGACAGTTGACGCAATAGCCCATGTTCAGATCGACGTTCCGCCTGGCGACGGTCTGCTCCGCGATGTTGCCGTGGCACGTCGTGCACTCCACCTTTGCGCGGATGTGCGGCGCGTGATTGAACTTCACGTGGGAACCCGCCGGGTAGCCGTACACGAGTTGCCACGACAGGTCGATCCCCTGCGCGCGCATCGCCGTGATTTGTTTGATCCGCGGGCGATCGACGGCGATCGCGTCGTGGCAGATCATGCAGGTCCGGACGCTCGGAAGGCCCGCGACAGGACCGGACGTCACGCTTTCATGGCAGTACTCGGTGCACCCGATCTTTTTCGCGACGTGCACGTTGTGTGGAAACTCGATCGGCTGAACAGGAGTGGGTGTCCTGCTCAGGAAGTCGTTGATTGCCGCGCCCATCGTGGGGCGCGTCGTGGTGAAGACCCCGGCGGTCTGCCCCGGCAGCAGAGGGCCCGGTGGCGCGGCGGGTGTCGTGGTCTCGAACAGCCGGCACCCCGCACCCGCCATCGCAAGAGCGGACATGCACAGCAGGCGAAGGCAGGAACGCCGGAGCAGTGGGCTCACCCGTGGGACCCCCGATTTCGGGTCAGGATTTCGGACCGAGGCTCCGAATGTAGTTGACGACGTTCCAGATGTCGTTGTCCGACAGCTTGGTCTTCATCGGCTTCATCTCGGAGTCGGGACCGGCGCCGTTCTTGATCGTGTAGAAGATCTCGCCGTCGCTGGACCCGTGCTTCCACTCCGCGTCCGACAGGTTCGCTGGAGGCGGGTTCGTCGGGGCAAGCGGGCCGTCGCCCAGCCCCTTCGCGCCGTGACAATGGCGGCAGTTCGTCTGATACAGCTTCTGTCCCGTGGTGATCGACTTCGCCGTCGACGGTATCGGGTTCTTCACCTTGGCCGCCTCCGGATTGCCGCCGGCCTGCGCGCTGATGGCGACCGCGGCCCACACCATCACGCATGCTGCGATGAGTACTGGTGACGCACGACGAACCATGTCTCTGCTTCCTCCCTCGCTTAAGAATACGGCTAGTAGAACTTTCGCGAGATATTGAAGCCGAGGTACCAGTCGTCGTTCGACGTCCCGCCCCGTGCGATCTGTCCCATGGTCGTGCCGAAGCCGTTCGAGAAGTTCAGCTGGAAGACGTGCCCGCCCAGCAGTTTCTCGATGCCGAAGCTCGCATGGTTGACCCCGGGGTCGAAGCCTGCCACCCGCGGCACGATCTCGCCCACCAGGTACAAAGACGGGCGGATGCGGAGACGGGTTCCCAGGCCGACCAGGAACGTGTTGTTGTCGTCGGCCAGCTGCGACGGCAACGGGTTGGAGTTGTTCACCCACATGGGATCGACGTACACCGTTCCCGCGCGTCCCAGCGTCCGCGAGATCGCCACGCCGAGCGCGGGGGTGTAGCTGTCGCGGAAATTGTTCGTCCCGTCAATCGACGCGAACGCGCTGAGGCCGACGGGCCTCGAGTCGCGCTGCGACAGGAGATTGTGCTCGGCCTGGAACTCGATGGTCCGGTTGTTGGTTCGACGGATGCCGACGTAGGTGCCCCGCATGATGCCGAAGCGGTACTCCAGCCCAATCGCGGCGCCCGAATCGATCCCGAAGAAATCCTCGAGCAGGCTGCCGAAGTCACCTTGCCCCAGGGAGCGCAGGAACCGGTGGGTCACGCGGAACGAGCTCTTCATCCGCGGCATCCGCAGCGTCGTGGGCAGCGTGATCAGCGTGAAGTCCGGTTGAAGCGGATCGATATCCAGATCGGGGTCGTCCTCGGGAGCGACCTGTCCCTGGCCAGCCGCCGCCCCGGCCGGAGCGGCCGCGGCCTGGCCGGCGCCACCTTCGTCGGACGCGAAAGCCGGCATGCTGAACGCAAGGATGGTGATCAGGACAAGGACGCTACGCCGCATCGACATCATCAACTCCTCAGTTGTTAGGGGCGCCGTTGGCAATCCAGCGCTTGATGACCAGCATCTGGCCATCGGTCAGGTAGGGTCCGTTTCCGCGCGGCATCCGCACGCCGACGATATCGGCACTTCCCTCGAGTTTGTGGACGATGTAGCTGTTGTCCGGATCGCCCGGGATCACCCGCGTGGCGCCCGGCTTGCCGGTGCTGGCGACGCGCACGAGGCTGGCGTAGGACACGCCCGACACGAGGTTCAAGCCGCCCGAGGGATTCCGGCCCACGTTCGTGTGGCAATTCGTACACGCCAGTCGGCCCGAGGAGTCGGTCGTGTCGAAGATCTCCCGTTGGATGCTCGAAAACGTCGGCTCGAGGTTCGGCGTCGGGCCGGTCAGGTCCGAGAGCTTCTCGTCGCAGCCTGCGGAAGCCAGCGCAAACACGAGGGCCGCTGTAGCAAGCAGCGCGCGGCCGAAGCCGTTACGTATGTCCATCTGATGTCTCCTGGAGCGTTGCGGACGCCGGAGCAAGGAGGGTGCCCGGGTTGTCGCGCGCGAAATCCCCTGAAAATGCCACACAGCGTACGCGGCCCGTTACGCGCAAGGTATATCGCTCCGCACATCGAAAGGACGCGTGCTAATCAATGCGGTATTTTGCGAGGTAATAGCTCAAAGCGCGCTGGCTGATCCCCATCAGCTCCGCGGCGTCCTTCTTCACGCCGCCCGACTGCTCCAGCGCGCGGCGGATGGTCTCGCGCTCCACCCATTCCAGGTTCTGGTGCAGCCGCAGCGACGGCAGCCCCGGCGGCGGCGCGGACGTCGCGCCGAGCAGTGAGATGGCCGAGCGCGTGATCACCGGTCCCGTCGCCAGCACCACCGCGCGCTCGATCGTGTTCTCGAGCTCGCGGACGTTGCCCGGCCAGTCGTACTTCTGCAGCGCGTGCACGACCTCGTCGTCCAGCTTGTCGATCTGCTTGCCGGTCCGCTGCTTGTGCTTCTCGACGAAGTGTTCGATCAGCACCGAGATGTCCTCGCGACGCTCGCGCAGCGGCGGAATCGGGATCGGGATGACGTTGAGGCGGTAGTACAGGTCCTCCTGGAACCTGGCGTCTATCACCATCTGCTTCAGGTCGCGGTTGGTGGCGGCAATCACGCGGACGTCCACGCGCTGCGTGCGCTCGGCGCCGAGCGGCTCGAACTCCCGCTCCTGCAGCACGCGCAGCAGCTTGGCCTGGATCGACGTCGTCATCGTGCCGATCTCGTCGAGGAAGATCGATCCGCCGTCGGCCAGCGCGAACTTGCCGCGCTTGGTCATCGTGGCGCCGGTGAACGCGCCGCGCACGTGGCCGAACAGCTCCGATTCGAGCAGCGTCTCGGGAATCGCGGCGCAGTTGACCTTGATGAGCGGCATATCGCGCTGCGCGCTGCGGTGGTGGATTGCGCGGGCGACCATCTCCTTGCCGGTGCCCGTCTCGCCGGTGATGAGCACCGTGCTCTTGGTCTGCGCGACGAGCTCCGCCCGCTGGATGACCTCCTGCATCGCGCGGCTCCGGCCGACGATGCCGTACTGGTTGAACTCGGCGCTGCGCTCGCTGATCAGGTACTGGCGCTGCGACCGCAGGCGCTGGTGCTCGAGCGCGTGGCTGACGAGCGCCAGCAGCTCCTCGACCTCGAACGGCTTCTGGAGGTAGTCGAGGGCGCCCAGCTTCATCGCCTCGATCGCGCTTTCGACCGTCGCATGCGCCGTCATCATCAGCACCTGCGGCCGCTCCGAGGCGGGCATCGTCTGCGAGATCTCGCGAATCAGCTCGAGCCCGGTCATGCCCGGCATCACGTTGTCGACGACCAGCAGGTCGAACGACTTCTCGACGAGCTGCTTCTGGGCCCCGCGCGCCGATGTCGTCTCGACGACCTCGTGCCCCTCGTCGCGCAGCGCGCGGCCCAGGCGTTTGAGGATTTTCTCCTCGTCGTCGGCGAGCAGGATCGAGCCGTGGATGGCGCTCACACGTGTACCTCCGGAGGACGATGTGGAAGGTCGATGCGGATCTCCGTACCGACCCCGCGCTCGCTGCTGACCGCCAGCCGGCCGCCCATCCCCTCGATGATGTTCTTGGAGATCGGCAGGCCGAGGCCGGTGCCCGCCCGCCGGGTCGTGAAGTACGGGTCGAAGATGCGCGCCATGTCCTCCGGCGCGATGCCGACGCCGCGATCCCTGATCGAGACGATCACGTGGCCGTTGCCGTTGCCGCGCGTCCGGACGGTGACGGCGGCGGCGCCGTTGTCGGCGAGGTGCGCGGCCTGCACGGCGTGGCGGGCGTTCGTCATGATGTTGACGAGCGCCGCGCGCAGCCGCTCGGGGTCGGTGACGATGCGCGGCAGCGAGGCGTCGAGCTCCAGCGCGACCTTGCTCTCGGCGTCGCCCGCCCACGCGGCGGCCGCCGACGCGCGGCAGACGTCGTTGACGCTCGACTCGGCGTAGTCGAACTGGATCGGCTTGGCGAAGTCGAGCACCTCGGTGACGATCCGGTTGAGGCGCGTGGTCTCGTCCGCGATGTCGGCGACCGCCTCGCGCCGCTCCTCGGGCGAGAGGTCCGCGCGGCGCAGGATGCTGAGCGTCGCCTTGATGATCATCAGCGGGTTGCGAATCTCGTGCGCGATCACGGTCGACATCCGGCCGAGCGACGACAGCCGCTCGCGCTGCGCCGCCTCCGCCTGGAAGCGCGCCACCGACTCGGTGAGCGTGTTGAACGTCGCGGCGAGCAGCTTCGCGTCCTCGTCGTCCCACGGGCCGCTGTGCAGCGGGACCTTGCGCGTCAGGTCGCCCGTCGCGGCGACGTCGCGCATCGCGTGCGTGATGGCCGTGAGCGGGCGCGTCACCGTGCGGGCGAGCGCGTAGCTGACGATCGTCGCCAGCAGGAGCGTGAAGACGAGCGCACCTTCGAGGCCCGTCCGAATCGTGGTGAGGAAGCGGAGGCGCTCGGTCCGCGATCGAAGCGTCAGCACGACGGGGCTCGTGGCGGCGCCGCGCGGCTCCAGCGGGCGCGCGAGCGCGAGGTATTCCTCGCCGCCAATCCGCACCGTGGCGATGTCGTGCGCGCCGAGCACTGCGGCCAGCGCCTCGCGCGAATCGGCGGGGATCGTCGAGGCGAGGATGCGGTTGCCGGCGCCGAACGCGATCTCGCTCGCGGTCAGCCGCTTGATCTGTTCGGCGAACCGATCGTCGAGGAAGAAGCCGACCGTCAGCCGGCCGAGCACGTCGGGCTCGGGATCCTGATCGAGCCGGATGGGGACGCTGACGACCTGCAGCACGCCTCGTGAATCCGGCGCGAAGGTGGAAATCTCGTCGAGCGAGTCGGTGTCCCTGAGCGCGACGGGGAGCGTCATCGAGGCGGCCCCGGCGCCCGAGGTGCCGAGCAGCTCGCCGCGGCGTCCCGTCAGCAGGAGGATGTCCGCCTTGATCTGCTCGCGGTATTCGTCGGCCAGCGGCTGCACCGTCGGCGGGTCGCTGGTCTCGACCGCGGCTTTCAGCTTCGGCAGGTCCGCGACCAGCCGCGCCAGCCGCGTGAAGGTGTCGGTCAGGCCGACGCGGTTCTGATCCACCAGGAGGCCCGTCTCGATCAGGCTGCGGCGCAGCTCCGCCTCCGCCTCGTTCATCGCCCTCGCGTTGACGAAATAGAACGCGAAGCCGAGCGACAGCATCGCCAGCAGCGTGCAGGCGATGAAAATCCGGTTCGTGAGCGAAGATGTCGCAGGCATCAGTGGACTGGTGACGAAGGTCCTCCGTAACGGCAAAGGTCGGGCCACCAAGCCCGGCCAATTCCCTAACATTTCTTTGAGAAGCGGAGAGGTGATTATACGTGCTGCGTAAATCACCGGTGAGGAAATACGGATTGCGGAACCGCCCTCAGCGTTCGCAGGGCGCCCCTTTACGGGGCGCCGGATCGTTCAAGGTTCACCACGATCAACAGCGTTCCCGGCTCGAGCCGCCGCATGTCTCCGCTTGGATACGGCGAGATGAGCGTCCACATCTCGCTGGGCCGGCCTGCCCCGAGCCCAGTCGAGGGGCTCGCAGGGCCGCGGGGGCCTCGCGAAACCATCGCGCGCGCCGAGCGGTAGAGGCGCGCGAGCATCGATCGGTCGTATCCGCCCGTCTGTCCGAACGCGTCCGACGGCAGCTGCGCGACCGGCAGCCAGGAGCCCGGCGGGTGCAGCGTCAACGGATCGGCGCCAACCTGTTTCAGCACGGCTTGCAGGTCGCGCGGGGTGACATAAACGTGATACGCGCGCGCCCGCGCGCCCGCCGGTGCGAACAGCGGCAGGTACTCGCGCGCCTCGCGCCAGTCCCCCGGCGGCGCCTGGGCGGCCACGACCCGACCGGCAAGACACAGCAGCACCGCTCCGACCAGTTTCCGCGTCAACGGTGATCTCCGAGTTATACTTCCGCGCTGTACCCGTGGGGCCGACGAAGGCGGCCCCCGCGAGGTCGGCTCCCGCGCCGCCCCTGCATCGAGACCCGCTCCAGGAGAATTGCGTGGCGTATATCATCACCGAGCCCTGCGTCGGCACGAAGGACACCGCCTGTGTCGACGTCTGCCCAGTGGACTGCATCCATCCGCGAAAAGACGAGCCCGACTTCGAATCGGCGCAACAGCTGTTCATCCATCCCGACGAATGCATTGACTGCGGCGCCTGCGTTCCGGCCTGTCCCGTGGAAGCGATCTTCGCGCTCGACGAGACGCCGGAAAAGTGGAAGAGCTTCATCGACGTCAACGCGCAGCACTTTCAAAAATAGAGGCCGACCTCCCGCCTTCGCATAATGCTTCGGCGGGCAAGCAGGTCGGCTTGGATTCCCGGGGCCGGGAGGTTCCGCACCCATGATGCGTTGGACACTCCGCTTCGTCCTTTGCGCCGCCGCCGTCGTGGCAGGCACCCTCGTCCTCCAGGCGGACGACAGGATCACCGCCGGTGATGCGGAGCTGCAGTTCCAGCTCGGCAACCTGCTGTCGGACGAAACCCGGTTCCGCGAGGCGCTCGACGCCTACGACAAGGCGATCCAGACCGACGACCACGACCTGCAGGTGCGGGCCCGTGAGGGGAAAGTGAAGACCGCGCTGCGCATCGCCGAGTACGAGCTGGCGCAGAAGGAAGGCGAGCTGCTTCGCGCCTCGGCGCCATCCGATTCGGAGGCGCTGTCGCTCTACGCGGACTCGCTCTGGTCGGTCGGCCTCTTCGACGAGGCGGACGACGTCTACGCCCAGGCGTTGTCGATCAACAAGGAATCGTCACGCGCCCGCTTCGGGCTGGCGCGCTCGCTGGCGACGCGCTCGAAGCTCGACGAGGCGCTCACGGAAGCGCAGGCGGCCGCTGCCATGGCGCCGCGCGACGGCGAGATCCACGCCGAGATCGGCGCCATCTACCAGCGGCTGCACCGCTTCGACGAAGCCGCCAACGCCTACAACAACTTCATCAACCTGCTGCCGAACAAGGACCGCAGCGACAAGGCCGCGTGGACGCGCTCGCAGGTGAAGTTCCTCAAGGCGTTCGAGGGGAGGAACCCGGTCGAGGTCGATCCCGAGGATCTCGAGACGACGCACACGATGCCGTTCCGTCTCGTGGACGACAAGATCGTCATCCAGGTGAAGGTCAACGGGGGCCGCAACCAGGACTTCATCCTCGACACGGGCTCCGAGGAGACGGTGATCTCGCGCGACACGGCGCAGCGCGCCAACATCAGCCCGATTACCTACACGCTGAGCGCGGGCGTCGGCGAGGTCGGCCTGCGCGGCCTGCAGCTGTCGCGCATCAACCGTCTCGACATCGGCGACCTGCAGGTGCGCAACCTGCCGGTGCTCATCAAGAACCCGGCGCTGCGCGGCATCCCGAAGCGCGAAGGGGAGAGCTTCTCGCCGCTGTCGTTCGGCATGTCGATGCTGATCGACTACCAGCACCGCACGCTGACGATGGGGCGCACGCTGCCGGAGAGCGAGGCGGGCGACCTGCGGCTGCCGATGCGCATCCATCGCCTCGCGATGGTGCGCGGCATGCTGAACTCCACGCGCCCGACCTACTTCGTCGTCGACACCGGCGGCGAGGTGATCTCGATCAGCTCCGCGACCGCCGGCTACTTCAACCAGAACACCTACCGGAGGATTCCGCTGAAGGTCTACGGCACCTCCGGCTGGGATCGCGACGCGTTCCTGCTGCCGGGCATGGACCTGAACTTCGATCAGATCGAATACAAGAACATGCCGCTCGTGGTGCTGAACCTCCGCGCGCCGAGCGTCCTCCTCGGCTTCCAGCTTGGCGGCATCGTCGGGCACAACTTCCTCAGCCACTATAAGGTCGCGATGGACATGGAGCGGAGCGAGCTGCGCTTGCAGAAGTTCTGAGGTTCGTGCGCGCTCGCGTTCGGTTTCGATGCGCCCGCGCGGGCCGAATCAACGCCTGACAACTCAGCATCCGAAACGATCCGACACTCGCACGGACACTATGCGCCTGCAGTTGACCGCGCTTCCGCGAGGCGCGGTCGTCGGATTGCATCGCGCCCTCGCGCCTCGCAGCCGAATCGTCTACTGCCAGGCACACACTGGAGGCCACATGAAGTCGATGTTCGTGCGGAGCGCCTGCGTGATGATGCTCGTGTTCGTCGCCGCCGGAGCTCCCCTAGGTGCTCAACAGGACACCCCACCCGCAGCCGTGCGACTGCCGGTGACCGGGTCGTTTCAGGGCGGTGGGTCGTTCGCCGGTATGGTGACGATCAATCGTTTCGAGCAAACCGCCGACAATCAGATCGTTGCGGTCGGATTCGTCAGCGGCGTGCTCAGCCGTGGATCCAAGGCCCTGGGAACGGCGACCGCCGGCGAGGTGAGGTGGCAGGTTGCCGTGCGGTCCGGCGGGCAGTTACTGAACATTCATGGGACGCGGAAGGCGGACGGGATCACGCGTGTCGCATGGTCCCCGCAGGCCCGCACCGGGAGATACACGCTGGTTCAGGCGACAAGCTGCACCGTTCTCGACGTGGCACTTGGACCCGTCAACGTCAATCTCCTCGGCGCCCAGGTCGCGCTCAGTGCCGTCACGCTGAATCTGGCAGGGACGCAAGGCACGCCGCTGGGAGACCTGGTGTGTGCCGCATCAAACCTCATCGGCAACGTCGCTGGATTGGTGAACCTGCTGAACGGGATTCTCGGGTTGCTGACCGGATTGCTGGGCGGCTTGACCGGAGGGCTCGGCGGAGTGGTGCCGTAACCAACAACTACGAGGGCCGGCGCGAGCCGGCCCTCCAGTAACCACTAACCACTACGACTAACGGCCAACGACTAACTAACTACCAACCACCAACCAGCCAGCCACCAGCTAGAAGTCGTAGCCGATCCACAGCGCGAACTTCGGCTTGCGCCACTGGCGGCTGCCGTCGGGGTCGCCCGCCTTCCACGACGCGGGGCTCGAGAAGAGGATGTCCTCGTAGTCCTTGTTCAGCAGCGTCCGCCACGCCCAGTCGAAGTGGACCGGGAAGCCGAGGAGGAACGTCTCGAGGCCAAGGCCGTAGGACGCGCGCGAATCGACGAGCCGCAGGCCGCTGATCGGGATCTTCGGCCCGAGGATCGGCGTCTGCGTGCCGGTCAGCTGGTTCACGTTGTAGTCGACGATCGGCTGCTCGACGGTGGTGCCGCGCCGCAGCCACTTGAAACTCTGCCCGTCGAAGTACGCGCCGCCCATGCCCGCGAAGAAGACGCCGCGGATGCCACCGAGCACACCAATCGGCGTCAGCATCGCCTCGATGAGCGGGAAGCGCAGCTCGGCGTTGGCAAACGCCGTGCGCGAGCCGAGGAACTGCAGGTACTCGTAGCCGCGCAGCTCGGAGTTGCCGCCGAAGTAGATGAAGTCCGGCACCTGGCCCCAGCTGCGGAACCCACGGACGCGCAGCGCGAGCAGCCCCGTCGTGCCGAGCCGCGTGTAGTGGCGCACGTCCGCATCGAGCGTCTGCCGCGACAGCAGCCCGGCGAAGCCCGGCGCCGTCTCGTACGACAGCCGCATCGTCCGTCCCGCGAGCGGTCCGAATTCACGGAAGACCGTCGTCTCCTCGACGAAGGTTGCGGTCAGCGGTACGAACGTGCCGTTCTGGAACAGCTGCCGGCCGAAGGTCTGCTCCTGGTAGCCCTGCGAGTACTGCTGCAGGCCGGGGTCGTTGAACGACTGCTTGTACTGGAGCACGCCGCCGCTCACCTCCATGCGGCGATAGCGGTTGAACGGATAGATGCCGAACACCGACCCGCCCTGGATGGTGCTGGTCGCCTGCGCGAGGTTGCGATCGATGAGTCCGCTGAAGGCCGGGTCGTAGAAGACGTTCTGCAGCTGCCCGTAGAAGAACAGCGTCTGCGAGTACGCCTGCAGCGCGTAGTTGAAGCGGCGCGACAGGTTGATGAACGAGAACGACAGCGTGCGGTACTGCGAGATCGACTGCGCGTACAGGTTGAACTGCTTGTCGCCCAGCACGTCGCTGAACGTCACCGCGGAGCCGCCGAACACGTTGCCGCCGCTCGTCACGCCGACGTTGACCGGCGGACGTCCGTCGAGGAACAGCTTCTCGAACGCGCCCTTCTTCTTCTTGTTCGCCGCGATGAGCGTGTGCGTCAGCGGCGCCTGGAAGTCGATGATCGGCCCCGGCGAGCCGAAGTCCGACGTCGAGGCCGTGATGATGGGGTCCCTGCGCTCGAGCGCGTGCAGCTGGTAGTCGCCCTTGTAGTAGCTGATGAACGCGATCTGCGTCTTGTTGTCGCCCTGGCGCAGGACGATCGGCGTCACGTTGCCGGCCACCGCGTCGGTGTACTGCCGCAGCTCGCCGTTCTTCAGGTTCAGCGTCCAGATGTTGTAGATGTTGCCGTTGCGCGCGACGTCGGGGTCGATCGGCTGGTTCGGATCGGTCGCGGTGGACGAGAACACCAGCGTGTCGGGATCGACGAACTGCGCGGCCGCGTCGTCGTGCGTGCCGAAGGTCAGCTGCGTCTTCGTCCCGGTCGCCGGGTCGATCTTGAACAGCTTCTCGTTGCCGCTGACGCGCGCGACGTAGACGATGTAGCTGCCGTCGGGCGACCAGGTCGGGCCGGAGTCGGCGAAGTTGTCCTTCGTGATGTTGGTGATCTGCTTCGTGTCGAGATCGAGGATGAAGAGGTCGCCGATCGCGCCCTGCAGGCCGGCGAAGACGATCTTCTTGCCGTCGGGCGAGAAGTCGGGCGACTCGGGGTCGTCCACCGTCTTGACCTCGATCTTCTCCTCCACGTTTCGCGTCAGGACGTTCTCGATGATGAGCGTCCGCGTCTTCTCGCGGCGGACGAAGAACGCCAGGCGATCGCCGCTCGGCGACCACGACAGCCACGGCACCGTGTTGAACCGGCCGCCGGGCGAGGTGATGAATTCCCACCCCTTGTCCTGATCGAACCCGTTCGTCAGGTTGCGGATGACCGCGCCGTCCTTCGCGGAGACGAGCACGATGTCGAGCTCGCCGTCCTTGCGGTTGCCGGTCGCGACGGCGATCAGATCGCCCGAGGGTGACGGTTCCGCGGAGATGGCCTGGTTGAACGAGCTGCGCTCCGGGTTCGGCGCGAGGTTGCGGCCGTAATCGGCGGGGCGCTCCTTGTCGCGGAACGGCTTGAAGCGCTCCTTCAGGTACTTGTCGAACTGCTGATCGAACTCCTCGCCCTTGATCTTGAACGCTTCCTCGTAGGCGTCGTCGCCGCCGCCGATGACCGACTTGCGCAGCGCGAAGAGGAACTGCCGCACGCCTTCCTTGCCCCAGCGCGACTCCATGAACTCGTAGCAGGCGTGGCCAAGGTTGTAGATCAGGCGCGGGTTGTTGAAGCCGCCGTACCCCTCCATCTCGCTCATCTTCGGGATGATGTCGGCCACCGCCGCGTCGCGGACGGTCATGATGTCGAGCGGCTGCCAGATGCCCGTCTCGTAGTCCGCCCCGCCTTCGTTGAGCCAGAGCGGCAGGTTGCGGCGGATGAGCGATGTTGGAATGATGTCGAACTGGAAGATGTGGGCGAGCTCGTGGGTGATGGTCCGGTACAGCAGGTCCGGCGGATCGTCGAGCGGCACGAGCATCCGGTCGCGTTCGGGCTCCGCGAACGCGCCGACGCCTTCGACCGCCGCGCCCGGGATCACGTTCTCCTGCTGGAACTCGCTGCTCGTCTTGAAGATGATCAGCGGCACCTTGAAGGCGAGGTCGTGCTTCAGGTCCGAGCTGATGTGCTGGTACGCGCTCTCGGCGTAGCCTGCGATACGTTCGAGATGCTGCTCCTCTTCGGGGTAGTAGTAGATCTCGAAATGGTCGGTGGTGTAGATGTTCCACCGGAAATTGGTGTAGCGGATTTGGTTCTTCCCGAAGTACGGGACCATCGGGGTCTGCGCGAACGCCTCAAGCGGCGCGAAGACGATGGCGACGGCCACGACTGCCAGCGCTGCCCTCATGTAGGTTCTCCTCGCAGGACTAGGCACGAGTGGGCATGTTACTGCAAAGCGCGATGCGGATGCGTCGCCGTCACGAGCAAATGGTGTACCGACGAGTTCACGAAAAAAGCTGGAGAAAGTGGCCGGTACGCGCGGCCATCTCGCCGCAGGTGTCCTCTTATCGCGCGTAGACTGAGGACAGCCCGTCGTGACCGTGCCTCGGGCCGCGGTAAGGAATAAGCGGTAAGGAATAAAAGGGGCTCCATCCGGGTTACCCCTACGGGCGTGCCAGTCAATGTTCCGCCGATCGTCACCAGTCCCGTCGAACGCGGAGGATTTTTCCGCGGAGGCGCTGCAGTTCCTCGAGCCGCTCTTCGCGACCGCGATGCGGCTGACGCGGAACCGCGCCGACGCGGAGGATCTCGTCCAGGATACGTTCGTCAAGGCGTTCCGCCACGCGGGACAGTTCAAGCCCGGGACGAACCTGCGCGCGTGGCTCTATACCATCCTCCACAACACGTGGAGGAACCGGCGCCGTGACGCGAGCCGCGACACGGTCGAGGTGGACAGCGAGCAGGTGGAGCACGCGGCGTCCGGCGCCGCCGGCGGCGAGCCGGTCGAGACGCCGGAGCGCATCCTGATGCGAAGCACGCTCGACGCGGACCTGCAGGCGGCGCTCGATGAGCTGCCCGGGGCCTTCCGCCAGGCGGTCTGGCTTCGGGACGTCGAGGAATTCACGTATGCCGAGATCGCCGAGATGCTGAGCGTGCCGATCGGAACCGTGATGTCGCGCATCTCGCGCGGACGCCGGATGCTCTTCGAGAAGTTATCTACAGGGACGGCTTCTTCAGGGACGGCGTCTTCAGGGACAGCGTCAGCGCCGGTCGTGCCCGTCACGGCGGACGCCGCGGGGAGCCATCAATGAAACCGAACTGTCGCCGCATCTGCGACCTGCTGGCGCAGTATGCCGATGGGACCCTCCCCGAAGCGCAGCGCGGGGACGTGCAGCGGCACCTCGACGCCTGTCCGCCGTGTCGCGTCATCGCGGGCAAGGAATGCGGCGCGCGCCAGCTG
>Ga0137418_10002956_pt1 | contig 15594 bp, 14 predicted proteins | sample CZODoug3_1_2_16f_FD_122242 | JGI IMG/M metagenome (GOLD analysis project Ga0137418, IMG submission 122242) | Vadose zone soil fungal communities from Angelo Coast Range Reserve, California, USA - CZODoug3_1_2_16fungal (Hybrid Assembly) | ecosystem: Environmental > Terrestrial > Soil > Vadose... | reverse complement strand
ACCAGATGGAGAATACCCTTCCTCATATCGCTCGTTTCCTCATGTGTTGTGATTCGCCTTCCCACATGAAGAAATAGGGCGACGGCGAGCCACCCTTGCCGACGAGGTCGAAGCTGTGGCGGCTCGCCTTCAAACCCGGGAGTTTCGCGGCGAGCGGCAGATGCGTCTCTTCGTAATAGTGACGGAAATGGTCGGCGTCGGTACGGGTGTCCGTAAAGCACTACAATTTTTCTCACTTGATCCTCATCATTGAGCACTGATTCCTAGCTCCTTGATAACGGCGGTCCAGCGCTCCGTTTCCGAGGCGATGAGTCGCGCGAATTCTTCCTGCGAGCCGCCCATCGACTCGATGCCGAGTAGCGCCAGGCGTTGCTTGAACTCTGACTCTGATAGGATCCGATTGAGTTCGGCGTTCAGCCGTGCGGCCAGCCCGCCGTCCAACCCTGCAGGAGCCAGAACACCAAACCAGCCGGTCATCTCAAGGCCAGGGCGAATCGTCTCCGCGATAGTTGGGACGTTTGGGAGAGCCGCCGATCGTTTGGCGCTCGTGACCACAAGTCCACGAACGTCGCCGGACGACAACAGTCCCATGGCTCCCGATACGAGGTCGAAATTAGCGTCGATCGTTCCGTTGAGCAGGTCGATATTGGCCGGGCCAGACCCTCGATACGGCACCTCAAGGACATCATAGCCGATGTCTTTCTTCAGAAGCGCCGAGGCGAGTGCGGGTAACGTTGCGCCGCCACTGTTGCCGATCTGAAGCTTGCCCGGGCGCGCACGCGCGGCCGCAACCAAATCCTCGATTGTCTTGAAAGGCGATTGCTTTCGTACAAGCACGACGACGGGAGAGTGGGCAAAAGCGACAATCGGCGTGAATGATTTTTGATTGTCGAATTGCAGGTTCGGATAAAACGCTGGAGCGCCAGCGAGGCCGTTCGACACAAGCAAGAGGCTCGTGCCGTCGGGCGAAGCTTGGGCAACGGCCGCCGCAGCGATCGTGCCTCCAGCGCCTGGGCGATTGACAACGACGATGATCGAGCCAGTGTTTGCCCGTAGTGGTTCGGCGATCAGCCGCGCAAGCAGATCGGCCGGTCCGCCGGCCGGGAATCCGACGGAAAGCGTGATCGACCGTGAGAGGGGAACGCCCTGAGCTCGCGAATTTGACGCAAACAGCCCAGCTGAGACCATTCCGAAGCAGAAAGACCGTCGAGAAACTCTTTTCGTCATAGAGGCTGTTCACTTCCTATTGCTGTCATCGACCGGGCCAGGAGCGGAAGGTCCCGCAGTGGTCCGGTGCGCAGAGCCGCGTCAGGCGGCCCGGTGCTGATTGACGACGACTGCTTCCGCAGTCCGCGCGAGCTTGGCCCAGGCGAGTTCGTCACGGGTGCTTGCGGCCGATACCAGGCGCCCGGGTGTTGTCAGACTCGATCCGGTGCGTTCAACGATCCGACCGCTCGACGACGACCTCGCTGAACTGGATCACCGGCGCGATGTCGGTGTAGTTGGCGAGGTCGCCCCGGATCTCGGCGCCGTGCTCCTGCATGGCGGCCTGGTAGCCTTCGGCCGAATCACAGATGAAAGCGCACATCGCCACGTAAGCGGGCGATGCACCTCTGCCGGCCAGGCCTTTTTCGACGGTGTAGTAGGCGCAGGCACTGCCCAGCCTGGCCTTCACCATCGGCATGTGCCGATCGCGGTAGTAGGCGTGGTCGAAGCGCGCGCCTTCGGTGTACGGGTACATCACGTTGATCTTGATCATACGGTTCTCCTTGCCATCATGTGAGTTTTTCACGGGTGCTTGCGGCCGATACCAGGCGCCCAGGTGTTGTCAGACTCGATCCGGTGCGTTCAACGATCCGACCACGCCATAGATGCGTCTTTTGGTCAGAAGCGTTTCGTCATTTCTTTGGCTCGAAATTCGTCTGATTTTGTATGCTCCGCCAAAGATTCCACAGGATCACGTTCACCTCGAGCTAGTCGCGCCCCTGTCAGATAAGCAAAAGTAAGTATCGGGCCCAACGTAATACCTGGACCGGGATAGCCTCCTGACATGATCGACGCGCGATCATTGCCGGCTGCGAACAAACCATCGATTATCTTGCCTTTCCGATCCAGAACCTCGCCATGGGCGGAAGTTGCAAGTCCGGCATATGTACCGACTTCGCCAACGACTACTTTGATTGCATAAAAGGGTGGTTCCGAAACGGGGCGAACATTCGGATTGGGCTTATTAGCCGGATCACCTAAGTACTGATTGAACGCGCTGGTACCTCTTCCAAACGCGGGATCTTGGCCGCTCACCGCATGTGCATTGTAGGTCTCGATTGTCTGTTGCACGGCGGTGGCGTTGACGCCGATTCTGGTCGCGAGCTCCGGAAGCGTTCTGCCTTTCGTCAAATATCCGCTCGTCAACGCGCCCCGAAGGGGAAATGGTCGCGGCTTCACGTATCCCAGCCCATATTTTCTCAAGGTCAAGTGATCACAAATCAGCCATGCGGCCGTCTCGTTAAGACCCTCACAAGCTTCAATCAGCGCCTCGCAAAAGTCGTGGTAGGAGTTGGACTCGTTCACAAAACGCGTCCCATCTTCAAGGACCGCGATCACGCCCGGCTTGTACCGATCGACGATATGAGGGAAGACCGCGAAGTCTCCCCCACGAGCCGGCACTCTGGACGTCGGCATCCATGCCGCCGGCCGCCCAGCTATTCCGCGAAAATCGGCCCCGACGCTCTCGGCTAACCTTATGCCATCACCAGTGCTGGATTTGGGTGCAGGAGACAGATGCTCGCCTCCCCTTTTTACATGCGGATAAAGTTGCGCCACGCGCTTCGCGTCATTGGGAAAACCGCCACACGCAAGCACTACACCGCGTCCGGCAAATATTTTGTGGCCCGAACGTTGCCCCCCGAGGACTGCTCCGATGACTCTTCCTTCCGATAGCAGGAGCTCCTCGACGCTGACATTGGTTCGGATGAATACTCCCTGATCCATTGCCGATTTCAAGAGTCTGGCTGCAAGCGCGTTGCCGCTGGTTAGCGAAACGCTCCGCCGGTAGAGCAACAATTCCCACAGATGCCTTGCGATCCGTTTGGCAACGAAAATGAACGACCGAAAGGAAGACGTCGCATTATAAAAATGGGTCAGATCCTTGGTGGCTGAGTTCAACATCATCCCGAACAAGGTCATGGTCCGGAGGGGGGCTCTAAGCAGCTTCAGCGACGACCCAAGCTGGGCGCCGTCGAATGCTGCCGTGTAAAGGGCCCGCCCCGCTAATGATCCGCTGCGGTTTTCCGGATGGTAGTCGGGATAGTCGGAGGGCAGGAATTTCACCGATGTGCATTCCTCGAAGAACGTGACCATCTCCTGCCCGCTCTTCAGAAAGAGGTCTATGTCCTCTTGAAACCCATTGTCGCCCAATTCGGCGGTCAGATATTCACGGCCGCTTTTGATAGGGTTACGGTCGAACTTGTTTCCCGGAATCCAAAGGACGCCGCCGGAATAGGCCGCAACACCGCCAAGCACGTCTGACTTTTCCAGGAGAATGACGCGCGCACCTAGCCTGGAGGCCGTCACCGCGGTTGCGAGCCCGCCAGCTCCACCACCTACGATCAAAACGTCGCACGTCTCTTGCTGCATCGCTTCGTTGTCAACCTCTGGAGGCGCCGACGGACTCGAGGTCGAAGTCACTCGCATTCACTCCCGTCTTGATGATCAGCCGTGATGATGCTTGCGCCCTCATCATCGTATTCGGTTCGCTATCCATCAGCCGATGGCAGTCCTCCACCGAGGTGGCGGCGGATTGAGCGCGAAGGCGATCTCGAACGACTTTAGGATCGAGGCCCGCCATCGAAGCCCCCTCTTCAGCGGCGATAGCGGCCATTGTTCCGGCGGCTTCACCGAGCGCCATAGCGGTCGCCATGTGTCTGGAGCCCGCATTCGCCTCGTGCGTAGCCGATATCGCGCGCCCGGTCACAATCAAACCTTCGATGCCATCCGGCAAGAGACTCCGCATCGGAATCTGCCAGGGGCGCTCCGGCATCATCAGGGTAATTCCAGCTCCATTGGGATCGTGGACGTCAACAGGGCCGCACCCCAAAGCCACAGAATCCGGAAACTGCCTGTCTTCCAAAATATCTTTGAGCGTCAGCACATGGCGACCGCGGATTCTGCGGGTTTCCCGCACGCCAACGCGCGCAGCAATGTTCGCGAGCACCGCCTTCTCAAATCCGTCAACGTTCTCTTGGAGGAACTTTACGATGCTCTGCACCTGCCGGCGGCCAATATATTCCGCCTCGCTCAGATCGACCGCAGCGAGCATGTCGAGGCCTTTGATGCGGCTCATAAGGCAAATGGCGTCATGCCCGCCAGGCGTACTCATGAAGGAGAGGCTTTCCCAGAAGATTTCACCCTTCTTGACGCCGGCCAGCGCTAGCTCCCGCTTCCGCTCGCGCGGGATCGCACGAAACCGCTTCACATCGACATTAGAGAGACGGAACACGAGTGAGGTTGGCTGCTTCTGATCGATCGCGCTGCTGTCAGACAGGAATTGAACGCCCGCCAAATGCGCGACGGTCGCATCGCCCGTCGCGTCTACGATCGCTTTCGCGGCAACTCCAATCCGGCCGCCGACACATTGCAGCGTCACGCCAGAAATAATGCCATCCTGGACGAGCGCGTCGGCCACCTGCGCGTGAAACAGGACGTCTATGTTCTCATCCTGAACAAAGTCGTCCGCAACGTATTTCACGACTTCGGGATTAAATGGGAAGTTGTAGATATTCATGGGTGAGGCCGAGGCCTCAGCCATTGTGTAATATGTGAATCCGTCGCTTCCGCCAGCCTTCACGATCTCTTTCAGGAATTCATTCGGTGTGCCCCAAACGGCCTGCAGCTCACCGTCAAAAAAGCCGAGGTATTGAGCGACGTAACAGCTCGTACCAACCCCGCCGAGGCAACCCTGCCGTTCAACGAGAAGTGTTTTCGCGCCATTCCGAGCAGCTGCTTTGGCCGCGATCAGACCTGATGCGCCTCCCCCGGCAACGACGACATCGTACTCTTTTCTCAGGCTTTGCTTCTTACCGCTTGCAAACATCGCCCCACCATCAATCCGCTTGAGTTCGCTATACGAACCTTATATCGTATTGCGAACTTGAGCTACAATGCGAGCATTGTCAATACCGCTTGTGATCTGCTCATTGAGCACGACCACGCGATAAGGGATTTACGAATGGACATCACGGCGCCGGAAGGCAGGGACAAAGAGCAGTTGTCCTCGTTCATTAGAGGTTTGGCAGTTATTGAGATTTTCTCGGAGCGGCCTAGGCGACTGTCTATCACCGAAGTAGCGGAGGCTGCCTCAACGACAAAGGCTACTGCCCGGCGTATTCTGCGCAGCCTAGTGGCGGCAGGGTATGCTGATTTTGACGGACATACCTTCAGTCTCACACCCCGGGTCTTGCGACTAGGGTATGCCTATCTTTCGTCGAAGACGATTATTCAGCTCGCTGAACCTGTACTACGCGAGCTCAGGTCGAAATCGGGCCTCTCAGCTACGATGTCGGTGCTCGACGGCGAGGAAATCGTGATCGTCGCCAGAGCCCCGGCCGATCAGTTGGTGACGATCCGTTCAGACATCGGAAACCGCCTGCCAGCCTTTTGCACTTCAATGGGCCGCGCAATGCTGAGCAGCCTTCCGGACGCCGAAATAGAGCGGATTGTGCGGAGTGAGCGCACCAAGCCTCTTACGCCGAAAACCGAAACCGACCCGAGGCGCCTCATAGAAATCGTGAGGGAGATCCAACGCCGTGGATACAGCCTTGTTGATCAGGAGATCGAGCGCGGCCTGGTCTCAATGGCCATGCCCGTTCGCAACACACGGGTTGGCCGTTGCTATGCGGTGTGCGTGAGTGCCCACACATCGCAAATGAAAGCCGGAGACATGCCGAACAAGGCCCTCAACTATCTGCGCGAGGCTGTCCGTACGCTCGATACCGCCAGCTGACCAACCGATGGAATTTTGAGTTGAAGACCCCGTGTCGCGCATGATCAGACCAAGCGGCATCGAAACGCTTAGGAATCGATCGGGTGAGATCGGGAATGCTTTGTAACAACCCTCAAGAAAGCGGCGCCTGAGCGGTTTGCTCAGGCGCCGAGTTCAGAGACTATACTTCAAAAACAAATCTAACGTGCGGTACAAACTTCTAAGGCAGCGCGGAGACCTCGATGCACCGTGTTTTTCAGGGGTTCATTGATCTGTTGTCGGTCGCTGGAGATGCGAGCTATCGCCGAAAGTTGGTGACAGCGGGAATCGGGAAGGCGGCATATCGTGGGGGTGCTTGACGCCTCCACTTCTCCACCAAAGGAGCGATATGCCGTGTCCAACGATAACGTCATCCAACTGATTCAGCCAGGAATCTTCGACGATCAACTCACAGAAGTCTTGCGCAACGGGGCACGTGCCCTTCTGGCCAAGGCGGTCGAGGCCGAGGTCGCGGACTTTCTCGGCCAGCATGCCGATTTGAAGACCCGGGACGGCCACCAGCGCGTCGTCCGCCACGGTCACCTGCCGGAGCGCGAGGTGATGACCGGCATCGGTCCGGTCGCCGTCCGCCAGCCGCGTGTACGCGATCGTGAGGCCGCCGCTGCCGATCCCGACCGCATCCGGTTCTCGCCGTCGATCCTGCCGCCCTACATGCGCCGCTCGAAGTCGATCGAGACGCTGCTGCCGATCCTGTATCTGAAGGGTATCTCGACCGGCGACTTCTCCGAGGCGCTGGCGGCGCTGCTTGGCAAGGATGCTGCCGGATTGTCGGCATCCGCCATCGGCCGACTGAAGGACGGCTGGCTCGACGAGCACGCCGCGTGGCAGAAGCGCGATCTGTCGGCGAAGCGCTACGTCTACATCTGGGCTGATGGCATCCATCTCGAAGCACGCCTCGAAGACGAAAAGCAGTGCATCCTGGTGTTGATCGGCGCGACGCCGGAGGGCCGCAAGGAACTGGTCGGCTTCACCGATGGCGCCCGCGAGAGCGCGCACGACTGGCGCGATCTGCTGCTCGATCTGAAGCGGCGCGGGCTCGACGTGCCGCCTCACCTCGTCATCGCCGATGGCGCACTCGGGTTCTGGAAAGCCGCCGGTGAGGTCTGGCCGAAAACGCGCGAGCAACGCTGCTGGGTGCACAAGACCGCCAACGTGCTCGCCAAGTTGCCGAAAAGCCAGCAGCCGAAAGCCAAGCGCGCGTTGCAGGAGATCTGGATGGCCGAAACCAAGGTCGCTGCCGAGCTGGCGTTCGACGCCTTCATCGAGAGCTACGCGCTGAAATACGAGAAGGCGACCGATTGCCTGAGCAAGGATCGGGACACGCTGCTTGCTTTCTACGACTTCCCGGCCGAGCACTGGAAACATTTACGGACCACCAACCCCATTGAAAGCACCTTCGCCACCGTGCGCCACCGCACGATCCGATCGAAGGGCTGCCTGTCCAACAGGACCGCGCTTGCGATGGTCTTCAAACTGGTCGAGGGCGCGCAGAAAAGCTGGCGCCGTCTCGACGGCCACAACCAGTTGCCAAAACTCGCTCTGGGTGTGACATTCAACGACGGGATCGAGGTCATCGCCAAGCCGACCGACCGTCAGCCCAAAACCGCCGCCGCCTGACCGGCCCGGCCGTCACCAAAATTTGGCGATAGCTCGCAGAGGAGGGCACGACTATTTTCAGGTGCTCACTGGCGCTCAACTCCACCAATCGCTCCGCATCAATGCACCCAATCGGAGCCGTAACGCTTCGCGCGGAGATATTGCCTGTTCTGCTCGATCACCCGCTTGGCGCTCTCGATGCAGTAATCCTTGGCGCAGATCACGCGGATGGATCAGGCGCTGCGCTGGCCGTTCGATTACCTGGCCTCCTACCCGGAGGTCTCGCGGTCGGTCTGCCTCAAGGCGCGCTGGTCGGTCGTCGGCGCCGATATCGGTCAGCGCTGCAAGGCGCTGCGCATGAACCCGCGCTTCTTCAACCGGCAATGGCAACACGGGCTGACGATCATTGCGACGAGGCTGGTGATGGAATCGGGTACCGGTGACGTGAACCAATGACAGAACGGCGTATGGATGTTAATGGACTCCCGATCAGGGGGACATCATGGACGTCGTCACGCAAAGCCTGCTGCGGGAATTTGCCCAGAGCCAGAAGATCGAGAGCAGACCAGAATTTGAACAGTTCGAAGCATTCGTGAACTATATCGTCGTTTCGGACATCTATCCAGAGGAGTTCGATTTCAGCGTCGTCTCAACCGGCGAAGGCGAGTTCGGCATCGATGGAATCGCGATCATTGTTAATGATGCGATCGTAGACGACGAAGAGCAGCTCGACGACATCATCGCGCATAGCCCGGTTCTGCAAGTGCAGTTTGTATTCCTGCAAGCCAAAACCAGTTCGTCTTTCGACTCTGGAGACATGTCGAAATTTTTCCAAGCCGTGTTTGACTTCTTCCGGGCGGAGGCGAGCTTCGTTCAGAACGAGCGCATCCTAGAGCTCCAGCAGATCAAAAATCGACTCTACGGAGAGGCCGCCAAGTTCGTTCGTGGTCTTCCAAAGCTGGCGCTTCACTATGCGACCACTGGCACTTGGGCAGATGACAAGAATCTTTGCGCGATCCGTGACGGTTTCCTCGCTCAGCTGAACTCAACCCACATGTTCGCTTCGACCGCGTTTCACCCGCTCGATGCGACACGAGTCCAGAAGCTATATTTTCAGACAAAGAACGCCTTCCGCATCTCGGTCAGCTTCGCCCAAAACCTCTCCCTTCCTGACATTCCGAACGTTCGCGAATCCTACATTGGCCTGCTGCCCATTTCTGAATACCTCAAGATGATCACTGATGAAGATGGCAACGTCCGGCGCCGACTTTTCTTCGATAACATTCGCGTCTTTCAAGGGGATACGCCGGTCAATCAGTCAATTGCGGCCACGCTGCTTTCCGACTTGAAGTGGACCCCGGAGCTGGGACCAGGGATCGCCGAAGTTAAGGTGTAATCGCGCCTGCCTTTGTCCTTCAAATCAAGCAGCTTCCTGCTGCTGCTTTTGCGTCTGCTGTGGGTATGTGGGCAACGCGTTTGCGTTGTCCAAGCGAAGCGGCATATCCACAGTCTTTGCCGCCTCGATCCTGTCTATGCCGGCACGCCATGCCGCCATGGGAAACTGGTTGTTCATCGCCTGATGCGGGCGGCGATGATTGTACAACTAAGTTTGAGAACACCCACAGGATTGTGCGCCGAGAAATTCTATATCGACTTCATCCCTGGTTCGGGCGCCACGTCTTCGTCCACGAGGTGGTGAACAAAGCGGCGGCTTCTTCGGTTTTTCGTTGCACTTTCGATGGCTCGGAGATCGCGCGGTATTTGGAAATTCCCGCATGGATGTTCGATCGCGCCGCGTGCGCTGGTGACGGACACTTCGCGGTCGAACCGTTTGTCAGTGTGGAAGCGCTCAACGCTTTATCAATCCTGCTCAACCAGGTGTTGAAGAATGTCGCTCCATCATTGAATGTCCAGTGTCCAGGTGCATGTGGAAGCTCCTACGAACAGAATCGGGGAGAAACGCATGACCGAGAATACAACGGCGCCACCGATCGGAAAGCGGCACAAGAGGCGCATCGCTGCCAAGCAGATGGATCTGTTCGCAAGCGAGGCAGTCGGGACGCCAAGTTGGCTCGATCTGCCGGACGAAGTGCGAGAGTTGCTGATCGGCCTGATGACGAGGTTGATGCTGGATCATGTGCGGACGGCCATGTTGCCAGCAAAGGTGATCGGGGGCGGCGATGAGCACTGACAAGATCGGCCCGCAACATCTGAGGCGGAAGGCGATCCTTTACGTGCGCCAATCCTCGGCGCACCAAGTGTTGCACAATCGTGAGAGCGGCGCGTTGCAGTACGCCATGCGGGATCGGCTCACGGCGCTGGGCTTCACGGAAATCGAGGTGATCGATGAGGATCTCGGCCGCTCGGCAGCTGGCAGCGTGCAGCGCTCCGGCTTCGAGCGTATGGTGGCCGAGGTTTGCCTCGGCAAGGTCGGTGCAGTCTGCGCGCGTGAGGTCTCGCGCTTTGCTCGCAATAGCCGGGACTGGCAACAACTGATCGAGATGTGCCGTGTCGTCGACACAGTGCTTGTCGACCAAGAGACGATCTATGCGCCTCGACACGGTAATGACCGTCTACTGCTCGGGCTCAAGGGAAGTCTCAACGAGTACGAACTTGATCTTCTACGCCAGCGCTCGCTCTCAGCACGCCATGAGAAAGCCCGTCGCGGTGAACTCGTCGTATCTGCGCCGGTCGGCTTCGTGAAGGTTGGCGATCGCTATGAGAAGGATCCGGATCGACGCGTGCAAGCGGCAATCTCGCTGGTCTTCGACAAGATCGAGGAACTCGGAAGCGCTCGACAGGCATTGCTCTGGTTCCACGAGCAAAGCCTCGAACTTCCGACGAAGCAGAGCAATGGCCACACGGTTTGGCGGCGACCGAGCTACGCCACTCTCCACAGGATGGTCGAGAACCCAGTGTACGGCGGCGCATATGCGTATGGTAAAACGGCCGCGGCGATGGGATATGTGGAAAAGAGCCCAGGCGTGAAGAGTCGCCGTAAGGCGCGCGCCGACTGGCTTTGCCTCAAGCCTGGCACTCACGAAGGCTATGTCAGCTGGGAGAGGTTCGAAGCGATCCGCACGATGGTCTCGAATAATAATGTCCCGACGAGCCGGCATCACGGTGCGCCCAAGCATGGTGAGGCCTTGCTCGCCGGATTGATTCGCTGTCGCCGCTGCGGACGCAAGCTGACGCTCCGCTATACCGGCGCGCAGCATCATATCCCACGTTACAGCTGCTGGCGCGGCTGGCTGGACACTGCTGAACCACGCTGCATCGCATTTGGAGGCCTGCGCGTCGACGACGCGATTGAAACGGCAATTCTCGGTGTTGTCGGACCCGGTGCTGTCGCCGCTTCGATGGCTGCGGCCGAACAAGCCAGTGAGCGACGGGATCAGGTGCGAGAGGCTCTCGGCCGTGATCTCGAAGCGGCGCGCTATGCCGCCGACCGTGCCTTCCGGCAGTATGACGCTGCTGATCCCGTCAACCGACTCGTTGCCAGCGAGCTCGAGGCGCGCTGGAACCAAGCGCTGATCCGCGTCGCCGAAGTCGAGAGCAAGATCTCCGCACATGAGGCGACTTCCCCGGCGCGGGCATTCGACCCAACCGCGTTTGCCCTCATTGGCGCAAACCTGGAGACAGTCTGGTCAGCTCCGACCACAGACGCTCGACTAAAGAAGCGCATCGTACGCACCCTGATTCACGAGGTGGTGGCGGATATCGATGACACGACCTCGGAGATCGTCATCGTTGTTCACTGGTCAGGCGGCGTTCACAGCGAGATCCGTTTGCCCAGGCGCAGACGCGGTCAGCGCAGCAGCACCTCCGCTGACATCATCGCGGCCGTACGCGAGTTGGCATTGATTGCGAACGACGATCTGATCGCTGGCCTTCTCAATCGCAACGGACTCAAAACCGGCTACGGCAATCGTTGGACTCGCGAACGTGTCACCTCGTTGCGTTCGCACCATCGTATCCCGGTCTTCAAGGCCGCCGTGGATGGTGTTGAGCCGTGGCTCAATCTTTCTGACGCCGCGCGCATCCTCAACATAGCGCCCAAGACACTGCGGCGTGCGGCCGAGTCTGGTGAGATCAAGGCTAGTCATCCGCTGCCGGACGGCGTTTGGATTTTTGCGCGGGCCGCGCTTGCGTCCGATGCCGCCAAGTCTATCGTCGAGCGTGCCCGCAATACCGTAAGACACCCCGCGGGACCAGTTAGCGGCCAGCAAAGCTTTTTCTCTTCAACAACATAGACAGATGGGTGTTCTGATGCGCGGTTGTAAAAATTCATCCATGATCCGATGCCGTCTCGCGCCTCGCGCCCGTCAGCATAGGCTTTCAGATGCACTTCCTCGTATTTGATCGAGCGCCACAGTCGCTCGATGAAAATGTTGTCCATGAAACGACCGCGGCCGTCCATCGAAATCGCGATGCCTGCAGCCTCGAGCCTGCCGGTGAAGGCGGCGCTGGTGAACTGCGCGCCCTGATCGGTGTTAAATGTTTTCGGCGTGCTGTGCCGCGCCAGCGCTTCGTCGAGCGCCGCGATGCAACAGCCCGCATCCATGGTGTTCGACAAGCGCCAGGCCAGAACCGCCCGGCTGGCCCAATCGATGATCGCCACCAGATACAGAAAGCCAAGATCCGGTACATTTCGGGCTGTCACCAGCCCTCACCAGTTCGCTCGGTCTGTGCAATCGCATCTGCCAATATGGCAATGGCTTCGCCGCCTGCTCCGTGTTTTGCAAGCTGCTGAGCAAGGAGGGACGCGAAAAATGGATGGACAAGCTCCGTTCCGAGCGACAACCGTTGATCCACGGCTTTACGGATTTTCACGATATGATCTTCTTCATGACCAGCACCTCGTGAGCATGACCGGAGCTGGAAAGCTGCCGTCACACTTGCAGCGGAGCGCGAGAAGGATCGCGACCGTGATCAGGAGCATGACCTGAACAAGGACATCGACAGACCGCGATAGTTCGGCCCCTGAATCGCATTCCATCCATGCTGAGCGATACCTCGGTCAGAAATCTCCCCCGTCGCGCGCGAACACCAGAACACTGTTTGCCGGCAGTGTGATTTCCGCAGAGGTCGGCAGACCGTCCCATCCCGGTCCGTCGGCCGTGATGCCGCCGGGATTGCCCTGCGCGTTCGGATTGAACCACAGATCGTAAATGTCGCTGTTGAACACCTCGTTCCAGTGGCCACCGCCAGGAAAGCCGAGGCGATAGCCGTGATTGTAAAACGTGCTCTCGTTCAGGCTCGCGACCACGACCACGTCGCGGCCAACCCCCGGCAACCAGCGATGAATAGCGATGACACGGGTGTCGTTGTGCACATGGAACACATTTATGCCTTCGCCGCGCAGCGCCGGATGCTTTCGCCGGAGCCACATGAGGTCGCGCGTGAAGCGATGCTGATCCGACATGTGCTTGTCTTTGCCTGCGAGACCGTCCCACCAGATCAACAATTCAGGCCGCCCCGGCCAGTCCGTCCAGTATTTGTCCTCCAGAAATTCCTGCCCCATGAAGATCATTGGGACCCCCGGCGCCGTCAGGAGAAGACCCGTGGCGACCTTGGCCCGGCTGCGCGCGTACCAGGAACGTGCGTTGGTGGGATCAGCGAGCGCGGCGATGCGGGGCTGACGGTCTCGGCCGGTGTGATTGAAGTCGAGCAGGTCGTGGTTCTCGATGCACTGGAAGACAGTCCAGCGCGAGGAGTCTTTGTAAGTCATGTAAAGGGCATCGCGCAGCTTGTCGAGATTGACTCGGGCGTTGCGGCCGCCAGTGGTTTGAGCGATCAGGTCGCGCAAGGTGTCTCGCAGCGCGTCACTGTAGCCCATATCGAAGCCCATTCCGTACGGCGGGACGGCAATGCCTTTCCAACGGTTCCCGGGGTCGTTGTCCCAGTATTCGGCGATCTGCACGGCTTCCGGCTTGACGTAGCGCAGCGTGTTCGTGAGGTCCTGGGCGAAATACCAGCCGCCGCTTTCCGCGATCACGGTGACCTGATCGTAACGAAGCCCGTCGACGTGATACTCCTGTAGCAACGACTTGCCATTGTCGATCAGGAATTGCCGCACCTCCTGTCTCCAATACGCGAAGACGCGTCCGCCCGCGTGATCCTTGTCCGTGAAATAAAGGCTGTTGTTGTCCGTCGAGTAAGGCTGTCGATCGAAGAATTTGATGCTCTGATCGTCGAAGCCGCCGCCCGCGTGGTTGTAAACCACGTCCGCGATCACGGCTATTCCATAGAGATGGCAGAGATCGATGAACGCCTTGAACTGATTGATCTGCCCGGTGAGTTGCGCCGCAGTGAGTGAGGCGAATCCCTTTGCCGCCAGCAATCGATTCACGCGCACCACATACGGGGCGAGTTCCGCGGCCGGCACCGCGTAATCCATTTCAGGCGAAAACAGGTCCGTGCCGTTGTAGCCGAGGCTGTTCTCGCCCTGATATTCCTGAAACGGCAGCGGCATCACGGCGTTCACGCCGAGATCCGTGAAATATTCGACGCGGTCCACCACATCGAGAATTTTGCAGATGCGATGACGCCGGATATCGGTGCCCGCGGGGTCCTGCGCAAAGAACACGCCAATATGAAACTGGTAGATGATCAGGTCGCTGAAAGCCGGCGGACGGAACCCGGCGTCGTGCCAAGGGTACGTGCCCGGGTCGCGCACGATGCAGTTGCAATCGGGATACCCGTTGAACTCTAGCTCGCGCGCATACGGATCACGCTTGAAGCCCTCGCTCCCCGTTCCGACGACGTAAAAGCGATAAAGATCCCCGTCCTTAAGTCCGGGTACGAAGCCGGCCCAGAAATCTTCGCCGTCTTTCACGAGTAGATCGCCGGGATTTTTGGGGAAAGCAGCGGGCACGGTTCCGGTCGGTTGTTTTAAGGCGATGTACACCTTCAGAGCTTTTGGCGCCCAAGTGCGAAAGGTAACTCCACCCGGCGCGAGAGTCGCTCCTAGCGGTGTGCTCGACGTTATGTTTGATTGTGATGCGGGCATCGGCACTGCTTGTTCACAGTTTCGGGGAAGACCATTCGTTGCCCTCGACCCCATCAGGGAGTATGGGTGGGGGCCGGGTCAGATCCCCATATTCTTTTCCAGGCGTCCGGATCTGAAATCGATAGAAGCGCCTTCTTTGTCCGATTCTTTGGAGAACGCAGCCAGATTGGGATCATCGACTGGCGATTGCAGCCTGCGTGTGACGTACTTCACAAGCTCGTAGAAGAATCCGCCTGCATGGCGGGGCCGGAATGAACGGCGGGTCGCTTTAGCGATCAGTCTCGGCAACGCCACCCAATGCTTCTGAGGGTGCAAGAGTCTGCCGGGAGCATGATGCTGCCGCGGGCTTGGTAGCCAGCACCGTGTTGTACGGGTTGCCGAAGACAAAAACCTTCGAAGTGCGCCAGATGATCCGCTCCAATTCCACGAATGTTCGCATCTTTAGCCGATACTTCCACAACACCAAGTGTAGAATGAAGTTCCACGTGAGGCCCCAAGCCCAGAATGGCAGTCGCCGATAGCGGATCGGGTTGAAGCCGAGTCGGCGCATCTTGTAGACGAGAAGATTGGCGCCGACAAAATTGTAGCGCCAGTTTTCGAAGAAGACGGTGACGCTCAGGTAATCCTCCTTACGCCGACAATGATCCAACGACCCCGGTGAGCGGATTAACAGGCTTCCTCCCGGCTTGAGCATCCGCCAGCAGCGCGCCAGCCAAGCGTCCAGGTCTTTGGTGTAGCCGATCGATTCGAGCGCATAGATGGCGTCAAAACTTTCACTCGGGAGATCGAGGCTGTCGAAGTCGGTGACGATCACCTGTCCACGCCCACCCAGTTTTGCAAATTTACGCCGGCAGATGTCCGCCTGCACGGATGAATTGGTCACGCACACAATTTCGATATCCCGCCGGTTGGCGAGGTAGTAGGCCGCCGCGCCAGATCCGCACCC
>Ga0137418_10002955_pt1 | contig 15598 bp, 12 predicted proteins | sample CZODoug3_1_2_16f_FD_122242 | JGI IMG/M metagenome (GOLD analysis project Ga0137418, IMG submission 122242) | Vadose zone soil fungal communities from Angelo Coast Range Reserve, California, USA - CZODoug3_1_2_16fungal (Hybrid Assembly) | ecosystem: Environmental > Terrestrial > Soil > Vadose... | reverse complement strand
TGGCGCAGGGTTTTTTGTTTTCCGTGAGCGGCCTGGTCCATTTTGATGAACCACTGCTCGGTTGCGCGAAAAATCACCGGGTTGTGGCAGCGCCAGCAGTGCGGATAACTGTGCTTGTATTCGTGGTTGCCGAGGAGCGCGCCGCGGTCGCCGAGCAATTTCACGATGATGGGATTCGCAGTGAAAACATCCTTGCCTTTGTATTCGGGCAAGCCTTCGAGGTACACGCCCTTATCGTCCAATGGCGCGTAAATTTCCAAACCGTATTTTTGGCCGGAATTAAAGTCGTCGGCGCCATGGCCCGGGGCGGTATGAACGATGCCGCTGCCTTGATCGAGCGTGACGTAATCGGCGAGAATGCCGGGCACCTGAATCGGCAGGAAGGGATGCTGAAATTTCATCCCCTCGAAATCGCGCCCCTTATACGTGGCGCGCACGCGAGCTTCCTTGATGCCACACTCGGCTTGCAGAGCGGCGACGCGGTCGGCGGCCAGCAGCAGCGCGCCCTTTTCGGTTTCCACGATGACGTATTCGAAATCGGCATGAAAGGCGAGCGCGCGATTGTGAGGAATCGTCCAGGGCGTGGTCGTCCAGATGACCGCGCTGACATCCTTTCCAATTTTCGCGGCATCTCCCTTGCCGCCGTCCACGACGCCAAACTTCACCCAGATCGATGGGCTGGTGTGATCTTCGTACTCTACTTCCGCTTCGGCGAGCGCGGTGCTGTCAAAGAGGCACCAGTACACCGGCTTGCGCCCGCGGTAGACATAACCTTTCTCCATGAAATCGAGAAACGCGCCAGCGATGGTGGCCTCGTATTCATGGCTCATCGTCAAATAGGGATCGTTCCAGCGGCCGAAAATGCCCAGGCGCTTGAAATCTTTCTTGTGCTGCTCGACGTAGCGCAACGCGAATTGCCGACACAATTTTCGAAACTCCGCTGGCGGCACTTTTCCCTTTCCGCCCAGCTCTTTTTCCACTTGGGTTTCAATCGGCAGGCCATGGCAATCCCACCCTGGCACGTAAGGGGCATAGTGCCCCGCCATGCTCTTGGTCTTGACGACCAGGTCCTTGAGGATTTTGTTCAGCCCGGTTCCCAGGTGGATTTCACCTGTGGGATAGGGCGGCCCGTCGTGCAACACGAAGAGCGGCTTGCCTTTCCGCGCCTCCAGGATGCGCTCGTAGATGTTTCCTCCATGCCATGCATCCAGCTGCTTTGGTTCGTTCTGCGGCAGGCCGGCCTTCATCGGAAAATCCGTTTTCGGCAAATTCAGTGTTTTCTTCAGTTCGAGTGGTTCGGCCATGATTGGAGCGCTTGTAAATCCCTTCTATGCCGTCCTTGTGTACAGGTATACGGCGGGAAACTTCGGAAAGCAGTGCAAGCACGTATGTTACAATGAATGGTAGTCGGTGTCAGCCGATTGGGGCGCGCAACCTTTCCCGGCTAGCGCGAATCTTATCGGTTGGGTACACCGAATGCGGAGAGTGTGCGTCTAATTGAAGAGGAAAACGGTGCCGGGCAAGTTTATCAATCTTCTGCCGCCTGAAATTACAAAACCCAAAGTGTCTGCAGCAGGCCGTGAGCCCGCGGTTCCGGTACCGGCCTCGGCGGTACCGAAGTTCGAAGCGCCCGACATTCTCATCCCGGACAATTTTTGGTCCAACCTGAAACAATTCTTCACAGAGCGCCCGATCAAGGTGCGCGAGCGCAAAGGTGCGCCCTTTACCCAGACGTCCTTTGGTACCGGCGTCGGCGATAACCTGAAGGAATTTTTCAGCTCCCGCCCCGCGCCCAAGGGCCCGGTAAACAGCAAACTGGCAGTGGCCTGGGGATCGAATTTTGGCGGTTTCGGCACGCGCATCAAGGAATTTTTCTCGCCTCCGAAGCAACCGCCCTTGCCCTTCGCCGTAAAACCGGTGAAAGTGAAGGACATCTGGTCCAAGGATGAAAACTTCGGCTGGAGCCAGGTGATCGCCATCGGCCTGCACGTCGCGGTGATCGCCCTGCTGGTCATTCCGATTTTCACGAATGTCCTGCCCGCTTCCACGGAAGCGAAGAACAAGCTGGTGGGCGTCGTGCCGCTCGACATTTCGCCTTACCTGGCGAAGCTCCCTTCGGGCGCGGACAAGGCCGGAGGTGGCGGCGGGGCAAACAACCATACCCTTACTCCCACATCCAAGGGGAAGCTCCCCAAGTTCACGATGACGCAATTCACGCCGCCTCAGGCAAAGATCCAGAATTTGAATCCCAAACTGGCCATGGATCCTTCCCTGCTCGGCCCGCCGGACCTGAAAATCCCGAGTCCCAATATGGCGAACTTCGGCGATCCGCTGGCCAAGAGCGTCACTGATTCTCTCGGAAATGGCAATGGCACCGGTATCGGCAGTGGCTCTGGCGGAGGCCTTGGCCCCGGCGAAGGTGGCGGCACGGGCGGCGGCATGTTTCGCGCCGGCGTAAACGGCGTCGGCTCTCCAGTCTGCATCTACTGCCCGCAACCGGAGTACTCCGACGAAGCTCGCAAGGCCAAGTATCAGGGAACCGTGCTGCTCGACGTGACGGTTACCGCCGACGGGCGCGTACTCAACCCGCAGGTTCTCAAAGGGCCCGGCCTCGGCTTGGAAGAAAAGGCCATGGCGCAAGTGAAGAATTGGAAGATGCGCCCGGCCGTTGGCCCCAGCGGCAAGCCGGTAAATTGTCGCGTGCAGATCGAAGTTACCTTCCATCTCTACTAGCACCTGTCCCACAAATAGCGTTGAAAAATTTCGATGGGCCTCTGGCTCTCTGCGCCCTCTGTGCTCTCTGTGTTGAGCCTTCCCTATTCTCGTGCTCCCCAGCCCCGCCCTTCGCGGACAACCAATCTGCCGCGCTCCGCTTCACATCACCCGTTCGCCGCCTGTCTCGTCGAGGAGTCTGGCCAAATCTGAGGCGGGCGCGGAGGCCTTTCATGCGCGATCCGCTTTCGCGTGACTTCTCTTCCCTCCAGCCATCACAGGATTCCTGGCTTCACCGTGTGCGCGATAACTTTCACCAGCTCCTTATGCCAGCTCACATATTCCCGTCCTCCGCCAACGGCGCACCGTTGCATCTCCTGACATTTAAGCGCACCGCTACCGCGGGCGGCGCACGAACAGCCTCTTTGCTCACTCACGCAGCATTGCTCGCTGGAATACTCCTCTTGAATTTACCTTCGCATGCGCCAGGTGTCATAAAAGCGGGGCCTGAGCTTGCGCCCCACAGTGGTCTCACTTTTTTCCCCGTCGCCGAAGATACCCACATCGGCCGTCCATCACTCGGTAAAAAGAGCGGCGGCGGTGAAGATGATCCAAGACCAACGCGACACGGATTCCTCGCGCCGGGTTCTTCCGTTCCACTGGCTCTTCCGCGCCAGCTCACAAACGCCGAGCCCGTGCTTACCGTTCCAGTATCGGTCTTTGATTCCAAGGCGCCTCAGTTCCCGGCGCCTGTCACGAACCTTGGGCTTCCTTGGATGAAGAACGATTCGGACTCTGCAGGGCCCGGCAAGAAACATGGGTTCGGCTCAGGCACCGACGGCGGCATGGGTGATGACAAAGGACCTGGCGCCGGACAAGGCGCAGCTTACGATGGTCCTTACGCGAATGTCGTCTTTCCACCGAGGTGCGCCTATTGCCCCGATCCCCAATACACGGATGAAGCGCGCGAGGCCAAGCTGCAGGGAACCGTGACGCTGCAAGTATTGGTTGGCACCGACGGACGCGCTTCGCAAATCCGCATCGTCAAAGGAATCGGCCTGGGACTTGATGAACGCGCCTGGCAATCCATTCGCGGCTGGAAATTTGTGCCGGCGCGTGATGCTGCGCACCGCGCCGTTCCGGCCTGGATCACCGTCGAGGCTGTCTTCCGCCTCTTCTAGGCAGTTTTTCGGCTACGGAGTAGCATTTTCTACCGTGCCCTACGACTTCGCTGAAAACGAATTTGAGCTTGACCCGCAGGCCTCCTCCACCCGAGGCGGCGGCCCTCCGCGCAAACGAGCCGGAATCGGCGTTTCGGATCCGCCGTTTCCTCCCAAGAGGCCGCCCGGCCAATCCCCGCCGCGCCCACAAGCTTGCTCTGGCGCATTGCCGCCGCCTTACTGCTCGCCGGGCTCGTGGTCCTGACGTTCTTCGTCTTGTTTGTCGTTCACTAATTCGTTCAAGCTACTATAGTAGAGTCTTGCGCATCTCCATCCGAAAAGACACACTCCCGCGATGATCTCTCCAATCAGGAGGCCGCTTATGAGGGAAACGAGGCGCGACTTTCTCATGGCGATGGCCGCGGTAAGGTTCATTTGTTTCCCTTTGGTTAACGCGAAACGAACAAGAAGAAAGCAGAGTCAAAACCCGCGCCCTTGAAACCCACAAGGATGCGGCGTCCGGCACGACCAAGACCTTAGTCCATCGACATCCTCACATCCCCGGTCTGCACATGCCCCGTGGCCTTCTCAAATAAGGGTACTTTCTTACTAGTTCGGTGCCCTCTCTGTACCATTGTTGGCGGCAGTACGATCGGCGATTCTCTCTCCTGTCAGCGCCTTGCTGTTGGCACCTCGGAGAGTGAGCTTGAAAGTGTCCCTAAAAGGCCTTATTTCGTCCCCTGTAGTGGCTGGGGCGATCATTTTCGCGACGGTCGTGCATAGCCCCACCATCAAAGCAGCGCCAGGACCCGATCACGCAAGCCGCGCGGGGCTCATGCCGATCGGAAAGCCCGTCAAAATCAAGGCGCCACTAGGCTTGCCTCCAGTTCCCATTCCGCCGGACAATCCGCCTACGGAAGAAACGATCGCCCTTGGCCGGCGTCTGTACTACGATCCTAGGCTCTCCGTTGATGGAACCGTCTCCTGTGCAACGTGTCACACACCGAATCTCGGCTTCGGGGATGGCAAGGCGCTCTCAAATGGCGTGGATGGAAAGCGCGGTACGCGCAGCGCCCCAACCGTGGTCAATGCAGCGTACAACACGCTGCAATTCTGGGATGGGCGCTCGGCCAGCTTGGAGAAACAGGCGGAAGGGCCAATGGCGAATCCGGTAGAGATGGGGCACACGCTGGAGGGAGTTGTGAAGTTTGTGCAATCCGATCCAACGTACCGCAAGATGTTTGCGAAGGCCTGGGGCACAGAGCAGATCACGATCGATCTTGTGACCAAGTCTATCGCGTCTTTCGAACGGACGGTGGTGATCGGGGATTCCCCGTTTGACCGCTTCTATTACGGGGGCGACAAGAAGGCACTTTCGCTGGCGGCGCAACGCGGCTTGAAATTATTCCTCAATCCGAAGAAGGGCAACTGCAGCGTGTGCCACGTGATCGGTAAGAAGTACGCGCTTTTCACCGACAACAAATTCCACAACATCGGTGTTGGCGCCGATACCTCGGGAAATTTCGCGGACGTCGGCCTGTACGCGCAGTCGAAAAATACAGCAGATATGGGCGCGTTCAAAACGCCGACACTCCGCAACATCGCAGAGACGGCACCGTACATGCACGACGGCAGCCAGGCGACCCTCAAAGACGTCGTGGACCATTACGTCGGGGGCGGCACATCCAATCCGCATCTCGATAAGGAGATCCACGCCCTCGATTTTCTGACCTTCAATGAGCGGGCCGACCTCAAAGCATTCCTCGAGTCACTGACCGGCACGTTGCCAGCGAATGTGGATCCGCCGGCGGGCTTGTCTTCGATAAAGGTGCAAACTGCTCAGAAGCAGTAGTTCAGTGAGACATCCCTGAGCCAATCCTCTGGGCCGGGAGACCGCTCGGAATCTTCTCGTTGACGACTGCCTTGTGGTGGGCGGATCGACTGGAAAACTACATCACACCAAGAACCACCGCGCCCGATCCGGTCCCCGAGATGCTCCCCGACAGGGCTGGTCAGGCGGCGTAAACGTCATCGGCGAATGGGTCACCCGGCTAACCCACGCTCATCGTCCCTTGTCCCCTGGTTGCCGGAAGAGTTCGCGTGTCATCGCTGGGCCTTGAATTGGTTACAGGTTCAGGGATGAATTGGAGTAGCTTCGCCTCCGGGGATATCTGCCGCTTCTAAAGCGCTCTTAAAGGCTTTTCCAACAGTCGCAGCGTGGACTCGGCTCTCTCTTGTTGGGGCTGCGTGTACCACCGCGGACCGTAATCCTCAAGGAGCTTGCATAATTCGGCCAGCGTATCCGTCGCACGCCTCAGCAACATTTTCATTTCTGCGTCATCCGTCAGCGGTTGTGCAGAGCCGCTCAAAGGGGACTCTTTTGTTTGGCTCAGGAGATGATCCCACAAATTTCTGCACCTCCCCGTACTCCGTAAACATGCCACAATCCTGGCCTCCAAGAGTGTCCTATATTGAACACTTCTGAGTTTTCGCCTTTTCTCAAAGTCGCCGGGGTGTCCCGGGTGCCGGTGGCGTTTACCCGCGCCGGGTCCTCAACATGGTCGGGGCAGGCGGGGCGCGGAGATTCTGTTCTGTGCCGGGTCGCCATTCGACAAAAGGGATCAGCATGTAGGAATGTCGATTAGAGTGCAGGTCCCGGTCTTGCGGCGTTCACCGTGTTAGTAATCCGCTGCATCAGGTAACTAGCATACCTTCCGAGTTCGGCTGCTTGTTTGTCTCACCCCTATCCTGGCTGCTACTTTTCTGCGGCGCTGCGTAATCTTCCTGCCGCCAGTCCAATTACGAAACAGGCCGTCGCTTCCCGGGTCACGTTTCGCCGCAATCTGCTACGATTCCGGCATGAGAAAAACAGCCATTCTTACCTGCAGCGTTGCGCTGTGTGCCCTTTCCTTTGGGGGCGGGGCACGGGCGCAGACGGACGCGGGCGTCCTCGAAATCGTCGCCCGCATCACGCCGACGGGAGCGCGCCCGGAACCCGTGCGCCAATTCACGTTTTATATCCTCACCAAGAGCTACTCGGAGATCGTCAAGGAAGTAGAAGAGAAAGACCCCATCCCGCCGCGCGATCGGTTTATCGATGACCTCAAGGTTTCTCCCGAGCTGCGTTCCTGGCTCAAGGGCCATGACACTCTCGACTTCACGGAGCCGGGATTCGACAAGCTGCTTACCCCGGATGACGTCCTCAACGTTCCGGAATTTCTGCTGGCCTACCAGCGCACGAACAGCGGCGGCGTGACCAACGGCCTGCCGAAGCCAAAGTATACGGATGCCGACAAAACAGACCATCCCGAGAAATACGAGAAACTAAAACAGGATTATCTGGCCAGCCTCAAGAAATTCCTCCGCTCGCGACCCGAGACCATGTCCGGTGTCGAACTCGAACTGGACGGCGTCAACCCGCAGCGCAAGTGGGCCGCGCTCCAGAACGATCGCCGCAAACGCGTCCAGCGTGTCGCCCCGGACGTGGCCCAGCTCAAATTTCTCGCCGCCAAGGCGGACACCGATCTCGAGGGGCGCGCCTCATTGTCTGGCGTTGCCCCCGGCGACTACTGGATAAGCTCGCTCAATCTGGACGCCGACGCCGGAGACATGCGCGTGCGCTGGGATGTCCCCGTAAAAATTGATCGCGGCAAAACCATCCGCATCGAACTCTCGAATTTGAACTCCATCGACGCGCGCAGCTCCACTCCCTAGCGCCTTCGAGCGCCGCCATGGGCACGCCCCTAAACTGGATTGCCTTCAATCTTTTCATCGCTATTGCGATCGCGCTGGACCTTCGCGTCTTCCACCGCCGCCCGCACAAGATCGCGCTTCGCGAAGCAGCCATCGCCAGTTTTGGTTGGATCGCAGTCTCCGTTCTATTTGGGTTCGGAGTGCTCTATTTCCGTGGCCCCCAGCCGGCCCTCGAATTCTTTACCGGCTACTTGATCGAAAAAGCCCTCAGCGTTGACAATCTGTTTCTCTTCCTGGTGATCTTTCGCGCGTTTGCCGTGGATGACCGCCTGCAGCATCGCCTCCTCGAATGGGGCGTGGTTGGCGCGCTGGTCATGCGCGGAGTGATGATCGTGCTGGGCGCGGAATTGATCGAACATTTTTCCTGGATCATGTACGTGCTTGGAGCGTTTCTCGTCTATGCCGGCGCGCGCATGCTCTTCGTTCATCGGGGAGAAATCCGCCCGGAACAAAACAAAATCTTCCGCTTCGCCAGCCGCCATCTTCGCGTCAGCCATGACTATCACGGCGAACATTTTTTTGTGCGCAATGGGGGCAAGCTGTTCGCCACTCCGCTGTTTCTCGTCCTGCTCGTCGTGGAAATCACGGACGTCACGCTGGCCGTCGATTCTATCCCGGCGGTCTTCGGCATTACCGAGGACCCGTTCATTGTGTACACGTCGAACGTACTCGCGATTCTCGGGCTCCGCGCGCTGTACTTCCTGCTGGCGGGAGTCATCGACCGTTTACGATTTCTGGATGAAGGGCTGGCGGTCGTTCTGGTATTTATCGGCGGAAAAATGATCGGCGAGCGGTGGCTGCGCATTCCGGTGACCGTGTCTCTTGGCGTTGTGGGAGGCGTACTGCTGATCGCACTGCTGGCGTCGCTGCTCATTCCGCCAAAGAAAAAAACGTGAGATTCATTCTCCCTCAAACATCAGTTCATCGACGTAACACCACATCCAGTTTTCGCCCGGCTCCTGCGACCGGACAATCGGATGCTTCGTGGCGTGGAAATGTCTTGTGGCGTGTTTGTTCTTGGAGGAGTCACAGCAGCCGACATGGCCGCAGCTCAAACATAGGCGAAGATGCACCCAACTGTCGCCCATCTTCAGGCACTCCTCGCAGCCCTTGGTCTTTGGCTTCACGCGCTTAATCTGATCGAGGTGCGTACAGTTTTCAGCCATCGTTGTCTCCCGCGGAATCAAACCGCTGCTTGAATTGGAATTCGCACCTGGAATCGCGTATCCCCTGGAACTGATTTTACGGTGATGAGCCCGCGCATTTTCCTTATGATGCGGTGCACCACGTCCAGGCCGAGTCCGGTTCCCTCGCCCACGCCTTTCGTCGTAAAAAAAGGCTCGAAGATGCGCGATTGCACTTCGGGCGGGATGCCCGGCCCGTCGTCGGCGATCTCCACGAGCACGTAATCATTTTCCCGCACGGCGCGCACCAGAAGTTTCCCTTTTTCTTTCATGGCGTCGACAGCATTGTCGATCAGATTTGTCCACACTTGGTTCAACTCACTTCCGTAAGCCATCACCTTCGGCAAGTCTGGAGCATATTCGCGGGTTACCAGGATGCCGCGCTTCAGCTTGTGATGCATGATGATGAGCGTTGTTTCCAGGCTGCTCTTGATGTCCACTTCCTGCAGTGGCGCCTGGTCCATGTACGAATACTCTTTGATCGCTTTGATCAGATCAGAAATGCGCGCCGTGCTGTTTTCGAGCTCGGCGGCGATGCGCTCCATTTCGAGGAGAGTGGCGAACCGCGTCAGTTCGGGACCAAGTGAAGTTCCGGCTGCTCCCGCAAAACTTTCGCATTGCGCATCCGTCAAATTCGCATCGGCGAGAAGCGGCGCCAGTTTCCAGGCATCGGCAACGCCGCGGCCTTCCAACCAGCTTTGAATCGCTTCCTCTCGCTCTACTCGCGCGAACTCATCTTTGTATTGAGCGGGCTTCAGCGCGGAGCGAATCTCTTCTTCGCGCTGCGCCAGCAGGCCACAATCTTCCGGACCCAGGGTCGAACTGCGGCCGGCAACGCGCAGGCGCTGCAGGCAGTCGCGCAGCGCCGCCGCCGAGCGGCGCGCGGCGGCGGACGGATTGTTCAGCTCGTGCGCGAGTCCCGCCGACAATTTTCCCAGCGCGGCCAGTTTTTCTCTTTGCTGCTCTTCCCGCGTGACGCTTCGAACGCGATCCGTCAACAATCCAACCAGACGCTGCGAGAGCTCCGGCATGCGCTGAAAAAGTTCCGGAAACTTGCTGGCGGGAAACGCCAGCGCGCGAATCGGAAGCACCGCGCGCCCAGTCACGCCGACCACTTTCATTCTGGAGAAAGGCAAGACGCCGGTCACCTCGCCGGCGCGAACGGTGAAAACCGGGCCATCCTGCGGACCACTCTCCCGTCGCGCCCGCATCTCTCCTTCGAACATCACCAGCATGGTGTCTGCGGGAGTATCTTCCTTGACGATAATTCCACCCACCTCGACGCGGAGCTCTTCCGATTGCGCGACAAACCATTCCAGATCGGCCTGGGGCTGGTCCACAAACGCAGGCACTTTGCGCAAATCCGCAACCAACGCTTCGAGGCGTGCTTGTTCCTGCGTTCCGCTCATGGGCGTTCCGCTCTCCAGATCTTTTCAATCATTGGACCTTCGCCAGATACTGGTGCATGAACTGCACGACGACAGCGCCTTCTCCCACGCCGGAAGCCACGCGCTTCACGGAACCGTGGCGCACGTCACCGACGACAAAGATTCCGGGCACATTGGTTTCCAGCAATCCGGGGTCGCGATCGAGCGTCCACGAAGCCGGTCTTTTTCCGCCGCGGAGAAGGTCCGGACCGGAAAGAATGAAGCCGCGCTCGTCGCGCTCAATCAAGCCGCCCATCCATTCCGTGCGCGGCTGCGCGCCGATAAAAATGAACAGGCTTGACGCGGGGAGCTTCTTTCTTTCTCCCGAAGGAGAGCACTCGACCGTAATTCCCGTGAGCCGCGATTCTCCTTCGACTTCTACGACGCTGGTGCGCGGCCATACCTCGATATTCGGTGTTTTTTCGATTTGCTCGATCAAGTAGTGCGACATGGTCGCGGCGAGCGACACGCCGCGCACCAGCATCACCACCTTCTCCGCAAACTTCGAAAAATGCATGGCCGCCTGCCCGGCGGAATTCGCGCCGCCGATGATGTACACGGTTTCGCCTTTGCAGGCCATCGCTTCGGAGGTTCCTCCGCCGTAATAAACACCCGCTCCTTGCAATGGTGCAATCCCCGGAACGTCCAAGGTTCTCCACTGAACGCCCATCGCCAGAAGCAGCGCGTTGCACGAAATCTCCGAACCGTCCGCAAGCTTCAAAAACCGATACGGGCCTTCCGCGCGGAGCCCCACCGCTTCCTGTGGCGAGAGGATCTCCACGCCGAAGCGCCGCGCCTGCGCGACGGCGCGCCGCGCCAGGTCCAGGCCAGTGAGTCCGGAAGGAAAGCCGAGATAGTTCTCAATCCGAGAACTAAGTCCGGCTTGGCCGCCGGGGGCTTCGCGCTCGACGATCACCGTGCGCAGGCCTTCGCTTGCTCCATACACTGCGGCGGCAAGCCCGGCCGGGCCTCCGCCGACGATGGCAAGATCGTAGAAATTGGTTTGGGCATGCGTGCGAAGGCCAATTTTATCGGCGACAGCGGGCAGAGGCGGCTCCGGGAGGCGCGTGCCATCCGGAAAAAGGATCAGCGGAAGTTTGTCGGCTTCGGGCCCGAGTGAATCGATTAGCCCGCGCACTTCGGGATCGCTCTGCGCCAGCTCGACGTCAATCCACTGATAGGGGACCTGATTGCGCGCAAGGAATTCGCGTAGCTCATAGGAACGATTCGACCAGCGCGTGCCAAGCACGCGAATACCGTCGTAGAGCGGGCGATACGTCGCGGTCCAATCGTGCAGCAGGTCGTCGAGAGCGGGAAAGAGTTTTTCCTCCGGTGGATCCCACGGCTTCATCAAGTAGTAGTGCACGCGTGCCTCGTTGATGGCGTCGATGGCGGCGTTGGTGTCCGCATACGCGGTGAGCAGGGCGCGCTTGGCGAGCGGGTGCATCTCCATGGCTTCGGTAAGGAAATTCACGCCGTCCATTTGGGGCATGCGTTGATCGGCGAGCAACAGAGCTACGGGATTGTTGCGCGCTTTCAGTTCGCGCAGAGTGGCGAGGCCGGCGCTTCCGGAATTCGCGCGCATGACTCGATAGCGATCCGCATAGCGGCTACGCAAATCCCGCTCAATGGCGCGAAGGACTTCCGGGTCGTCATCTACTGTCAATAAGACTGGTTTTGGCATACCCCTCAGATGCGGCGCACATGGTTTTCGATGCGTCTATTGAGGATGGCCGCACGGCTTCAGTTTCTTTCTGTACCGCCCTCACGCTACAATTCCTGACGCCTCCATGTCCAGCCCTCTCGCTCAATCCATCTCGGACCTCTCGTCTGCCGAGGCCTCCAAGAGACTCGCGGCCGCGGGCGAAATCTACCGCTTGGGACGGGCGGCCGCAGGATCTGCCATTTCTGCGTGGTGGGCCGAGAGCGAACTCTCCGCGCTGTTACTTGGGCCCAATCCCGCCATCACGGTTGGACTCGCGGTGCAACGCGATACGTTTGGGCGCATTCGAATTGCCAACGGCACGCCCAGGGTCGCCGACGTGCCACCAGATCAAGATGCTGAGGAGTTCGAACTTCATTTCGCCGGGGGCATTTCCCTGGATATTCTCACCACGCGCGAGCCGGGTGGTTCGGGAGCCATCGCAAAGTACCTGGCGAAGTATGGTGATGGCATCCAACAGGTGGAATTTCGCTGCTCAAATGTCGACCGCGCCACGCAAATTCTGAAAGACAAATTCGGAGTTGCTCCCGTTTATCCCGCCACCCGCCATGGCGCGGATGGCACGCGAGTCAATTTTTTCCTCGTCGCCTCTCCGGATGGGGGTAAGGTGCTCATCGAACTATACGAATTACAGTCTCGCGGATAGTTGTTTAAATTCAGCGATATTAATTATTTTTAACTCGTGGCTGGTTTTTTTTCGTCTGCTATTTTCTTCCAAGCCCGCAAAACTTCGGCAACGGTCCAGGCTTGCGCGATGCCCCCGCGGGGCGTGAAGGGAGCATCACCGTCAAAAATTTCGCTGAGCGTGCCGAGGCCGCTTGCATAAATCTGGCGGCCGAGCGGCTCGAGGAAACGCAGTGCCGCTTCGCGGTCGTGGTAGACGCGGTAGTGTGCGAGTGCGAAAGGCCCGAGCAGCCAGCCCCAGACCGTGCCTTGATGATAAGCGGCGTCGCGATCGCGGGGGCTGCCGCCGTAATGGCCGGTATATCCAGGTTCGCCCGGCGCGAGGCTCCGCAGTCCATGCGAGGTTAAGAGTTGCCGCGCGCAAACGTCGACAACGGCCTTTTGCTGCTCGGGCGTGAGCGGGCTTACCGGCAAGGACACCGCAAAAATCTGATTCGGCCGGAGCGCGGCATCATTTCCGATGCTTGGTGCATCGATGACGTCGAAGCAGCAATTGCGGTCCGCGTTCCAGAATCTCTGAAAACTTCTCTTTGCTTTGGCCGCAAGTTTTTCGTAAGCGTCACCTGGTTTTGAAAGAAACTGGGCAAATCCCGCCATCGTTTCGAGCGCGTTGATCCACAGCGCGTTGATCTCCACGGGCTTTCCCGCGCGCGGCGTCACCACCCAGTCGCCGATTTTTGCATCCATCCACGTGAGTTGAACGCCGGGAGCACCGGCATAAAGAAGCCCATCGGCCGGATCGACATGAATGTTGTAGCGCGTGCCCGCGATGTGCGCATCGATCATGCCCGCGAGAACCGGGAAAAGTTTTTTCAGCGTCACGGCGTCCTGCGTCGCTTCGAAATATTGCCGGATGGATTCGAAATACCACAGCGCGGCATCGACGGTGTTGTATTCCGGCTTGCCTCCCGCGTCCGGGAAATTGTTGGGAAGCATCCCGCCGTCAACGTACCGCAAAAAAGCGAGAAGGATTTGCCTTGCAACGCCGGCGCGGCCGGTCGCCAGCGTCAGCCCCGGCAGTGAGATCATGGTGTCGCGGCCCCAGTCGCCGAACCAGTGATAGCCGGCGATGAGGCTGCGGCCGTCCGGCTCTTCTGGAAGGCTGCGCTTTACGATGAATTGATCGGCGGCGAGGATGAGCTGCCAAAGCCACGAGGGCGCTTCTTCCGCAAGGGCCTCGTTTTTCGTCTGCCAGTCCTGGAACAGCTTTACTTCGTTATTGGCGCGCTCGGCCCCGGCGGTTTCTCCGTCCAGCAAAGCGTTTGCTTCCGTGGTCGCTACAAACACGACGCTGGAACCGATTTGCAGTTTTGCGCGAAACAGCGCCGCAAAAAGGCGATCTTCGCGGTCACTAAGGCCCCGCGCAGTTTCTTCCCCCAACAAGCAGCCAAGGTACCACTCGTGGCGCGGCTCGCAGGTCGCTCCACTACTTTTCAGATAAAAAGGAGCTGCGCCGTCGAATGCCAGCACCTTCACGCCATTCTCTAGCGGCACGATATTCATGCGCCAGTCACCGGCATGGGTCAAGGAATGGAAGTCGCGATAATTCACGAGCGCTTTCAGCTCCATTTCGAGGGCCCTGCTTCCCCGCACGAGGGTGTACTGAATGTACGTGGTGTTTTCGCCCTGGCGCATCCAGACGCGTTTTTCCAGAAGCGCATCGGCCAGCGCGTAGGTCCACACCGGCGTCGAGCCTGCCAGATGAAAATCCTCGAGGAGCAGAAGCCCTTGCGGATCGACGGCGCCGCTGGCCCAGCGATGGGTGGCCAGAGAGAAATCCGCCCCGTCGTAGTGCACGATTTCGTCGATGGCCGAGACCAGCTGCGTGCGGCCCACGGGCGGCTGCAAGGCGGCAACCAGCAGTCCGTGATAACGGCGAGTCTGGCTTCCGGCAATGGTACCGGACGCATATCCGCCGACTCCGTTGGTGACCAGCCACTCGCGCGACTCGGCCGCGGCAAGGTCGCCGCAAATTTCGCGGCCAAACTGAACTTCCGCCTGTTCCGGCACCCGCCGCTCCTTGGTCGCTGAGGATTGCACCCGGCCCGGCAATCCAAGGCCGCCTAGCGAAGATTCATTTCTTGAACGAATGTTTCAGCTATCTCCATAGACCGGGATAGCAGCACCGCGAATGACTTTGGCATCGTCACTGCATAAAAACAGGATGACCCGCGCGATCTCCTCGGGCTTCGGCCACTTTGTAAAATCCGCTTTCGGCATGGCCTTGCGGTTGACCTCCGTATCGATGATGCTCGGAAGAATCGTATTCACGCGAACGCCGCTGCCCTTCAAGTCCTCGGCTAGCGAATCCAGCAACGCCACCGCGGCGGATTTCGAAGCCGCGTATGCGGCTGCGCCGCCGGCATGATCGACCGCCGCCTTCGATGCCACGTTTACGATGGCTCCATGGCCCTCTTTCAACATCGCTCTTACCGCGGCACGCGATAGCGCATACCCCGAGCGCAAATTCAGAGCCAGCATCTGTTCAAAAACTTTCGTCTCCAGTTCCCACAACTTCGTGCCACCCGCGTAACCACCCACGGTGTTGACCATGGCATCCAACCGGCGATACTTCCCCACGATTTTCTCGATCAACTGGCGCACGGCGGGTTCATCCGTGACATCAACGGCGACTCCATCGAGCTGTGCGGTATCGACACCCGCTGCGATCTTCAAGGCATCCAGCTCTTCCTGTTTTCGATAAGTGACGACGACCTTGGCGCCTTCCTCAAGGAATGCCAGCGTCACGGCGCGTCCCAATCCGCCGGTGCCGCCTGCCAGCAGAACCACTTTCCCCTCGAATTTCGCACTCATCAGCGCACCTCTCCGGTCAACACCTACTCGCCGCTTTGTTCAATTAGTTTTGCGACCAGGCCGGTCCAGCCGGTTTGATGGCTGGCGCCGAGGCCGGCGCCGTTGTCGCCATGAAAATATTCGTAGAAAAGGATGAGGTCG
>Ga0137418_10002954_pt1 | contig 15598 bp, 16 predicted proteins | sample CZODoug3_1_2_16f_FD_122242 | JGI IMG/M metagenome (GOLD analysis project Ga0137418, IMG submission 122242) | Vadose zone soil fungal communities from Angelo Coast Range Reserve, California, USA - CZODoug3_1_2_16fungal (Hybrid Assembly) | ecosystem: Environmental > Terrestrial > Soil > Vadose... | reverse complement strand
CATCTCCCGCAGCCTGGCGCGCCCCCTCAACGAGCTGCGCCACGCCATGGCCGTCGCCGCCGCAGCCCGCGATGAAGGCCCCACCGGGCGACGCTCCCCGCGACGGTGAACTCGTTGTCGTCGGGGTGAGCGGAGATGCAGAGGATCCGTTGGATGGACTCCGGGAGCGTGTGCGGCCGCCGTTCGGCGCGAGGCATCTGGGCGACAGGGTACACTACGCGTACGAAACGGAGGAGTCGCCATGCGCCCCACGCTGCTCGCGCTCGCCGTCGTCCTGCTGGTGCTGCCGCCCGCCGTGCGGGCCGAAGTCGCCGTGCAGGCGTACGGGCTGCCGAAGGACGGCGGCGCTCCGCACGACGTGGCGGTAGGCGCGGACGGCATCGTCTGGTACACCGCGCAGCGCGCGGGCCGGCTCGGGCGGCTCGATCCGACGAGCGGCAAGGTCGAGCTGATCCCGCTCGGCGCGGGCGCCGCTCCCCACGGCGTGATCGTCGGGCCGGACGGCGCTCCATGGGTCACGGAGGGCGGCACGAACGCGATCGTCCGCGTCGATGCGAAGACCCGCGAGGTGAAGCGCTGGCCTCTGCCCGAAGCGCGCGGCGCCGTGAACCTCAACACGCTGACCTTCGACAAGCGCGGCCGCGTCTGGTTCACCGGCCAGAACGGCGTCTACGGCCGGCTCGACCCCAGGACCGGCGCGATGCAGGTCTGGGATGCGCCGCGCGGCCGGGGCCCGTACGGCATCGCGACGACGCCGGACGGCGCCGTGTACTACGCCTCGCTCGCCGGCAGCCACATCGCGCGTGTGGACCTCGACACGGGCGTCGCCACGGTCATCGAGCCGCCGACCAAGGACCAGGGGGCGCGACGCGTGTGGTCGGACGGGCAGGGCCGGATCTGGGTCAGCGAGTGGAACTCCGGGAACGTGAGCCGCTACGATCCTGCCACGGGCGCCTGGAAGACATGGAAGCTCCCGGGCGATCGGCCGCGCGCCTACGCCGTCTATGTGGACGACAAGGGCATGGTCTGGCTCTCCGACTGGGGGGCGAACGCGATGGTCCGCTTCGACCCGGAGACGGAGAAGTTCGAGGCCTTTCCGAGCGATCGCCGCGGCGCGAACGTGCGGCAGATTCTCGGGCGCCCCGGCGAGGTGTGGGCGCCGGAGTCCGGCGCCGACCGCCTCGTCGTCTATCGCACGAGGTGACGTGGTCGGTCAGCCGATGATGCGCCCACCCATGACGCGAATGGTGTCCCCCGTCACGTAGGCGGACGCATCGGACGCGAGGAACACGCACGCGTCGGCGATCTCCTCGGGCCGGCCGAGCCGCCCGAGGGGAATCGCCTTCAGCTGCTCCGGCGCTCCCGGGGGCGCCGCGCGGAACTCCGGATACCACTCGGCGTAGCGCCGCTCGGTATCCATGAAGCCGGGAATCACCATGTTGGCGCGGACACCGAAGGGCCCCAGCTCGGCGGCGAGCGCCCGCACGAGGCCGAGCAGCCCGGTCTTGGCGGCTGTGACCGCCGCCGTGTTCGGGCGCCCGGTCAGGCTCGACTGCCCGCCGATGGCGATGATGCTGCCGCGCCTCCGCTCCTTCATGGCGGGCACGACCGCGCGCGCCAGATAGAACGCCGAGTGGAGGTTGACGGCGAGCACGCGGTGCCAGTCGTCGAGCGACGTCTCGGTGATGGCCCTGTGCGGCCGGATCGCCGCATTGCACACGAGCACGTCGATGGCCCCCAGCTCGGCGAGCGCCTGCCCGACCATGGCCTCGACGGCGGCGGCGTCGCCGACGTCGGCCAGCACGGGCACGGCCCGCACGCCGGCCTTGCGGCACTCGGCGGCGACGGCGCCCAGCTCGTCGCCGTTGACGCGGGTGTTCAGCAGGAGGTCGGCGCCCTCGGCGGCGAACGCCAGCGCGACGGCGCGGCCGATGTTCCGGCTGGCGCCGGTGACGAGCGCGGTCTTGCCCTTGAGCCTCATGCTCGCCGCCTCATCGGGACTCCTCCTCGCACACCTGGCTGGTATATTCGCAGGCCAGGAGAGCATACAGGAGGGAACCGTGAAGCTCCTCTTCTTCGACGACTTCAGGCTGGGCGTCCTCAAGGGCGACGCGGTGATCGACGTGTCGCAGGTGGTCCGCGACATTCCGCACACCGGACCGCACAACCTCATCAGCGGGCTGATCGAGCGGTTCCCCGACTACAAGGGGCGCCTGGCGGACGCGGCAACGCGGGGCACGGGTGCGCCGGTCGACCGGGTCAGGATCCGGCCTCCCCTGCCGAAGCCGTACAACATCGTGGCGATGGCGGTGAACTACATGGAGGACGGAACCCGCACCGAGCCCGCGCCCATCAACGCGTTCCTCAAGTCCCCGAACGCCGTCATCGGCGACGGCGACACCATGGTATTGCCCGACGTCCCCGCCACCATCTTCGAGGGCGAGGCGGAGGTCGCGCTGGTCATCGGCAAGCGGGCGTCTCACGTGCGCGCCTCGGAGGCCATGAGCTACGTTTTCGGCTACACCAACTTCATCGACGGCTCGGCCCGCGGCCTGCCCCCCGCCGGAAACACCTTCTACCAGATGAAGTCGCGCGACACCTTCGCGCCCATGGGACCGTATCTGGTGACGGCTGACGAGGTGACCGACCCGCACAAGCTCCAAGTCCGGCTCTGGGTGAACGGGACGCCCAAGCAGAACTTCAGCACGAGCGACATGGCCCACAAGATCCCGCGGTGCATCGAGTGGGTCACCTCCATCCACACGCTCGAGCCGGGCGACGTGCTCGCGACGGGAACGAACCATCGCGGGCTCAGCGCCTTCCAGGATGGCGACATGGTCGAGCTGGAGACGGAGCGACTGGGCCGGCTGCACGTGCGCGTGCGCGACGAGCTCGGGCGTACCTGGGCCCGGGAGACGCGGCTCGAGCGGCAGGAGAAGAAGCTCGAAGGCACGACGCCGCAGCTGACGGGGCGGCACGCGCCCGCCGGCTGAACCCGCCGCCGGCCGCGCTCAGAAGAAGGACGGGTAGGGCTCGGGCGTCCAGGGGCTCGCCAGGAGCGTCCCGTAGCGGCCCTCGTAGTAGAGCAGCGGCGGCGCCGGCTCGTTCACCGCGAGGTCTTCGACCTCGCCGACGAACATCGTGTGGTCACCACAGTTATAGCGATGCTCGATCCGGGCCGCCAGCGCCACCGCGGCGTGGGCGAGCACGGGCACGCCATCGAGCGCTCGGAACGCGGGCGAGAAGCCCGGGACGGCCTGGCCGGCGAAGTGGCGGCTCGCCGCCTCCTGCGCCTGGGCGAGGATGCTCACGCCGAACCGCCGCGCGGCGGTGAGCCGCGCGTGCATGCGCGACGTCCGGCCCACCGAGACGACCACGAGCGGCGGCTCGAGCGAGCCCGACATGAACGCGTTGGCGGTCATCGCGTGCGGGGCGTGCCGGGGTCCCACCGTGAGCACGATCACGCCCGTGGTGAAGCGGCCGAGCGCGTTGCGGAACCGCCGGCTGTCGAACGCGCGCGACGTCGTCGGTCCCCCGGAACGCTGTGGCCTGGCCACGCTCAGCGACGCGCGCTCATCCCGTCCGTATTGACGAGGTCCTTCGCCGTCCAGCCATCCAGGTCGTACTCGGCCATGCAGGTCTCCGCGAACTGCTTCCAGCGCTCGTACTGGCCCGAGGCGAGCGCGCCGAACAGGGCGTAGCGCCGGATCTCCTCGTGGCTCCCCGAGTAGTTGATCTCGTACAGCTCGTGACGTCCGCCGAATTCGCTCCCGATCGCGTCCCACAGGAGCTTCATCAGCTTCACCCGGCCGACCGCGTCCACCCCGCCCGAGCCGCGCAGGTAGAGGTCGAGGTACTTGCGGAGGTCGGCCGTCTTGAAGTCCCGCGCGTGGGAGTTCAGGTAGATGAGTCCGCTCGCCACGGTCTTCTCGATGAGGTTCTTCACCTGGACGTAGGCCTCGGGCGCCAGCACCTGGTAGGCCGCGGCTGGCTCCATGCCGGGCAGTATGCAGCCGCCCGCCCACGGGTCGGCCGTCTTCGCCATCGCGTCCGACAGGCCCCAGATCATGTTGCGCCACGCGATGACCTCGCCGAGGTTCGCCTCCACGCCCCGGAACGTCCGTGACCCGGTGATCTCCGTCGCCTTGATCATGAGGCCCGTGATGAAGTCGAGCTTCACGGCGAGCCGCGTGCAGCCGTGGATGAGGGCGCGGGGGAGGAACCCCGTGCGCGGGAAGAAGTTGTTCGCCTTCTCGATGTCGGCGTACACGAACACGTCTTCCCAGGGGACGAACACGTCGTCCATCACGAAGATCGCGTCGTTCTCGTCGAGCCGGCTCGAGAGCGGATAGTCGAAGGGGCTGCCCAGCAGCGCGGCGCGCATCTCGTTCGACACGCGACAGATGAGCTTCACGCCCTTCGCGTTCGTCGGCACCATGAACACGACCGCGAAGTTCCTGCCCTGCACCGGGATGAGCCCGTGATGCGCGACGAACGTGAAGTGCGTCAGCGCGGAGCCGGTGGCCACCACCTTGGCCCCGGTGACGTGGATACCCGCGTCGGTCTCCTTGGTGACGTGCGCGTAGATGTCCGTGGGGCCGCCGGCCGCCCCGGGCGCGATGTTGCGGTCCACGGGAGGGTGGATGATGGCGTGGTTGATGAACGGCACGCGCTCCTGCGCGAACCGGTACCAGCGCCGGGCGTTCTCCTGGTAGGGCGCGTAGAACTCCGCGTTCGCCCCGAGCGTCGCGAGGAAGGCCGCCTTGTAGTCGGGCGATCGCCCGAGCCAGCCGTAGGTGAGGCGTGCCCACGCGGCGATCGCGTCGCGCCCCGCGACCTGCTCCGGGAGCGTCGTCGGGGCGCGGAAGTAGCGGTGCGTGAACCCACCCCAGTCGGTGGGCATGGTGAGGACATTCTTGCCGTGCTTGTGATCCTCGTGGAGCGCATCGTAGAGTCGCGCGAGCATCCGGGCGCAGTTCTGGAACGCCGGATGCGTGGTGATGTTTTTCACGCGCTCGCCGTAGATCCAGACCTCCCGGTCGTCGTCGAGGCTCGCCAGGAACTCCTTGCCGGTGTACGGCCGCGTCACCTTCTTCGGTTTGGCTGGAGCGGCCATGGACGCACCCCCTCGTGCGGTCAGATCTCGAGCGCGAACTTCTGGAACGTGTGACAGCCCGCGGGCGCGAGCCCGCGGCTCACCGCGAACGTCCAGGTCACCTCGCTCACGTAGATGTCCCCGCGCGAATCCACGGCCAGACCGTGCGGCGCCGCGAAGCTCCCGGGCGCGCACGCGTCGGCGCTGCCCCACCGCGCCAGGACCCGCCCCTCCGTGTCGTGGACGCTGACCCGGCCGTGCCGCGCCGTCTCGATGGGCCCGTGCCGCTGCGAGGTCTGGCCCTTGTGCCACCACAATTCGGACACGTAGGCGCGGCCCTGCGCGTCGAACACCAGATGGGTCGGCCGTTGCGTGTCGGTCCACTCGTCGAGGTACTCACCGTCCGGGCTGAAGATCTGGATGCGGTCGTTCTCGCGGTCACAGACGAAGACGCGCCCGTCCGCCGCGACGGCGATGCCGTGCGGCAGGTAGAACTGGCCGGGGCCTCCGCCCGGCAGGCCCCACGAGTGCTTCAGCTCGCCGCTCGGTGAGAATCGGTGCACCCGACAGTTGCCGTAACCGTCGGAGACGTACAAGTCCCCCTTCGGTCCGACCGCGAGGTTCGTCGGGCGGTTGAAGGGACCTCCGGGCCGCGCGACGGTCCCGGTGTCCTTGCCGTTGTAGCCGGTATCGGACGGGGTGTTCATGGTGCCGAGGGTCATGAGCAGCTTCCCGTCCGGCGTGAACTTCCGCACGGTGTGATTGCCGTCGTCCGTGCAGTAGAGCATCTCGTCCGGCCCGACGGTGATGCCGTGGGTCCGATAGGTGAACTCGCCCTCGCCCCAGGAGCCGACGAACTTGCCGGTGCGGTCGTAGACGATGATCGGATGATCGCCCCGGCAGATCAGGAAGACTCGATCCTCGGAGTCGACGGCCACTCCCGCGACGTCACGGTGCTCGTACCCCGGAGGAAGCTGCTCCCAGCCCTCGGCCACCCCGTAGCGCAACGCCTTCGTCTGCATACGCACCGGCCTCCTCGGCAGAGCCCTCCGAGCACCCGCCGGCCGCCCACCGTTCGCGGCCGGAGTATGGGAGAGGCTCCGGACCGAGTCAAGCGGCCGGGCGACGGCTCCGCCGCGTCAGCGGCACAGCGTGGGCAGGACCTCCGTCGTGAATCGCTCGAGCTGCGAGAGCTGGTCGTCGCCGACGAACCGGATGCAGAGATCGGTCACCCCGGCGTCGGCGTAGCGGCCGAGCGCGTCGATCACCGTGTCGGCCGGGCCGAGGCCCATCGTCCCCCGCGAGTGCACGCCGCCACCGTAGTAGGTGGCGAGGAACTCGGTCGTGACGCGCTCGGCCGTGCGGGGATCGTCCTCCAGCCGCACGGTCGTGTAGACGCAGAGGGGGAAGCCGGCCCGCGCACGCCCGTGCCGCGCGAGCGCCTCCTCGGCGCGCTCGCGCACGAGCCGGCACTCCTCCGCGTGCACGTACGTCGTGATGATCCCGTCGCCGAGCCGCCCGAACCGCTCGAACTGGGCGGCGAGCAGCTCACCGCGATTGCCCGCCGTGATGAGGACGGGCGGACCTCCAGGGTTCCACGGGAGCGGCCCGAGCCTGTGCTCGTGGAGGTCCACGTCGGCGCCGCGATGGGTCACCGGCTCGCCGCGCCACAGCATGCGCCAGACCTCGACGTGCTCCTCGAGTCGACGGACACGGCCCTTGTGGTCCGCGCCGCACGCCGCCCACTCGCGCTCGGCGGACGGCAGGCTCCAGCCGATGCCGAGGCCCAGCACCAGGCGGCCCCGCGAGATCTGATCCACGTTGGCCATCTGGTGCGCGAGGACGACCGGGTGGCGGAGCGCCGGCAGCAGCACCGCCGTCCCGAGCCGCACGCGCGTGGTGATGCCGGCGAGGTACGCGAGGGTCGTCAGGGGCTCGAGTCGCGGCTTGGCCACGATGCTGTCGCCGACCCATACGGCGTCGTAGCCCGCCTGGTCGGCGAGGCGCGCCATCGTCCAGCATTCCTCGACGGGCGGCCGCCGCGCCGATTGCATCACCACGCCCCGCGTGGGGATCAGGACGCCGACGCGCGGGGGCCTCGTCATCGGCGGGCGCGCCGCGCCGTCACGCCGAGGGCGGAGCGAGCTTGGCGATCGACGGCATCACCTCAGCGGCGAACAGATCGATCGACGCCGAGGCCTCGGCCTCGCTCAGGTTGCCGAACATCATCCGGCAGACGAAGTAGCTGCACCCGCTCTCGGCGACTTGGCGCTCGATCTCCTCGCGCACGCCGGCCGGCGTGCCCACGATGACGGTGCGGCGCTGGCGCGCCTCGTCGAAGTCGCGAGCGAAGTTGACCGGGATGGAGTTGAAGTCGCGCCAGAGCTTGGTCAGGCTCGCGTACCAGACGGCGTAGTTCGGCCGGGCGAGGGCCTCGGCCTCCCGGTCGGTGGGCGCGACGATCACCTGGCGCGACATGCCGAGCTTCGGCATCGGCGCCGTGCCGTGCTTGCGCTGCCACACCTCGCGATAGCGGTCGAAGAGCGGCTTCGATCGGTCGCTCGTCGTGTTGGTGATGACGTGCACCTTGTTGGTCGCCGCCCACTCGGCGCCGGCGAGGTGGCCGAGGCCGTACCAGAGCGGCGGGTGCGGCTGCTGGAAGGGCCGGAGCACCATCGGCACCTTGCGAAAGGTGTAGCGCGGACCCCGATGGTCCAGGACCTCGCTCGTGAGCCCTTGCAGAACGATCTCGAGCGTCTCGAGGTAGATCTCCTCGGTCTCCAGGTGGTGCAGGTCGAAGTACGCCATCTCGTAGGGGACGATCCCGCGGCCGACCCCGAAGTCGAAGCGACCGCGCGAGAGCTGATCGAGCATGCACACTTCTTCGATGAGCCGGAGTGGGTTGTAGAGCGGCATGCAGTACACGCACGGGCCCAGCCGGATGCGCCGGGTCCGCTGGGTGGCGGCGGCGAGGAAGATGCCCGGCACCGGTGCTGTCCCTAACGGCGTGGCGTGGTGCTCGGCCAGGTGATACGCGGAGAACCCGGCGGCGTCGTACTTCTCGAGGAGACGTAGCCGGCTCTCGTAGTGCTCGTGGAGCGGCACGTCACGCCGGTCGAGATGATCGAAGATCCCGAGATCCACGTCACGGCTCCATGGCGGCCGTAGTGTAGACCATCTCAGGTCTGGCCGACCCATGACGCGTCGGCCACGGCGCGCCACCGCGCCCGGATCTGCTCGAACACGTCCCGCGGCAGCGCGCCCGCTCCGAGCAGCGCCGCGTTCTGCAGCCATCGCGTCGGCTTCGTGGTGCCGACGATCGCCGTGTGGACACCCGGCACGCTCAGCGTGAACCGCAGCGCGGTGGCCACGGCCGTGTCGGCCGCGGCGCTCAGAAAGTCGTAGTCGAGCATTCGCAGACGGGACCAGTATGTCTCGTGATAGGCCTCGGCCGGCTTCCGCGCGTACCGCCACGCGGCGTTCGCCAGCGGCCGCTTGGCGATGACGCCGATCTGCTTGGCCCGCGCCTGCGGGAGCGTCAGCTCGATGGCCTCCTGGTCCGCGATGCTGACGGAGGTCTGGAGCGTGTCGAAGCGGCCGCACTCGATCGCATAGCGCGCCGCCTCGCCGTCACCGCTGTAGCCGATGTACCGCGTGAGACCCCGCTCGCGGGCCTGCTCGAGGGCGCCGATGGCGTCGCCCCGCCGGAGCTCGGCGAGCGAGCAGCTGTGGAGCTGGATGAGGTCGAGGTGATCGGTCGCGAGCCGACGCAGGCTCCGCTCGATGCTGGCGAGGAGCGGGGCCGGCCGCCAGTCCTCGCGCGCCCACCCCCGGGCGTGGCCGCACTTACTGAAGAGGTAGAACTCGCGCCGCCGGGCGCCGATCGCCCGGCCGATGAGCGCCTCGCTGTCCTCGTAGCACTCGGCTGTGTCGATCACGTTGAGGCCAGCGTCCAGCGCGCTCCCGAGGAGCCGGGTGACCGCGCGGTCGCTGACCCGCTGGTAGCCGATCTCGGCGCCTCCGAAGCCGAGGACGCTCCCCACCATGTCGGTCTTGCCGAGCCGGCGCCGATCCATACCCCGCGGAGACTAGACCGCGTGGGGGAGGAAGGTCAATGAGCCCTTGTCAGAATGCGGCCTACCGCGGGGCCGGGGCGTAAACAGCGGCTGGCCGGCCACGTCTAAAGGGCTAGAAGTTACGCTCGACAAGGAGGAAACGCCATGAAACGCGTGGCAGTCGTGGTCATGATCGCGATGCTGCTGGCACCCGGAGTGGCGTTGGCCGGCTCGTCCACCGACGCCGCCCTCGGTCTTGGCGCGTTCGCCGTGTTCAACCAGATCATCTCCGGGACGGGCATCTTCGGGCGCCCCGCGCCCGTCGTCGTCCACCAGCCCGTCGTCGTGGCCCCGCCGCCGGTCGTCGTGACGCCGGCTCCCGTCGTCTACGCGCCGGCGCCGGTGATCGTGTACCCGGCCCCCGTGTACTACCGGACCTACGTGCAGTACGTGCCCGCGTACCCGGGCTGGGTTCCCCCGGGCCACCTCAGGCACGGCCATTCGTACGGCCACTGGCGGCATCACGACGACGATTGATCCGCGACCGCTGACGTGAGCCGACCGGCCCCCCGCCCGACGGGCGGGGGCCCGACCGTTTCACTCCATCCTCGCCACACCACCCGCTGCCCCGTGCTAGGATTCGCGCGCGGCCATGAAGGTCACCCACGTCATTACGCGCGTGCTGCGCACGCCCGCCGACAACCCGCTGGTCGTCGGCCTCCCCGCCCCGACCGACACTCGCGAATTCGTCACGCTCGAGCTCGGCACCGACCAGGGCCTCGTGGGCCTGGGCCTCACGTTCTTCGGCGCCGCCCTGACGCCCGCGCTCAAGGCGGCGGTGGACGAGCTCGCCCGGCTCGTCGTCGGCGACGACCCGACCCAGATGGAGGCTATCAGCGCGAAGCTGCGGCGGGCGGCGGGAGCCTCGGGCCCTGGCGGGATCTTCACGCTGGCGCTCTCGGCGATCGACATCGCGTGCTGGGATCTCAAGGGCAAGGCGGTGGGTCAGTCCGTGTGCGCGCTCCTGGGCGGCCTGCGCGACCACGTGCCGACGTACGCGAGCGGCGCCCTCATGCGCCCGCATCCGGTGGACTACCTGGCGAAGGCGGGACCGCGCCTCAGGGACATGGGCTTCAGGCAGATGAAGATGCAGTGCGGGAGCGAGCCCACCGTGGCGGCCTCCATCGAGCGCGTGCGCGTCATGCGAGAGGCGATCGGCTCCGAGATTGACTTGATGTGCGACATCAACCAGCTCTGGAGCGTGAACCACGCCATCGAGGTCGGGCGTCGCCTCGAGCCCTATCATCTCTACTGGCTCGAGGACCCCGTCGCTCACGACGACTACGCCGGCCTCGCGCGCGTGGCCGACGCGCTCACCACGCCGATCGCCGCGGGCGAGTATCACTACGGCATCGTGCCGTTCCGCCATCTCCTCGAGGCGCGCTCCATCGACGTCGTGATGATCGACCTCTTGCGCGTGGGCGGCATCACGCAGTGGATGAAGGTCGCGGGCATGGCCGAGGCCTTCAACCTGCCCGTGGTGAGCCACCTCGTCCCGGAGATTCACGTCCACCTCGTGGCGGCGATCCCCAACGGGCTCACCGTCGAGTACATGCCGTGGACGCTCCGGCTCTTCGAGGAGGCGCCCACGCTCGAGGGCGGGCAGCTCGTGGTGCCGAAGAGGCCGGGCCTCGGGCTCGCGTTCGATCAGGCCGCGATCAAGCGGTACCAGATCGGCTGAGCGCCATCCCTAGCCGGCGCTGGACCGCCCGCCCGCCGGCGATCCGAGCGGCTTGGCGATCACGTACGACGGCGTCGCGAGGCTGGAATCGGGTGACTCCCCCAGGATGACGAGTCCCTGGCGCCGGAGCTCGCGGCGGAGGAGCCGGGAGGTCTGGAACGTCTCGCCGGCCGCGGTCCAGCGGCCCCTCGGTTGTCGGCGCGTCAAGTGGTAGACGGCGCCCGCCAGGAGCACGCGACTCATATAGATCGACCTGAGCAGGGCTCCGCTGGCCACCGCGTCTCGAAGCCGGCCCAGGTAGTACCGGGCGTGGTGGATCTTGAGGAGCAGCCGGCCGCCCGGGCACAAGACGCGGGCGATCTCGGCGAGGGCTCGGGCGTTGTCCGTGTATGGAAGCGCCAGGCGACAGATCACGACGTCGAAGACGCCGGCCGCGAATGGAAGCGCTTCGGCGGCGGCGCGCACGAACACCGGCGCCGGCTCACCTCGGGCGGCGAAGAGCGCCCGCGCGGCGTGTCCCGTCGACGGCGCGATGTCGACGCCGACGGCGAGCGTGCGGCGCTCGGTGACGAACGGAAGCAGCTCCTGCCCCGCCCCGCAGCCGAGATCGAGGGCTCGCGCCGCCGTGACCCCAGCGAGGGCTTCGAGGGACGCTCTCGCCCGGGCGCCGTCGCGGACGAAAAGCTCCCACTCGGCACAAACGTAACGGTCGTACTCGAGGCTCTCCGGCACGCACGTCAGCGTCGACGAGGCGCGGCGGACGCTCAATACGGGAGAATATGGAATCGGAACCCGGAAGATCCCTCAGGAGGGCATCGCGACTAGGGCTCGGGCAGCGCCACAACGCGCAGGCGCACGGGAAAGACGCCGGCCTCCACGCTGGCGAGGGCGCGCGCGGCCGCATACGAGAGATCGATGATGCGGCCGCGGGCTGCCGGGCCGCGATCGTTGATACGCACCTCAACCGAGCGACCGTTGCTGAGATTCGTGACGCGCACGCGCGCGCCGAAGGGGAGCGTGGGGTGGGCCGCCGTCAGCGCGTACATGTCGTAGACCTCTCCACTGGCGGTGCGACGGCCGTGGAATGGCCGGCCATACCATGAAGCCTCACCCGTGCGCTCGGTGGACGCCGACGGGGGCGGTGAAGGACGGACGACCGCGCAGCCAGCCAGGAGGACGAGAACCAGGAGCCAGCGACTCATCGCATCGCTTCCCCTTGACAGTGTAGCCGACCCGCACTAGCCTGACCCCATAGCTCAGGTCGGCCACCATGACAATGCACACATGAGCGACGCGCAGCGTAGAGATCCCTCGCAGTTCCGCCTGTCGGCCTTCCGCCTCTCGGGCCGCGGAGTCTTCTGACCGCACTGTCCCTCCCCGCATAACGCGGCAGGGTCTCATGTCCTGTCGCCGCTCCCGTGCCCATTCCGTCGTCGTCGCGACGAGTCTGCCCCGGGATGCGCCGAAATACCCTTCGACTGTCGAGGAGGCCAGTGATGCCCGAGCTCCAATTCATAGAGACCGCCCACATGCCGACGCAGGCCAGCATCGTGGGCACTGCCCCACAGATGCTCCAGGTCTACGAGACCGTTCGGCGCGTCGCCCCGACACGGAGCACCGTGCTCATCCAGGGGGAGACCGGGACGGGCAAGGAATTGATCGCACGAGCCCTGCACTCCGAGAGCACGCGTGCCGGACGTCCTTTCGTGACGGTGGATTGCAGCGCTTTGGCTGAGAGTCTCCTCGAGAGCGAGCTGTTCGGTCACGTCAGGGGCGCCTTCACCGGGGCTGTGATCGACAAGCGCGGGCTCTTCGAGGCGGCGCACGGCGGAACGTGCTTTCTCGACGAGATCGGCGAGTTCAGCCCGTGCATGCAGGCGAAGCTGCTGCGGGTCCTCCAGGAGCACGAGGTGAGACGCGTCGGGGGGACAGAGAGCCTCAAGGTGGACGTCCGGGTCATCGCGGCAACCAACAGAGACCTCGGGGCTCTGGTCACCGAGGGGAGGTTCAGGGAAGACCTCTTCTACCGCCTGAGCGTCGTGACGATCGTCCTCCCGCCCCTTCGTGACCGGCGCGAGGACATCCCACCGCTCGCCACGCATTTTCTCAAGTCGTACGTCGCCGCGAACGAGAAACCGGTCTCAGGAATTTCCGCCGAGGCGATGGCGTTGCTCGTCGGTCACGGCTGGCCCGGGAACGTCCGAGAGCTGGAGCACGCCATCGAGCGCGCCGTCGCCCTGACGATGAATTCCGTGCTCCTCCCCGAGGACCTGCCGCCCAAGTTCGGCGACGCCGAGGGGCGCGAGCGCGCGGCCGCGGGGCCGCCCCTGAGCTTGCGCGAGGTCGTCATTCGCCACGTCCGCCGCGTGCTGAAGGAGGCGCGGTGGAACAAGAAGCTCGCGGCTCAGCTCCTCGGCATCCACCGGCGGACACTCTATCGGCTGACCAAGCGCTACGGGATCCCCTTGGGCGAGCGTGAGGCGGAGTAGCTCACGCAGGCTCGTGACCGCCACACGTAGCTAACGGCGCGAACTCTCTGCGCTTCTCCCGGCGGCCGGCCGCACGGTGTGACCCTTTGACCGCCATCGGCACATCGACGCTTCCGCCATCCTCGCTGACGCGCCCTCGTAGCGTCTTTGCCGGTGGTCACTTACGACGGGACGGCCGTGCCCGCGATCGTGTCGATCGACTGGCAGGCTCATTGCTCCGCTGCTCCGCGTCCGCGTCGACACCTCGGCGACGGAGCGCAACGACACCACAGCCGAAAGGAGGCACGCGATGCCAGAGAAGACTCATCTCACGACACCGCAAGCGCAGCAGCAGCCGACGGAGCTATCCTGGGAGAACGTCGCCGAGCCCGGCGCCTACGTGGACGTGGGCACCGGAGAGCTCTACCGCATTCCCCAGGAAGCGCTGCTCCAGGGAGCCTCGCCGGTGATCCGGAAGGAGAGCGTCAGGCCGGCGCGCCTGGTGCAGATCAGCAGGAACCCCTTCATCATCACGTTCCAGGCCCGCATGCTGGCCTGCGAGCACAACGTTCAGCCCAACTTCTGACGCCTGTCGACCGCGAGGACGACCGAATCGCGTGACGCGCAGGAGGGTGGTGCGGACCTCTCCGCCCAATCGGTCACGGCGTGCGGCGACCCTAGGGTAACCGCTCCCGTGACCGATCCCTCCAGACGCTGAGCCCGCCGGGCGCTTTTCCCGACCGCTGCCCTCCTGTAGAATCCCTCCGATCCCTTCGACATCGACCCGAGGAGTGCCCATGGCGACGCTGCCTCCCAAAGAAGCGCTGCTGGCCGACCTGGACAAGGTGGTGCACGAGACGCTCGCCTATTTCGAGGGGCCCGGCCGGGCGACCAAGGCCCGCGTCGACCGATGGCAGGCCCGGGACGTGCTGATGCACTTCATCTACTTCCACGACGCCACCGCGTGGGGCATTCAGTCGGCGGCGACGGGCGGACCGCCGTGGCCGGTGCCCGGTGACTCCGACGTCGTGAACGAGGTGTGCCGCCGCCTCCACGAGCACGAGAGCTTCGACGAGCTACTGGTCCAGGTGCGGCAGGCCCACGCCAGGCTGGTGCGCGCCGCTCGCAGCGCGCCCGATCTCGACAAGCCCTGCTTTCGCCGAGCAACCGGTGAGATCATGACGGGACGGCAAAGGCTCGAGGTGCTCGGCCGTCACTGGGCCGAGCATGTGCGTGAGCTGCAAGAGGCGGCCAAAGCGCGCTGAGTCGGGCGAGCGCCGAGAGGCGCGTGCTACGATCGGATCCATCATGGCCCACAAAGGGATGAAGTTCGGCATCTTCCTGGCGCCGTTCCACCGGATCGGCGAGAACCCCACGCTCGCCCTGTCGCGCGACATGGAGCTCATCGAGTGGCTCGATTACCTCGGCTACGACGAGGTGTGGGTCGGCGAGCATCACTCGGCCGGGTGGGAGCTGATCGCCTCGCCCGAGATCTTCATCGCCGCCGCCGCCGAGCGGACGCGCCACATCATGCTCGGCTCCGGCGTGACGAGCCTGCCGTACCACCACCCGTTCCTGGTGGCCCAGCGCTTCGTCCAGCTCGACCACATGACGCGCGGCCGCGCCATGCTCGGCTGCGGCCCGGGCGCGCTCGTGTCCGACGCGTACATGATGGGGATCGAGCCGGTGACCCAGCGCCCGCGGATGGACGAGGCGCTCGACGCGATCATGCTGCTCCTTGAGGGCGCCGAGCCGGTGACGCTCAAGACCGACTGGTTCGAGATGCGCCAGGCGCGACTGCACCTGACGCCGTACACCGAGCCCCACTTTCCGATCGCCGTGGCGAGCGTGATGACACCGTCCGGCGTGATCGCCGCAGGCCGGCACGGCCTCGGCGTGCTGTCACTGGGCGCCGGGATACCCGGCGGCCCCGAGGCCCTGGCCAACCAGTGGAAGATCGGCGAGGAGACCGCCGCGCGGCACGGCAAGACGATGGACCGGAAGAACTGGAAGCTCGTCGTCAACGTCCACGTGGCCGAGGACGATGAAGAAGCGCTGCGTCAGGTCAAGCGCGCCGAGCGGCACGAGACCATCACGTATTTCGAGGAAACACTTGGCCGCCCGCCCGGTCGCTCGGACGACCCGTTGACCGAGGGCGTGAAGATGGGCACGACGCTCGTCGGCTCGGTGGAGACCGTGGTGCGCGGCATCGAGCACCTGTGGCGGCTGAGCGATGGCG
>Ga0137418_10002952_pt1 | contig 15601 bp, 18 predicted proteins | sample CZODoug3_1_2_16f_FD_122242 | JGI IMG/M metagenome (GOLD analysis project Ga0137418, IMG submission 122242) | Vadose zone soil fungal communities from Angelo Coast Range Reserve, California, USA - CZODoug3_1_2_16fungal (Hybrid Assembly) | ecosystem: Environmental > Terrestrial > Soil > Vadose... | reverse complement strand
AAAAACATCTCCTCGACCGCCTAAACCGCATCGTCGCGTGGTACGACGCTCACATGAAGTAACAACTAGCTCCAATTGTCATCCTGAGGACATCGTTAGCGAGCGTCTGTCATCCTGAGGACATCCGACAAGGATGTCCGATCGAAGATTCCGATCTTGTCGGAAAGGATCTCAGCGTCAGAACCAGGCAGGGTCGGTCGACTCGCAAAGTTCCTTCATTTCTTCCTGTAACTTCGCGCGGCGCGAGTTCCCTTCGCAATTCGCCCCAGCGCTCTGGTGTATTCCGCAATCGTCTCCGGCATCGTCCGGCTGTGCACGAACTGCCCTTTCTTCTCGCACTCGATCAATTCCGCATCCATCAAAATCTTCAAGTGATGCGAAATTGTTGCCGGCGTCACTCCCCGCAACGTCACCAGTTCTCCACAGGTCATATTCTTTTTTGCCGCTATTGCCTCAAAAATCCGCAACCGGGTCTGGTCGGCGAGCGCTTTCGATATTCGTTCAATTTTCTTGGTATTCATCGCCCGCCTAGTCTAGCCCAAATCCTCTTTACTTCCCGGAAAGCCCCGCTAACCTGTGATTTTCCAGCCGCCTGGCGTCTCCAGCCCGCTTTTCGACAATTTCTTGCAACCGAATGCTTAGATGTTCATCTAAGTATCGAAGTTGCCGGCGGATGGCCATCTGGCCTCGCTTCCAATGAACCGCTATGGCGCAAACACACAGGGAGGCATTCATGAATCGTTTCGCAGGAAAGGTCGCCGTCATCACGGGCGGCAACAGCGGCATCGGGCTGGCCACCGCCAAGCGCTTTGTCGACGAAGGCGCCAAAGTTGCCATCTCCGGCCGGAGCCAGAAGACTCTGGACGAAGCCGTCAAGACGATTGGCAACGGCGTCCTCGCCGTGAAAGCTGACGTCTCGGTTCTCGCCGATCTCGATCGCTTCTACGCAACCGTCGCGCAAAAATTCGGCAAGATCGACATTCTTTTTGCCAACGCCGGCGTCGCCAAGTTTGCTCCGCTCGAGCAATCCACCGAAGCGCTCTACGACGAGATGTTCGACATCAACTCCAAGGGCCTCTTCTTCACCGTACAAAAAGCTCTTCCGCATCTTCGCGATGGCGGCTCCATCATTTTCAATAGCAGCGTCGTCGACGCCAAGGGCATGGACCACGGCGCGGTGTACGCCGCCACTAAGGGCGCGGTCCGCTCCTTCGCCCGCTCCATCGCGGCCTCTTTGCTCCCGCGGAATATTCGTGTGAACACCGTTGCACCCGGCCCCATCGAAACTCCCATCTTTGGCCGCACCGGCCTCCCCAAGGAAGCTATCGATGAATTTGCCAAAAACGTCCTGGCCAGCGTTCCCATGAAGCGTTTCGGCAAACCGGAAGAAGTCGCCGGCGTGGTCGCTTTCCTCGCCTCCAACGACGCTTCCTACATCACCGGAGTCGAAATCAACGTCGACGGCGGCATGGGCCAGATTTAATTCCGCGCAACTGATTCTTGCGAAAGATTCGCGTCGGTCACCCGAATCTGCAAGGGAGGGCGGCTCACTCACCGCCCTCGCAATTTTCTTTGATCCGCATCTGTCTGTCTGATTCGGAATGCCTTGGGCAGCTTGCGGCCCTTTCAGTTGTGCAAGCTATCGGCCATACGACGGATTCGCCGTCCCAGCCACATTCATATCCAGATGCCACTTCCGCGCCGCATCCGCTGCCGCATAACAATTCTCATCCTTCGCGTAGCCGCCGCACTTCCCCGCCGTCTCTTTCTCCCGCGGCGATCGCACAAACTGCCACACCGCCGCATCTTTCACTCCGCTCGCCGACGGCATCGGCGGATTCGTCACCGAAACACATCCCGGTGACGGCGGGCACGCATCATTGAACACCCAATACGCGAACTCTCGCGGCGCCTCATTTTTTCGAATGTCATCCGCGGTCACAATCGTCGCTCCGCCGCCTTCATCCACCCGAATTCCCGAACAATAGACTCCCGGCCGAAATCCTTGCTTCACCAGCTCATCCGCCCAAGCCCGCAAGTATTGGTGATACGCCGCTGGCAGTCGCCCTCCCTCTTCCACATCCAAAAAAATAATCGCATCGCCACCAAAACCCTCGATCTTTGCTCGACGCGCCGCCTCCTGCGCATCCGCAATCCCCTTCACCTTCGCGTTCGCCGCGGTACGCACCGCGCGCACTGCTCTCCCTCGCGCCAGCAGCAAAAAACCGTATCCCTGCTGCTCCATCACTTTCCGCTTCCCGCTCCACGAATTCGTCTTCTCTCCCGGCGCCGCCGTCAGCCAATATCCCGCAAACGTAAACTCCTTCCGCAACTCCCTCATCCCCGCATCCCCGGGATGATCATTCCGGTCAAATCCCAAATATCCGTGGACTTCGCCTCCCTGCCCGCGAGCTACACCTGCGGACAAAGCCGCCATCCACAACACGAATATTTGCAGCAATAAATTCACGCGCTCACTCCACCAAATCCGTTCCTGCAGGGCCCGCCTTCCGAGGCGGGCCGCTCTTTCGGTTGAACTCGGCTTAATTGCGGAATCCAGCTTCAGGCAAGGTTTTTCAGCGTCTTCTCAATCAGCCCCGCGGTCCCTGCATATGGATCCCCCGGGCTGTCCCACTCCATCGCATAATAACCTTTATAACCGTGTTGTTTCGCGATCCCAAACGTTTTCGCCAAATCCACATGCGCGATCTTGCCCTGCTCGCCCTCCTCCGTTTCCTTCACGTGCGAGATTCCGTACGCGTGGGCAAACATCCCATCGACGCCCTTGTACGCGTAATCGTCGTCGTGCGCCGCCGCCGAATTTCCGAAATCTGGCAGTGCCCGTAGCCATGGGCTGTTCACTTTTTCGATGACCTTCACAATGAAGAACGGATCTTCACTGACCGCGTCGTCGTTCTCCAGGTGCACCACCACGTTTTTTGCCGCCCCGTATTCCGCCACGCGCTTCAAGCTTTCCGCCGTTCGCTCCACGTCCGGTTTCGCATCATTCGCCGCGGGAATATGCGTCCGCACGCTCGGCGAACCGATCGTCACCGCCGCATCGATCCATTCTTTGCTGGATGCCACCGCCAGCTCCCGTTCCGCGCTATCCATTGCGTAGGGGCTGTGCGCGCCGTCCACCGCCATGTTCACGATCGCTCCGCCCGCCTTCGCCACTGCCGCGCGCAGTTCCTCCAGGTACGTTTTGTCCAGCGAACGGAAATGCGGGCTCCACGGCTCGATCTTCTTGATGTTGAATCTCGCGCTGACGTGCGCCACGAACTCCTTCAGCTCCATCTTCCCGCTGCCGCTCTTATCCTCGCGACGCGCGATGAAATCCCGAAACGGATACGACGCAATCGCAATCCGCTCCCGCGCCGCCGCCGGAAACTTCACGCTCGGCCCCGCATCCGCCGCCAGCGCCGTTCCCATCCCGGCAAACAGCCCTGGCCACACTCCCGCGCAAGCTGCCGCCCCCGCCGCCGAACCACCCGCTGCCAGAAACCGCCTTCGTGTTGTGTGCCTCATAGTCGCGCCAGTCTAGGGCCGATCCAAAGTTTTGTCACTAGTTGCCGAGAATCTCCATCCGTGCGAAAGTCCCAACGGCATACTTGCCTTCTAACCATGCCCGTCTCTCTCGAAAATTCGCAGCTCATCTACCGCGCGCTCAAATCCAGCGGTATCCAGCTGCTTTCCGCCCTCCCGGAAACCTGGCTCGTCCACCTAATCCACATCGCCGAAGACGATCCGCAAATGACTCTCGTCCGCCTCGCCAAGGAAGAAGAAGGCGTCGGCCTCTCCGCTGGCGCGCATTTCGCCGGCGTCAAGTCCGCCATGCTCATGCAAAACCACGGCTTTCTCGCCGCCATCAACGGCATCGTCTCCTTTGCCCACCTGTACAAAATTCCTCTCCTAATGCTCATCAGCTATCGCGGCACCTTCGGCGAGCGCGATCCCTGGCAAACGCAAGGCGGCAACGTCACCGAGCCTCTCCTTCGCGCGTTGAACATTCCCTATTCTTTCCTCGACGCTCCCACCTCCGTCGAAAAGCGCATCCACCAGGCCCACGCCCTCGCCGAGAGTAGTCTTCAGCCCGTCGCGTTGCTCCTCACGCGTGATTTGATGTGGGTCGAGTGATGCTCCGCCTCGATTGCCTCCGCGCCATTTATCCCGCCCTCGAAAAATGTCTCGTCGTCACCATCATGGGAGCTCTTCCCGCCGAGCTCCAATCCCTCGGCCATCGTCCCAATTTTTTCTATTTGCAGCACGCTATGGGACTGGCCTCTTCCACCGGCCTCGGCCTCGCTCTCTCCTTGCCCGCTCAAAAAGTTATCGTCCTCGACGGCGACGGCTCGCTCCTCATGAACCTCGGCAGCCTCAGCACCCTCGCCCGCTACAAACCAAAAAATCTCCTCCACATCGTTTTTGACAACGAAAGTCTCCTCTCCGTCGGCGGCTTTCCCACCGCCACAAGCACCGGCACAGATCTCGAAGCCATCGCCCGCGCCGCCGGCATCCCAAAAACTTGCACTGTCAGCACTGTTGAAGATTTCGCAACTGTAGTCCGCGAAGCCATCTCTCACGAAGACTTGCAAACCATCGTCGCCAAAGTCGAAGCCACCGGCCCCAAAGCTTTCGTCACCGATCTCGGCCTCCTCGAAAACCGTTTCCAGTTCCGCCGCTACATCCAATCCCTCTCGCCGAAATCCCGATGATGCTATCCTCCTCTTTCTCTTGTAGCGGCCGCTTTCCGAAGCGGGCGCCTTTGCTTTTCTTTTTCTCGAGGTCCCTATGTCTGAAATCCTTCTCCAACTTGTCGAAGCTCTCCACGCCGGCCGCTTGCGCGTCGTCGATCTCACTCTGCCTCTCAGTTCCGCCACGCCCCTCCTCCCACTCCCCACACAATGGAACAACACTCCGCCCTTCACCCTTCGCGAACTCTCCCGCTACGACTCTCGCGGCCCCTTCTGGTATTGGAACGCCTTCGAAACCGGCGAGCACACCGGCACCCATTTCGATGCTCCCGTCCACTGGATCACCGGCAAGGACCTCCCCGATTCCTCCGTCGATCGCATCCCTGCGAAAAAATTCATCGGCCCCGCCTGCGTCATCGACGTCACCAAAGACGCCGAGAAAAATCCCGACTTTCTCCTGACCTCCGCTCACATTAAGGATTGGGAATCCGCGCACGGAAAAATCCCGCCCAGCTCCTGGGTTCTCCTCCGCACCGGCTGGTCCAAACGCACCGATCCCGTCCACTACATCAATCTCGGTGAAGACGGCCCGCACACCCCCGGCTGGGCCAAAGAATGCTCCCAATTCTTAGCGAACGATCGCGACGTCCTTGGCGTGGGCGTCGAAACAGTAGGAACCGATGCCGGCCAAGCCGCCAAGTTCGACCCGCCCTTCTCCAATCATTGCGTCATGCACGGCAGCGGCAAGTTCGGCCTCGCCAGCCTCTGCAATCTCGACCAGCTTCCTCCCACCGGCGCCGTCGTCATCGCCGCCCCCCTCAAAATCGTCAACGGCTCCGGCAGCCCCCTCCGCGTAATCGCCATCTCCCCGTAATGCGCTCTTGTAGCGGCCGCTTTCCGAAGCGGGCGCCTTTCGCTTTCGCAGCGGCGGCCTTCAGGCCGGCCCAGTATTGGTTTTGTAGGGCTCGCCTTCCGAGGCGGGCCGCTCTTTTCGTTGTAGTGCCCGTCGGAACTGTCCTGACCGCAGCCGAAGGAGACCGGCTCTTTTGACTTTTCTCTTCTCCTGCTTCCATCGAACCACTCCCACCGTCACAGTTATAGAATGGAGCCTCGGTTCGGTGCGCCACGAACGTGAGGGCCACACTGGAGAAATCATGAAGGAAGCGTTTTTTCTGCTTCTACTATTCTTCGCCGCCCGCCCCACATTCGCGCAAAACTTGCCCGAAGGCATCTGGCAAGGCTATGACGGCGAGTGGCGCCACGTCTCGGCCCAATTGCTCGCGCTCGCCGAAGCCACTCCGGAGGAAAAATTCTCCTGGCGTCCCGCGCTGGGCGTGCGTTCCACCAGCGAAGTCTACATGCACATCGCCATCGCCAATTTTGGTTTGCTGGCTTTTACCGGCCCCAAGGTGCCCGCCGACCTGAAAGAAAGCCTGGAAGCGTCCGTCACCTCAAAAGCCGAGGTCATCAACTGGCTCAAACGCTCGCTGGACGCCGTCGAGCAAGCCCATTTGGCCGCCACATCCAAAGACCTCCAGCGCAAGGTCCACATCTATGATCGCGACACCAACGCGGACGGCATGTACCTGCGCATCATCGTCCACGCCAACGAGCACATGGGCCAGCTCGTCGCCTACTCCCGCATGTCCGGGGTTGTCCCTCCCTGGTCCAAAAGGGAGTAAGGACTTTTTTTTCGCGATCGGCTTTCGTAGAGGCGGCCTTCAGGCCGGCCATGCCTCCGCAGTCTCGATCAACTGACCGCTGCTACCTCTTCACTCTTCTGCCACAAAGGACTGATTCCCCAGAGGAGCACCAAAATCCCCGCTCCCGGAATCAAATACAATCCCGTTGCTTCCATCGAGGCCGCTTCCGTTGCATTTGATGGTTTCAAATCGTACGGGCTGTTCACAGGATGCCACTTCTTTTGCACACCGGAGAAAATCATCCACGCGCCCAAGATGATTCGTCCCCACCCTACGTTTCGCCCCGAAACGGCCAGAACCATCGGCTGAGCGCGAAGATGTCTCTGCGCCACGTACACAAAATACAGAACGAAAACTACTCTCCACACCTGTAGCACTCCATCCCACATACCGGGAAATGCGCCCCGTGCGGCTCTCGAAAGCATGTTCATCCAGTTCAACGCCAGCATGATCCCGAACGCGCAAGCAATCACCAACGCCGTATAACCCTTCCACTTACTCCTCTTCCATTCCGCCATGCCCCACCTCCTGTCCCAAAAGGCGAGTCGTCGATCCCTGGCAAGTTCGCAACGCCTCTCCATCCCCCTGGTCTTGCGGAATCAACGTTAAGCCACCTTTCTGCCACTCCCGTCAAGTGCCAGAAGGCGGATACGCTAGCGTCAGCACAATACTATGTCAATAGAGGCGGACCGGCAGGTCGCACGTCCACACGAGTCTTTCGAAGACGATTGTCTGGATGTTCCGCTCCGCGATTCTAGTCAAGATAACGGCATAAAAGGTGGGCATGTCTCTCACCGCTTCACAAATAAAACGCAATAACTCCCCTCCGGCCAATCCTCCACAATCTTCTCCACCGTCAACCCCGCCGCCTTCAACTCTTCAATCACAATCTTCTCCGGAATCCCATGCCCGCCCCGGTTGCTCGGCACTCCTTCCACCGGATCGAGCCCCGCCCGTGGCGGAAAATCAATAATCGCCAGCCGCCCTCCGCTTTTCAGCGACCGCACCAGCCCGGCGTCAAACTCCGCCGGCTTCGTCAGGTGATGGTACACGCGCCGCAAATAAATCGCGTCGCAGCATCCCGCCGGCAGATTCGTCTCCGCCTCCTTGCTCTCCACCACCATCACATTCTCCAGCTTGCGTTTCGCCACCTCCTCCCGCAGCTCCCCAAGCTTCTTCTTATCAATCTCCGTAGCAAACACTCGCCCCGCCGTCCCCACCCGCTCCGCCGCCGCAAACGCATACGCGCCATCCCCCGCCCCAATATCCGCCACCACCGTCCCCGCCTTCCACCCCATCAACTCCGCCAGCCGCCCAACCTCCCCCGCCGCATCCCCACGAACCCCCACCGCAAACACCAACGCCACCGCGCACGCCAGCCCCACCACCAGTAAGTTTCTTTTTCTCATCGCAGCACTGGTCCCTTCCCCGACAAACCACTATCGCCGTGGCTGTAAAAATTCCGATTCATGCGCTCTGTCAGTGCATCATGAACTCTATTCAGTAGTCGCGTGGTATCCTTCATAATGATATCGGCTTGCGCGCCGATGGAAGAAACAAGATAGATTCGCCAGCAGCATGGGTCCGTGTGAGTTAAGACGGAGGAGTTACCGGAAAAGTAAGGGTAGAAAAGAAGAAAGCTCGCTGGCGGGCGAGCCTCTTCACAAAATCGATTCTTTGGCGATATAGTTCCTTAGCAGGAACTACGCACTCGTAGTGTAACACAACGAGGAGCGTGACTAATGTCCAAGAAACTAATCCATTTCAACATAGAGGGGGCCAGTCCCCATACCCTGCCGATGTCCAGGCTTGCTGAGTATCTTCGCGACTTGGCCCATGTTTTGGGAAATGAAGATAGCGTCCACTTTCTTCGCACAAAGGAGGGGAGCGCTTCCTGCGAAATAGAAATCGAGCGCGAGCTAGAAGAAGAAATAGCTTCTAGGACGAAAGGAATAGCTGCGGGTCGCGGACCCAAAGACGCTCTCGATGCCTATCGGTCGCTCCGATCGCAACTTGAAAAAGACAAGTTTTCGGCTGAATTGGAAATGGAAGATGGAAACGTCATTTTGGAGTTTGCTTTCGGCTCTAACAACAGAAAGGAAACTTTTGGTCCATTCTGGGAAGACGGTTCGGTCGATGGAATTCTAGTGAAGATCGGCGGTTTTGACGAAACAGTTCCCGTTCACCTGGTCAACGAAGGTCGTCACTACACCTGCAACACAACTCGCGAAGTTGCGCGAGACCTTGCGCACCGTCTTTACGGAAACCCGGTAAGAGTTCACGGCAAGGGTAAATGGTACCGAAACGAACATGGGAAATGGGAATTGCGCTGGTTCAACATTAAGAGCTTTGACGATCTTGAAGGAACAAGCTTGTCGGATGTGGTGTCACGGCTCAGAGCGATACCAAACAACGAACTAGCTACGCTAACAGACCCCCTAAGCGAAATGCAGAAAATCAGAAGGGGCCAGGAATAAGAAGAGATGGTGGCTTTCGATACCACATTCCTAACCCTAATGTTTATCCCAGAGGCGAAACACTCCATTCCGGATGCAAGAGACCGCGTGAACTTTCTGATTGCCGACCTTAATGGCCGGGGAGAGCAAATTATTGTGCCAACTCCTGCATTGAGCGAAGTTTTGGTCAGAAGCGGAAAGGCTAGGAACCAGATCATTCAAGAACTGACGAAGTCACCCAAGTTCCTTGTCGCCCCATTTGACGTACGCGCAGCCCTGGAACTATCGCTGATGTCAGATGCGGCATTCACCAGCAAGGACAAAAAAGGAGGAGCAACAGGGACTTGGGTAAAGGTGAAATTCGATCGGCAAATCGTAGCTATCGCGAAAGTCTTTGGAGCCTCAAAAATTTATTCCGAGGACGCTGATGTCCGTGCAATCGGAGGTCGCGAAGACATACCTGTGTTCGGTGTCGCAGATATTAATGTGCCTGACCTCGGGCTATCCTCGTTTAATCTAACCCCGTCAGGTTCTTAGAAATTCGCTGAGCTCAATCCTGATACCTCCAGCTACTGTCCGTATTCGTCATGGCGTCGCACCCAGAAAGGTCCGCGCCCACCTTCATCTCGTCCCTTGGGCGCCAAATCCAGGTAGTGATAGTGGATGTTCATCTTGTCGTTTCCCCGGTCGTAGCACGAGTAACAGTGAAACACCGCGCCGCTCTCATCTTTGTAGAACACGCTGTGGCCTTCGCGCTCGCGAGCCTGTGGGTTTTGGATTTTGAAATTGAAGAACGCGCTCTTCTTGGCAAGCTCTTCCGCTGTGAACGACACGTGGTAGTCGAAATTGAAATCCGTATCCCCTGATGACACCCATTTGAAATTCCAGCCCATCCGCCTCTGGTAAGCCGCCAGCTTGCTGTATGGCGCGCGAGACACCGCGATCATCATCACATCGCGTTGTTTCAGGTGCACGCCAATGCCGTTAAACCCATCGGCCCGCAGTGAGCAGTGTGGGCATCCCGCCTCCGCATTCGGCTCAAACATGAAGTGATAGACGATCAGCTGGCTTCTTCCATCAAAAAGCTGCGCCAGTGTTTGTTTCCCGTTCGGTCCTTCAAAAATGTACTCTTTCCGGACCGCCTCCCACGGCAACTCCCGCCGCTCCTGGATATGTTGGTCCTGCAGTCGCGTGAACTCCTTTTCCTTTGCCAGAAACGCCGTGCGCGCCGCAAGCCACTCCTCGTGCGAGACTACTTTGTGATTCTTGATACCGTCGCCATCCTCGGTTTTCATGTGCCCGCCTCCCCCGAAATGCGAACCACACCACCTCGTCTTAGACCTGAAAAATCTGTCAGAAATTCCCGCGAGTGTCTTCCGAAGGGAGTTTTCCACAGTTCGTTCGAATGCTAATCCAATACGTACTTGACTACTGAATTACGTCTGTGTTACCCTGCCCTTTGATAGTCAGTCGCCAACTCGCCCGATTCACCCCGTCCCATTCTTCTCTGCGATCCCGGTGCTTACCCCTCCTGCCCCGAGCGATGAGATCCACCCCTAACTCCCACGGAATCATATCGTTTGCAGACCCCCACCCCCTAAACACTGTCGTATCATATCGTTACAAAAACTATACCCGGGAGGGGGTGAGTTGCACTCGCGTTCTAACTCCCTTTAGAATCAACACTTGCGAAAGTGTATCAAAACAAACGACTTTAACTATCTTTAGAATGAACACTTCTGAAAAACAGGGAGGGGGGTGGCCGGTTATTGTTAACCAGACATGCGACCAACGATTGCCTTGTGGCACAGCCATTATTGGCAGTGCTCTTCCACCAGTCACGAGTCACCAATCACAAGTCACTACGGTGTTGCGCCGCCCGCGTATAATGTCGGCTCGAAATCAAGGAGACGACTCGCAATGAACTATCGTCGCTTCGGCCGCACCGGATGGAACGTCAGTGAAATTGGTTACGGCATGTGGGGACTCGCCGGCTGGACCGGCTCCGACGATGCCGAATCGCTCGACGCCCTACAGCGCGCCGTCGATCTCGGCTGTAATTTTTTCGACACCGCGTGGGCCTACGGCGCCGGCCGCAGCGAACAGATCCTCGGCAAAGTTCTCCGCGCCAACAAAAATAATTCCGCCGTCGGCGGTCCAGACAAGAAACTCTACGTCGCCACGAAAATTCCGCCCAAGAACGAAAAGTGGCCCAGCCGCCGCGACTTCACTCTCGACGATTGCTATCCGCCCAACCACATCGAAGAGTACGTCAACAAGAGCCTCGCCAATCTCGGCGTCGAAAAACTCGACCTCATCCAGTTTCACACTTGGGAAGACCGCTGGCTCACCGACGAACGCCTTCCGCGCGCCGTGGAAAAGTTGCGCACCAGCGGCAAAGCCGAAGCCGTCGGCGTCAGCGTCAATCGTTGGGAACCTTGCAACGGCATTCGCGCCGTCCTCGAAGGCGTAGCCGACGCCGTCCAGGTTATCTACAACGTCTTCGACCAAAATCCCGAAGACGGGCTTTTCCCCATTTGCCGCATGAAAAACGCCGCCGTGATCGCCCGCGTGCCCTTCGATGAAGGCACCCTCACCGGCACTCTGACTGTCGACAGCACTTGGCCGCAAGGCGATTGGCGCAACACTTATTTCGTCCCGGAAAATCTGAAGAACAGCGTCGCCCACGCCGAGGCCCTCCGCCCGCTCGTTCCCGCCGACAACTCCATGGCCCAAATGGCGCTGCGCTTCATCCTGAACAATCCCGACGTCAGCACCATCATTCCCGGCATGCGCAAACGCCGCAATGTCGAATCCAACATTGCCGCCAGCACCCAGGGCCCGCTGCCGGTGTCGCTGCATAAGCAGTTGCGCGCGCACCGCTGGGACCGCAACCCAACGAGTTGGAGCCAATGAAATTTCTATGTTTAGAAAAAAACAAACTACGCGGTTTGTTTCAACGCGCGTTCCACGAGCGTCAGGCAACGCTCGGCTTGTTCGCGCATTAACTGTTCGTGATCGCCGCGATCGCGCTGCATGCTGTGGAGTTCATCGGCAATCGCCAGCGCCGCCAGCACCGCGACTTTCTGCGTGTCCACCGTCTTGGTCACATCGGCGATATCATGCATCTTGTCGTCGACGAACTTCGCGAGCCTCTGGACGTATTTCCCATCCAGGTCTCCTTGGATGGAGTACGTCTGCCCGAAGATCTGCACTTTCACCGGCGCGCTCATCTTTCAGGATTGTAGCGCAGGACCAACCCTTACGGAGTTTTTCTTCAACTGGCGCGGAGTTGAGCACCGAGATGTTTCTCAAGGGCAGCAACAATTTTACCGCTGAAATCGGCGGTCTGCGCGTCGGTAAGCGTCGCTTCGCGGCTTTGAAACGTCACGCGCACGAGCAGCGAATATTTTCCCGCCGGAACATTTTTCCCGCGGAACAGATCCGTCGCTTCGATCGATGCAATCCCAGAAATTCCGAGCGAGCGAACCGTCTTTCTCACGTCGGCAAAAGTCGTGCCTTCGGACAGCAAAAGCGAGAAATCTCTTTCGACGGCCGGGAATCGCGGAAGTGGGGAATAGCCGCGCTGGTCGTGCATCATGCGGATGGCTTTGTGAATTGGAGCAAGAGTGAGCTCAGCAAGGAAAACATTTTGCCGGAGCTTCAATTTGTCGGCCACGCGTTGTGCAAGCTGACCGGCGATGCCCAGGTCTTCCTGGCCAAGAAAAACTCTGCCGCGCTTCGCGGCGTGCAGCCAGTTCGAGCCACCTTGTTCCCACTGGAAGCCGCTCGCGAGTTCGCCGATGGAATCGAGATCGCCCTTTAGGTCGGCGAACTCGTACTCTCGCGCGTTCTCGTAAAGGCCTTTTTCGCGGGCTTCGCCGGTTGCGCCAATCGTAAGGACAGCCGTCTCGACAGATTCAGATCCATTCAAGCGGTAGTGGCTTGCGATTTCGAACAGGCGGACGTTGCGCTGGCCGTGATTCAAATTCCATTCCAGCGCGGCGGCCATTGTGACGATCCCGGAGGAACGCAGCACGTTGGCTTCTTCGGAGAGTGGATTGGAAAGGCGTGCGGGCGCGATGCCTTCCGGTCGAAATAGCGCATCGCGTTCCTCCGCGACGTGGGGAATCGTCAGGATTTCGCGGTAGCCGAGGCCGATGAGGCGCTCGCGCAAACGGGTTTCGGCTTCGTAGTGCGGGAGTCGCGCTGCGCCTTGCCGCGCCGCAGGGAGCCGCGGGGCAAATTTATCGAGTCCGTAGATACGCGCGATTTCCTCAATGAGATCGATTTCGCGCTCGACTTCGGCGCGCCATGAGGGTTGCGTGCATTCCCAGGCCGCGAGGAGCGAACCTTCCGCGCCGCGATTTTGGTCGACGCGAACGGGGGCGAAGCCGAGCGCGCTGAGACTGGATTCGACTTCCTTGTCCGGTACGTCTGCGCCCATCACACGAAGAATCTCCGCCCGCGTCACGCGGATTTTTTTCGGTGCGCGCTTGCCCGGGTAAACATCGACGACGCCTGCGAGCAACTCTCCGCCGGCGAGCTGAAGAATCAGTTCCGTTGCGCGGCGGGAGGCAACTTCGGCCATTTCCAGGTCGGCGCCGCGGCCAAAACGCGTGGAGGCTTCCGTATGCAATTTCAGGAAACGGGCAGTACGGCGAATGGCTACCGGCTCGAACCAGGCACATTCAATCAAGACATTTTTGGTGGAAAAAGAAATCTCTGTTTCCGCGCCGCCCATAATTCCGCCAATGCCGATGGGGCGCGAGCCGTCGCCATCGCTGATCATGCAGATGCTCGAATCAAACTGTCGCTCGATGCCGTCGAGCGTTCTCATTTTTTCAGCAGGCTTTGCGCGGCGGACGACGATTTTGTGGTCGCGAACTTTGTCGTAATCGAAAGTATGGAGCGGATGGCCGAGCTCGAGCATCACGTAGTTCGAAACATCGACGACGTTGCTGATGCTGGCGACTCCGGAGGCTTCGAGGCGATCTTTCAGCCATTTTGGAGAAGGCTGAATCTTCGCGTTGCGAATTACGCGGGCAGTGAAACGGCCGCAGAGATCCGGACATTGCATCTCGACGTTTACGGCGTCGCGGGCTTTCGCTGTGCTCTCCACAGGTTTTGGCGAAACGTGCTTCAGAGGCAGCTTGTAAATCGCGCCGACTTCGCGGGCGATACCGTAGTGCGCGAGGCAATCGGGGCGATTTGAACTGACTTCGGCGTCGATTACCGCTCCGTGCGGACCGTTCTCCACGCCACCGATGTTTGTGCCAGAGAGCGCCAAGCGCGAAGCAAGCCCTTGCGGCGGCGCGGTGACGTCGACGAAGTCTTTAAGCCAGTTGTAAACCACCTTCATGGTCAGTTCCCGTCTGCTCGGAGTGGTCCAAAATAAACGCGCGTCCAATATTCCATTCGCACGCGGCCGTCCCGCTGGTGAGTCTGAAAAATTCTCTCCAGCTCCGCCATCATCGGAGCGTGGTTCGCATGGCCCTCCGTGGGAGCAAAAGAGCTGCTGCGCAAACGCCCGCGCAGGCCGTCCCAATCCAAAACCTGTTCATTCGGAAGGTCGTGCGAGAAGAATTTGCCGCCGTTAAAGAAACCGCGGATGTGATGCAGTTCCGGGTACGAGTCTTTCACACGCTTGTAATCGATGCCGAAACGCTCGAGCAATTGCTCATATTCGCGCGTGAGCCGCTGCTCTTCCATCCGCCGGTCATTCCATGCGATGACCACCCAGCCAGCGGGCTTGAGGATACGCATAAATTCGCGGCGCGCCGCCTGTGGATCGAACCAGTGAAACGCTTGTCCGGCGGTAACAAAGTCGATGCTGGAATCGTCGAGCGTCGTGGATTCGGCTGAGCCTTCGATGCTTGAGAAGCCGTCGTAGGAGGCGAGATATTCTTCTCCGGCCTGGCGCATTTCCGTGTTGGGTTCGATGCCGTAAACGCGATTGCCGTTTTTCAGGAAGAGTTCACTCAAGAAACCTGTGCCGGAGCCGATGTCGGCGATGACGTGGCCGGGACGCAAGCCACATTCCGCGCGCAAGAGATCGAGCACGGCCGCGGGATAGCCTGGGCGATAGCGAACGTACTCCGCCACGCGGTTGGAGAAGCGCTGTTTGGCGTCGGCGAAAGTCATCTGGTGACTCATGACTGGTGACTGGTGACTAGCGCAAACACTGCGCAAGGCACTGTGAGCCAGACAAGTTGTGTTCGGTTTCTCATGGGAATTGCCGCAAGAAGCGGACGTCGTTTTGGAAAAAGACCTGAATATCGTCGATGCCGTACTTGAGCATGGCCAGGCGGTCGATGCCGATGCCGAAGGCGAAGCCGCTCACTTTTTTAGCGTCGTAATTCACGAAGCCGTAGACGGAGGGATCGACCATGCCGGCGCCGAAGAGTTCGATCCAGGCGGCACCTTTGCACTTCGAGCAGGTTCCGCCGCCGGCTGCCGTGCCGGTTCCGCCGCAGAAGGGGCAGGACACGTCGAATTCGACGCTGGGCTCCGTGAAAGGGAAGTAACTGGGGCGGAAACGAGTTTTCACGCCGGGTCCAAAGAATTGTTTTACGAAATATTCGATGGTGCCGGTGAAATCGCAGAAGGTGATGTCAGTATCGACGGCGAGGCCTTCGATCTGGTGGAAGGCGAAGGAATGCGTGGCGTCAGGATTGTCGCGGCGATAGACCTTGCCCGGAACAATGACGCGAACAGGGGGCTTCTGTTTTTCCATGGTACGGATCTG
>Ga0137418_10002950_pt1 | contig 15604 bp, 10 predicted proteins | sample CZODoug3_1_2_16f_FD_122242 | JGI IMG/M metagenome (GOLD analysis project Ga0137418, IMG submission 122242) | Vadose zone soil fungal communities from Angelo Coast Range Reserve, California, USA - CZODoug3_1_2_16fungal (Hybrid Assembly) | ecosystem: Environmental > Terrestrial > Soil > Vadose... | reverse complement strand
TGCAGGACTCCGGTTTTGAATTCGCGGATGTCGGGATTTAGCGCGGCGGCTTCTAGGGCCCAGACTAATGCGTCGCGCGTGTGGGCGGGATCGATGATGGCATCGACCCAGAGGCGGGCCGCGGCGTAGCGCGGATCGGTTTGGTGCTCGTAGGTTGCGCGGACGGATTCGACCAATTCTTTTTTTTGTTTTTCGTCGACTTTTTTGCCTTCGCGCTCGAGTTGTTTTAACTTTATTTCGGCGAGCGTGCTTGCAGCAGCGTCGCCGCTCATGACGGCGAACCTTGCCGTGGGCCAGGCGAACATGAAGCGCGGGTCGTACGCTTTGCCGCACATGGCGTAATTTCCGGCGCCGAAGCTGCCGCCGCAAATTACGGTTATTTTTGGCACCACACTGTTGGCAACGGCGTTCACCATTTTTGCGCCAGCGCGAATGATGCCGCTCCACTCCGCGTCTTTGCCAACCATGAAACCATTTACGTCGTGTAGAAAAACGAGCGGAATGCGATTCTGATTGCAATCCAGAATGAAGCGCGCAGCTTTTTCGGCGGACTCCGTGTAGATTACGCCGCCAAATTCTATGCGTTTTTGGTCCGAGCCACGCGCCAGTGTTTGCACGTGTTTTTTCTGATTCGCGACGATGCCGACGGCCCAGCCGCCGATGCGCGCATACCCGCAAAGGAGTGTTTCGCCGTATTCCGCCCGATATTCCTCGAACTCGCTCGCGTCCACAATGCGGGCGATGATTTCGCGCATGTCGTATTGCTTGCCCGGATCGCTCGAAAAGATTCCGTAGATATCTTCGGCGGGGAAAAGTGGGTCGCGCGGTTTCACATGACTGAATGGCGAAGCGTTCGGCGCACCAATTTTGTCGACGAGCGCACGAATGCGCAGGATGCAGGCATCATCATCCGGTTCGCGGAAATCCACGGTCCCGCTGATTTGCGCGTGCATTTTCGCGCCGCCCAGATCTTCCGCCGAAGTTTTCTGGCCGATCGCGGCTTGCACGAGCGCGGGGCCCGCCAAGAATAATCCCGAACCTTCGGTCATTAAAATGTGATCGCACATGACCGGAAGGTACGCGCCACCGGCAACGCACATGCCCATGATCGCGGTGATCTGCGGAATGCCCATCGCGGACATCACCGCATTGTTGCGGAAGACTCGCCCAAAATCATCGGTGTCGGGGAATACATCTTCCTGAAGTGGCAAAAAGACTCCCGCGGAATCGACCAAATAAATCGTGGGGATGTGATTTTCGATGGCGATGTTTTGCGCACGAATCACTTTCTTCGCGGTCATGGGGAAAAATGCGCCCGCTTTCACAGTCGCGTCGTTAGCGATAACCATGAAAGTCCGGCCGCAGACTTTCGCGAGTCCTGTGACGGTTCCCGCGCCCGGCGCGCCGCCCCATTCCTCGTACATTTCGAATGCGGCGTAAATTCCCAACTCAAAAAAGTGCGAGCCCGGATCGATGAGCTTGGCGATACGCTCGCGCGCGGTGAGGCGGCCTTTTTTGTGCTGTGATTCGATGGCTTTCGCGCCGCCGCCCTGGCGGATTTGTTCTTCTTCGTTTTTGATTCGTGTCAGCAGATCAACGATGCGGCGGGCGTTCTTTTCGAATTCAGGTGATTTGAGATTGGCGCTGGTTTTCAGGACCGAAGCAGACACGCGTAGACCTCGCGAACCGACGAGCTGTCAAAATGATGCGAAATACAAAGCGCAAAGAATCAATGGGACAGTATACGAGGTTTGACGGCAGTTGTGCGAACCCGCCCGGCTTCCTTGCCATGATTCAAAATGTAAAGTACTTGCACGGATTCAGAAGCAAGGTAAGCTAACACCGGGGCTTTTGAGGACACCTGCGAGTGCTGTCCGCTGGCTGAACGCCAAATTGTGCCAATTCGAAAGGACACTGTGATGAGTTTTCTCCGCAAGAGTGGTTACACGTTTGGACTGTGCGGTTTTCTGTGCCTTGCAAGTCTGGTGAACGCGCAGACGCAGACACCGCCGGCAGCTCTTTCGAAGGCGCCCGCCAAAACAACAGCGCAAACGCCTGCAAAAGCAGCCGCAGCCAAGCCCGCGCCGCTTGCGGTGCCGCAACTGAAATTCGAAAAGTACAAGTTGGACAACGGACTTGAAGTGATTCTTTCAGAAGATCATCGGCTGCCGCTGGTGGCGGTGAATTTGTGGTACCACGTCGGACCTGCGAACGAAGTTCCGGGGCGCACCGGTTTCGCGCATCTATTTGAACACATGATGTTTGAAGGATCGCGGCACGTGCCGGGCAGTTCGCACTTCCATTATCTGGAAGCGGCGGGAGCTTCCGACATCAATGGCACGACGGATTTTGACCGCACAAATTATTTCGAGACGCTGCCTTCGAATCAACTGGAGTTGGCGCTGTGGCTGGAGTCCGACCGCATGGGATATTTGCCGGACAAGCTGGACCAGGCGAACCTTTCGAATCAGCAGGACGTAGTGCGTAATGAGCGGCGACAGAGCGTGGAAAACGCGCCGTACGGCGTGGTGGAAGAGGGACTGTTTCATGAACTTTTCCCGAAAGAGCATCCTTACTACGGCGAAGTGATCGGTTCGCACCAGGACATTCAGTCCGCGAAGCTGGAAGACGTGCGGAATTTCTTCAAGCTGTACTACGCGCCGAACAACGCGAGCCTGGCCATTGTGGGGGACTTCGATCCCGAGAAAGCGCGCGAGCTGGTGCAAAAATATTTCGGCCCGCTGAAGCGCGGGGAGGATGTTCCGAAGATCAAGGCGCACACGCCGCCGATTATGTCCGAGCGGAAAGCGGTTATACAGGACAACGTGCAGTTGCCGCGCGTGTACCTGGCCTGGCTGACTTCGCCAATTTTTAAGCCAGGTGATGCGGAGGCAGATCTTGCGGCAGCGATTCTGGGCGGCGGGAAGTCCAGCCGGTTGTACAAGAAGCTGGTGTATGAAAGGCAGATCGCGCAAGACGTGTCTGTGAATCAGCAATCGCTGATTCTTGGTTCCGTGTTTGAAGTGCAGGTGACGGCCAAGGCCGGAGTGAAACCAGAGGATCTCGAAAAAGCGATCAACGCGGAGATCGATGCGTTCCGCAAAGACGGGCCGACGGCGGCGGAGCTCACGCGAGCGCGCAACGTGATCGAATCGAGAATCATCGCGGGGCTAGAGACGCTTGGCGGTTTCGGCGGCGTTGCGGACCGATTGAATAGCTACAACCACTACCTGGGAACCCCAAATTTTCTGGCGGCGGATATTGCGCGGTACGAGAACGCCTCGAGGGAATCGATTCAGGCGTTCGCGCAAGGACAGTTGAATGGGAATCAGCGCGCCGTGGTTTATGGCGTGCCGGGAAAGCAGGATTTGGGCGCCGAAGTGGCGACTCCAAAAGCGCCGGAAAAGGATCCATCCAAGAATAATGGGGAACCGGTGAACGCCGACGCGGAGTGGCGGAAGGAGCCGCCGAAGCCCGGGCCTGCCAGCGCGCTGCATTTGCCGGTGCCGGAAAAATTCAAACTTTCGAACGGATTGACCGTGCTGTACAGCGAAAGGCCGGGACTGCCGCTAGTCGCTGCGGACCTCGTTCTGCACGCGGGGAGCGGAGTGAACCCGGTGGATCGTCCAGGGCTTGCAAGCATGACGGCGCGGATGCTGCAGCAGGGAACGGCGACGCGGTCGGCGCTGCAGATTGCGGATCGCGCCGCGGATCTGGGTGCCACACTGAATTCGGGCGCGGGGACGGACACGACGGGAATATCGACCCACTCACTCTCGCGGAATTTTCCGGATGCGCTGGAATTGCTGGCGGACGTCGCGTTGCATCCAAGTTTTCCGCAATCGGAAATCGAGCGGGTGCGCTCCGAGCGGCTGACCGGGATTGTGCAGGAGAAAGACGAGCCGTTTGCCCTCGCGTCCCGCGTCTTGGGCGCAGCGCTTTATGGACCGCGTCACACCTATGGATATCCGGACAGCGGCACGACGGAATCCGTCAAGGCGATTTCGCGCGACGACCTGGAACATTTCTGGAAGCAGAATTATTTTCCTGACGATGCGGCGCTGGTGGTTACAGGAAACATCAAGCTGGCGGTGCTGAAGCCGCTGGTGGAAAAACAATTCGGCGCGTGGAAGGCGGGCAGGCCAGCTCCTCCGGCGCTGAGTACGCCGGAGACAACGGACGCGAAACTGATCCTGGTGGACCGTCCAGGAGCACCGCAGACGACGCTGATTTGCTTCTCGATGGGGCTGGCGCGGTCGACGCCAGACTATGCTCCCGTGGAAGTGATGAACACGGACCTCGGCGGACTGTTCTCTAGCCGCATCAACATGAATTTGCGGGAAGCGCACGGTTATACGTATGGGGCTTTCTCATTCTTTAGGTTCCATCGCGCGCCCGGGCCGTTCATCGCCGGCGCGGATGTGCGAACGGACGCGACTGCTCCGGCGACCACAGAATTGTTTAACGAGCTGAAGCGGATGCGCGACACGCAGATGACTCCGGCGGAGCTGCTGCTCTCGAAGGATTCCATCGCGCGATCGTTGCCGGGGAGGTTCGAACGCGGGACGGCAGCGGCGGCGACCTTCGCGGAGCTTTTCACGTACGATCTACCGCTGGATTATTTTTCGACGCTGCCGGAGCGCATCAATGCCGTGACAGTCGAAAAAGCGCAAACGATGGCGCAGAAATACATTCTGCCGGACAAGATGATCGTGCTTGCGGTGGGCGACCGCGCGAAGATCGAAGAGGACATGAAGAAGCTGAATTTGGGCAAGGTCGAGATCCGGGATACGGACGGGAAGATCGTTCACTGAGCGGGGCACATCACCTATTCTAGGGTGTCTAATGATTGCGGAAGTGAAGCCATTCTGGAGTAGCAATCGATCGTAAGGTAGGCGATATGAGAACTCTGATGTGGGAGGCTTGGCGCTGCGCCTTTGCGATTCTCCTCTTCGCGGCTGCTTTGCAATCCTTAGCCTCACAGACTACTTCAGGCCAGGGTATTTCTCCGTCTGTCTCTATTTTACTTCCCTCAAACGTCCCGTCGGAAGCGGTCCGAATTGTCTATTTCATGGTTGGCCCGTTCGGAGGGTCTGGAGGTTACGCCGAGCAGCGGGCTGGTCTGCGCTCTTACGAAGTTGCGGCTTCAGTGGACGGCAAAGCCGCATCCGAAATCAAGATGATCGTATACGCGTCAGGCTGCGAGATTCAAACATTCGTAGTTCCTCTGGCGGATGATTCAAGAGTCAAGCAGGAGTTTGAATGCAAACCTGTCCGGAGCGTTGTGCTTTCAGGACAAATCGTGCCGAGGGATCTGGTCCAAAACAAAAATGCGGAGTTAGTCATCACGTACATGGCTTTTTGGGCGCACGAGTTCTTCGGCATCACGGATGGTGCTGTTGCTGAGATTCGGCTGGCAACTGTCTCTCCGGACGAGAATGGGATGTTTCAGGTGGATCTCCCTCGGTTCAGTGAAGGCGCTGCGCCGTCTTCTTCTCAAGCAGGAGCGAGCTTGCACCTCATGTTGCGCGACTCCAAGACTTGGAATCCCATCGCCTATAATCTCGAACCAAAGGTAATAGAGCTTAGGTCCGCAGATCACGGTTTACGAATCCGGTCGGCCTATCCGATCGGCCTCAAATTCACAGCTTGGCCTTCTAGTGGGCCGTAATCCCGAGTGCTGCGCGCTTCTAATTACGGAAAGCGAGCCGCCACTTGGATGTCTCGTGTTGACTCGGAGTGGGCGCCTCGCTAAGATTCGATTCAGGGTAATGCAGCGCGAATGCGCGGCATTGCTCAATTCAGCCACGGAGGCGCCTGTGCGAACCACCAGCAAAGTTCTCGCGGGCAGGTGTGTCTCCGCGGCTGGCAGAAACTGACCGCAGCATCCCTCCCGCAAATCCAATCCATTAGAGCGAAAGCTGTTTTGATTTGGCGCTAGCGGCGGCCGTGTGTTTCGCCATGGCCGCGGGAGGATTCATCCGTGTCCATTGCTGGATCTCTTACAAGTTGGGGATGGAATTCGTACTTTGAAGCGTTTTGGCGCAGTGGGGATTGGAAGAATGCAGGACCGGCGCGCGTGATTGCGCAGCAGCGGAAATTCTGGCGCGTCGCGGGAGAGTTCGGCGAATGCTGGGCGGAGGCGAGCGGGAAGCTGCGGCTTGCGGCGGACGAGGGTGCAGACTGGCCGGCCGTCGGCGATTGGGTGGCGGCTGAGCTTCATGGCGAAGACGCGACCGCGGTGATCCAGGAGGTCTTGCCGAGACGGAGCAAGTTTGTGCGCAAATCGCCGGGAAAGAAAATGGAGGAACAGGTGATTGCGGCGAATGTGGACGTGGCTTTGCTCGTGTCCGCATTGGATGGCGATTTCAATCCGCGACGAGTGGAACGATATCTTGCGCAGTGCTGGGAGTCCGGGGCGAAGCCGGTGATCGTTTTGAACAAAGCGGACGCCTGCGAGGACGTGCGCGTGAAGCGCGTGGAGATGGAGCGCGTTGCGGTGGGCACGGCTGTTTGTGTTGTGAGCGCGATAACAGGAGACGGATTCAGTGAACTGGAGGAGTTTCTCAGCCCCGGACAAACGTTGGTGTTGCTCGGGTCATCAGGAGTAGGGAAGTCAACGATTGTGAACCGGCTTCTGGGGCAGACGGTGCAAGGAGTGCACCCGGTGCGCGAGAGCGATAGCCGGGGACGGCACACTACGAGCAGCAGGGAACTGTTCGTTTTGCCCGGGGGCGCGCTGCTCATGGACACGCCGGGGTTGCGCGAGATGCAACTGTGGGACGCGGAAGACGGTGTTGCGCAAGCTTTTGCGGACATTGATTTGCTGGCGAGAGAGTGCCGATTCAGCGATTGCCGGCATGAAGGGGATCTGGGATGCGCGGTGCAGGCGGCTCTGCATATGGGAACACTCGATCGCGGGCGGTTTGAAAACCGGCGCAAGCTGTTACGCGAGCAGGAATTTGTGCGGCGGAAAGTCGATCCTGAAGCGAGGCAGGATTGGAAGAACCGCGTGAAGAGCTTAAACAGGGAAGCGAATGTATGAGAGTCGAAAGAAAGGGGGAGAGAAGTAAACGTACAAGAACAAGCCATGGTCATGCCATGTCTGAATGGACTGGAGTCCAGTGGCCGCTACGGTTTCTTTGACGCTGCGGCCGGGTTCGCGACCGGCGGGTTGGTAATCGTGAACGCGAAAATGCTCATATTCTGAGTTCCAAGCATCAGAGCATACTCACCGGCCGGGAGGTCCTCGCGTGGTCGCAAGAGTCAACAAGCATTTTCCGCCCGTACTACTTCTGCCGGAACCAGATCAGACTGCTTGGCCTCGGCGATCTTGGCGCCCACGGCGGGTAGCCTGCCCGCGTCGAGCTCACGCGAATCTTTTTTAGGATGCAGCCTCACGAGCGCCGGGGCACCTGGGAAGTAGGGGACGTTGCAAATGGAAAAGACCGGCCTACGATTTTCGATCTGAAGCTCTGCGTGCTGTCCCGGATATTCAGCAATAATCGCGCCGGGGACTACTCCGTAACTGAGCGCTGAAACCAAGCCCCGTTTAGTGCGAGTCTTGGATGGGAGTTCCTGGGAAAGATCTACCCAACCAGAATTCTCGACGAGGACACCGACACCATCGCTGGCGTATTCCGTCCGGAAGTTTGAGGGAGCGGGAGAAGCCGTACTTGGCTTGTCTTGAGCCGGAGCGAGTTGTGCGGAAGGCGCCAGAAAAAATAGAACTACGGCAGACGCATGACGCAACAAAGTACTCATCACGACCTCCGAGATTGCGGCATGGTACCACAGGAACTACTTATGTTAGGCTCAATTTAGTACTAAGCGACGCGCTTGTGGATGAAGTCCACGATGTCTTGTGTGGAGGTTCCGGGAAGAAAGATTTCGGCGATGCCGGATTGCTTCAGCGTAGGGATGTCGGCTTCGGGGATGATACCGCCGACTAGAACGGTGACGTCGTTCATTCCTTTGTCGTGGAGGAGTTTCATCAGCTGCGGGCAGATGGTGTTGTGCGCGCCGGAGAGAATGGAGAGGCCGATGACGTCGACGTCTTCCTGGACGGCGGCCGAGGCGATCATTTCGGGAGTCTGGCGCAAGCCGGTGTAAACGACCTCCATGCCGGCGTCGCGGAGGGCGCGGGCGATTATTTTTGCGCCGCGGTCGTGGCCGTCCAGGCCGGGCTTGGCGATCAGTACTCTGATTTTTTTCTCTGGCATGGGTTAGGTGATGGCGACTTCTTCGTAGGTGCCGAAGACGTCGCGGAGGGCGTCGCAGATTTCGCCGAGGGTGGCGTAGGATTTGACGGCGTCGTAGAGGAAGGGCATGAGATTTTCGGCGCCCTTGGCGGCGGCGCGGAGGGCGTTGAGGCGGCGATCGACTTCTGCTTGGGAGCGGTCGGCGCGGAGTTTTTTCAGGCGGGCGGCCTGGCGGTGGGCGACGGTCTCGTCAATTTGAAGCACGTCAAGAGGCTTCTCTTCGGAAACGAAATCATTGACGCCGACGATGATTTTTTCTTTTTTGTCTACGGCCACCTGGTAACGGTAAGAGGCTTCGGCGATTTCGCGCTGCGGATAGCTGCGCTCGATGGCGGCGACCATGCCGCCCATGGCGTCGATGCGATCGATGTATTCCCAGGCACCGCGCTCGACTTCGTTGGTCAGAGTCTCGACGAAGTAGGAGCCGCCGAGCGGGTCGACAGTATTGGTGACGCCAGTTTCGTGGGCGATGATTTGCTGGGTGCGCAGGGCGATGGTAGCGGCGAATTCCGTGGGGAGAGCCCAAGCTTCATCGAGTGAATTCGTGTGAAGAGATTGTGTGCCGCCAAGGACGGCAGCGAGGGCTTGAATCGCGGTGCGGACGACGTTGTTGTAGGGCTGCTGCGCAGTCAGCGAGCATCCGGCGGTTTGCGTGTGGAAGCGCAACGCCCAGGAGCGCGGATTCTTGGACTTGTAGCGCTCGACCATGGCTTTGTGCCAGATGCGGCGGGCGGCGCGGTACTTGGCGATTTCCTCGAAGAAATCGTTGTGCGCGTTGAAGAAAAACGAGAGCTGCGGCACAAACTGGTCCACGTCAAGGCCGCGGCGCATTCCCCATTCGACGTATTCCATACCATCGCGCAGAGTGAACGCTAGTTCTTGAATTGCCGTCGAGCCGGCCTCGCGGATGTGATAGCCGCTGATGGAAATGGGATTGAATTTCGGCGTGTTCTTGACGCCGAATTCGAACGTGTCGATCACCAGGCGCATCGAAGGTTCCGGCGGGTAGATGTATTCCTTCTGTGCGATGTATTCCTTCAAGATGTCGTTCTGCAGCGTGCCGGAGATTGTTTTCCAGTCCGCGCCCTGCTTTTCGGCGACGGCCAGGTACATCGCCCAGATGACCGCGGCGGGAGAGTTGATGGTCATCGAAGTGGTGACGTTGGCGAGGGGAATCTTGTCGAAGAGCACTTCCATGTCCGCGAGCGAACTGATGGCCACGCCGCACTTGCCGACTTCGCCCTCGGAGAGCGCGTGATCGGAGTCGTAGCCCATCAGCGTGGGCAAATCAAAAGCCGTGGACAGTCCGGTCTGACCCTGCGCCAGGAGATAACGGAATCGCTGGTTGGTGTCCTCAGCGGTGCCGAAGCCCGCGAACTGCCGCATGGTCCATAGGCGGCTGCGGTGCATGGAGGAATGAATGCCGCGGGTGTAAGGAGGCTCGCCGGGGAAGCCGAGGTCGCGGTCAGGGTCCCAATGGGGCAAATCCGCTTTGGTGTACAGCCTGCGAATCGGATGCCCGGAAATCGTGGTGAATTCGGATTGGCGCTCAGGACTTTTTTCAAGAGTGGGCTGGAGAGTGTTCTTCTCCCACGCTTGTTCTTTGGCGGAGGGCTCGCGATGTGCGGAAGTAGCTTCTGACGGCGGCACGGTTTGTGTGGATCCTTTGCGCTCTTCGCTCATCCGCGTCGCTCCCCGAAAATCATCAGGCAACAATACAAATCGCCTGAGAATTCCATGCTATTCGAAAGGTACGGAAGGGGCAAGTGCGGCGCAGTGCCAAGCAGCAAGAATGCACACGGTTGGGCTGCCGTGGCGCTAGAAAATGGCCAGTCGCAACATCGTTGCCAGGCCAGCTATTTTCAGAGGGCGGGACCGTCCTCCCTGGCCGAAATTACAAAGATGTCCTCAACGCCGTTGGTATCGCCGGGAACCAGATTCGAAGCCGTTGACGTGAAGGCAAGGACTCCACCGTCGGGCGTCAACGCGAGAGCTAGCGTGTCCGCGTCAGCCTCGGCCCCAAAGATGCCGCGGGAGAGGCGCCACGTGGCCTTTATGCAGGCAGTGGATGCCAGACACGTATCATGGACGAACGCGTCCACGAACTGATTTGCATCGTCCGGAACCAGGTAAGAATCGGCGGAAACAAAAGCCACATAACGTCCCTCCGCGCTGATGGCTGGAGCGCTGCCGCCGCCTTCGCCCTCCCTCGCGTCGGAAGAGGCAGAAATATGCATGGTGGAAAGCCGGCACGCATTCGTCGTTCCCGCGCAGGTATCCCGTAGAAAAATCTGGCGCGCAGTGATGTCTCCTCTGGTTCCCAAGTTGGAGGAGGTCGACAAGAACGCCACGAATCGTCCATCGGGGCTGATCGCCGGATGCAGGCTCGGGCCGTCACCCGGTACATCTGTATCCGTAACGGACACGCCGATAGTCGAGGGCGTGCAAAGTTCTCGCGTCCCTGCACAAGTGTCTCGGAAGAAAACTTGCGATGCTGCGGCCATTACGCCGGGAATAATGTTCGACGCATTGGAAATGAACGCCACGTATCGCCCGTCGGCGCTGAGAGTCGGCATAGTGCTCGCGCCGTTTGCCTGCTGGCCGCCGCGTCCCACGGACGCGCGAGACGTCGATGGGGAGCACGGCTCCGCGACGCCGGCACAAGTATCGTGGACAAAAATGTCTTCGCTGAGATTTGTGTCGTCAGCGATCAGATTATCGGCGGCGGAAACAAAGGCGACGAAACGCCCGGAGCCGCTGATCTTGCCAAGATCGCTGCTCGAATTGGCTTGGACGCCAGCGTTGTCCACCGAGACAAGCGCCGTGGATGGCCGGCATTCGGCGGTAGCACCCATGCAAGTGTCGCGCAGAAAAATGTCCGCACTTGAATTTCCGTCTTTGCCAACGAGGTTGTCCGCCAGCGATGTGAATACTACGTAGCGGCCGTCGCCGTTAATGGAGGGACCAAAACTCGGGCCGTTGGGCTCCGAACCGTCGTTGCCCAGCGAAACGCGGACGGTTGATTGGATGCACCCCGGCGCAGCCTTTCGACAAGTGTCGCGGAGGAAAACGTCGCTCGCGCGATTGTTGTCTCCGGGCACCAGGTTGCTCGCTAATGATTCAAACACAATGAAACGCCCGCGGGCGCTCACTGACGGTCGCGAGCTTGGTCCGTTGGCCTGATTGCCCTGTGTATCCACGCTCACGCGCTCCGGCAGGAACGATGAGCTCGAAGGCGGGGCGACGTCGAAAGCGAGACTGTTGGAAACGCCCCCGTGAGGTGCCGGGCTCCTTACCGCCACGCTTGCCGTTCCGACCGTGGAAATGTCACTTGCGGGAATCGCCGCCATGAGTTGCGATGCGCTCACAAATGTAGTGGGGCGGTCGGCCGCATTCCATGTAACCACGGACGTAGTCACAAAATTCGAGCCGTTCACCATGAGATTGAGAGATGGACCGCTGCCTGCAGCCGAGCTCGGCGACACGGAAGCGGTCATGGAAACCGGGTTGAGTACCGCGAGGGTCAGGTCGCGGGTTTTCGACTTCGGAGGCACATCTTGGTCAGTCACTTTGACGGTGAACGGAAACGTTCCGCCGGTGGTCGGCGTGCCCACCAGCACGCCCGTGCTGGAGAGCGTGATTCCGTCGGGAAGATTTCCGGAAGCGATGGCCCACGTTGGAGTGCCGACGAGCCCGATGGCGCCCAGCGTGACCGGCCCGTAAGCTTGGTTCACATTTCCGTCGGGAAGGGTTTGCGTCGTTACATCCAGGATCAGCACTGTGAATCGCCGCGAGTCTTCATTATCGACTTCCGAGGTGAAGGTCGTGACAGTGACCTCGAAATTGAAACTCCCGCCCACTGTTGGCGTGCCGGAAATTCTCGAGTCATCAAAGGACAGGCCGGGTGGAAGCTTACCGCCGGTGATGCCCCAACTAGCGCCCAAGTCATGACTGGCCTCTACTCTGGCGCTGTAAGGGACTCCGACTGTGCCGTTCGGCAGCTTCTTGGTCGTAATCTCTGGCGAGAATAAGAGTGCATCCACGAAATATTCACAACCGGACGCGCCAGCGGCAAACATCGCAACCAGGATCATCAGAACCGTTGACCTGTGGTTTGAACGGGCCGAGCGTGTGTTCATGGGCGGCCTCCTGTTCTAGCGAGACGGTGCATTCCCGAAGCCAATGGTTTTCGGGCCTTCTTGCCAAGACGAATGGCCTCTGAGACGGCAATTGCCACGGAGGTAGGAACGAGCCGCAAGCGCGCCGCAGCGAAGGGCTTAGCAAGCAGATTTGTCCTTCATTAGCAAAGCCCGAGTGAGCAAGTCATTGACCTTGCATCACGAAAGGGCAAAAACCGCTCCGCCTCGCAGGTGTCACCCTTTTCCGACACTAGACACCTGATTGTGGCAACTGATGGCAGCGACGGGAAGAAGCCAATGACATGCCAGCAGTGTTGTTACTTTGCGCTGTACTCCTTGGCCGTCAATTCTTTGTGGCCCACGGACTGCGGATGCCCGACAGTCCCGTTTGGAGCTTTACCGTCGTCGGGCAACCAGAGGTGAAAGATGATGCCGTCGGTTTGGGCGGCGACCTCAGCTATTTTCTTGGCTTCCTCGGGCGAACGGTCCAGAACCTGCACCCGGCCAGTGGCAATCTCGACCGTGTGGTCGTGGTAGAACTTATTCCAGGTCTCCAGAGAGACATTGGACCGCGAGACGTTCTTGGCAACGAAGTATTCCACCTGTTTGAGCAGGGCATTCGGTTCCGTGGATTCATAGATCAGGCATTCGAGCACGTCACTCGATACGGGTTTGCAGTAGTGATGGTAGGGGCCCATCACTTTGCCATCCATCTTGTGGGGAGCCAGGACATGAATATCGTGGCCGTCGGCAGGGGTACGCGGCTTGTCCTGTGGCGGAGCGCTTCGCGACCCGAGAACGAGTACTCCGGAAATCAAAAGCGTGGAAAGGAATGCGTACTTGTAATTCAAAGTTTCGCTCATAGCTTCTCCTCCTGAAGCATGGTTTCGCAATTCATGGGGAACTTCCGAGAAGGAAAGACTGGCCGTGCGAGAAACCGTATGCCCGCGACTCTCGCTTGTCAAGAGGGCATGACGGCGTGACGGGCCGCCCGGCTTCGAAGAGGAGGCCGGCGTGAGCCTCAGAAAAAGGAAACTCGGCCAGCGAGTAGCTACGCGGGCCGAGCATAACAATTTCTAAACGAGATTACTTTTGGCCGGCGTTAAATGAGAGTTTTTCTGTCCCGACCACTTGACCGTGGAGCGTGCCGGGAATGAGTGTTTCGCGCTCGGCTTCGCCGGACTTGGCGTCGGCGATGGTGACCCGATTGACTTCCAGCGTGCGGCCGACGGCGCGCTCGTAATTGGCCTTGGCTTCGGCGAGGTTAGCCAGGGCGCGGAGCTCCGTGCCTTGCGCGTTGATGAGGTCGCGTTGCGTCTGAATGACGAGGTAAACGGTGGACGCACCGAGCTGATACTTTTTCTGCTCGGCATCAAAGGTTTGCTGCTGGAGTTCGCGGGCCTTGCTGGCGGCGTCGACCTGGGCGCGGTCCTGCGTAAGGGCGATGTACGTGTTGCGGACGTCAAGAAGCGCGGCATTCTTCATTTGCTGCAACTGCGCTTCGAGCCAACGCTGCGTAAGGATGGCGCGCTGATTGTCCGCCTGCGCGGAACGATTGCGGATGGGGATCTGCAAGTTCAATGATACCTGGTAGTCGGGGAATTGGTTTTTGAACACAGTGCTCATGGCGTCGCCAAAGCCGGCGGTAACGAGTTGCGTGCTGGTTGGCACAGTGATTGGAATGAACGCATTAATTTTGGCTCCGGTGTTATCAATCAATTGAGTGCCCTGCGTGGTGGCAGAGGTGAGGACTTGGGTCTGGTTGCCAGCGAGTCCGACGGTTCCATACTGCGCTGTGAGCGTAGCCGTCGGCAGCAACGCGTTGCGCGTAGCCTTCAGGTCGATCTCTCCATTCAACAGGTTGAGCGCTTCTTCCTGCAATTCCGGCCTCTTCGCGAATGCTTCTTTTACCGCGTCTTCAAACGAGGGGGCCTCGATAGCCTCCGGGCGCGAAGGCAAATCCGTGGGGATGATTTCAACGTTCACGAAATTAGGCGCCAGAGGATTCTTACTGATGGCGTTTTTCAGTGTCTGTTGATCCTGAAGTTGCACGGTCTGCGCCACGATCAGGTTCTGACGGTCGGTGGCGAGCTCGGATTCGGCGCGAGTGACGTCAAGCGGCGCCATCGTGCCGATTTCCAGCTGCTTCTTGTTGTCGTTGTAGAGCTTCTGAGCCACGGTCACGGCTTGCTGCTGAACTTTTACATTTTCCCTGGCGAACACGAGTTCCCAATAAGCGTTGATGGTGTTCGTGACCGTAGTGATGGCCTGCTGGGTAAACGCCCAGTCCGCGATCCTGCGGTTGTTCTTGGCGATGCGGATGTTGCGCGTGTTGACGGAGCGTCCAAAACCGTTCAGCAACTGTTGCTGGAATCCCACGAAGATCGAAGACTGCACGGAGGGATTGAACAAGTTTGCGGCCGAAGTCGAGGAGTTCCGGGTGTTGTCCCAGGCAGTGAAAAAGGTGGTTCCGGTCTGGAATCCCTGGGAATACTGCGAGTTAAACGTCGAATTGTGCAACGTCAGTCTTGCGAGCGAGGACAACCCAGTGCCTGTACCGGAAGTCAGCGGGTTGTTCACCGGGACATTGCGGTCGTCGATGGTCAGCGTTGTCGTGATGAGGGGATCGAAGTTCAGAATCGGATTATTCGCCGTCGAGCCGCCAAACACGGCGCCAGGAGTGGTGCCGCCAAAGCCTCCGGCTTTCGCCTTGAGGATGCCGGTGTCCGCGAACCACGGATTGTAGCGCTGCACCACGATGTCCATGCTGTTTTCCAACGCCAACTCGACTGCTTCTTGCATGCTCAACTCCAGCTTTCCGTCATGGATGAGCTGGTCGACGCGCGGCGAATTGGTGAGCACAGGCGCAGCAATCTTGATCGGGCTATAAGGAGCAAGCAGGTTGGGAAAAGGTCTGGGCGCGCGGGTGTAGCTGTATTTCGCAGAGCCAAGCGAAACCGGCACAATGGCCGTCGCGGGCTTGGCTTGCGTTGCTGGGGGATTTTGCGGCGCATCTTGCCCGAAGGCTGGGGAAATGGGTCCTCCGACGAGCGTTACGGCCAGTATGGCGGCCAACAGCGGTCGAGCATACAGCGTCTTCATAGTGCTCCTTACCCTCAAGATTCATCCCCAAGGGGACTTGATTTATATGCACTCAACTCTGTAAAACGTTCGCAGAATGGAATTTGTTTCAGGCAGTGGACC
>Ga0137418_10002949_pt1 | contig 15604 bp, 17 predicted proteins | sample CZODoug3_1_2_16f_FD_122242 | JGI IMG/M metagenome (GOLD analysis project Ga0137418, IMG submission 122242) | Vadose zone soil fungal communities from Angelo Coast Range Reserve, California, USA - CZODoug3_1_2_16fungal (Hybrid Assembly) | ecosystem: Environmental > Terrestrial > Soil > Vadose... | reverse complement strand
ACAATACCTTGATTCTGGCGGACCAAGCGGAAAAAGCTCTGGCGCAAGTACGGGAGAGCGTTCGAGAGCCGAAATCAGGACGGATGGCGAGCAATTCCTTCAACGCCTTCTGCGCTGGCTCGAGCTCACCCAACTGCCCAAATGCCGCGGCGGATGTGGCAGGCTCCCAGAAATAGCCCGGCATATTGATTCTCAGCGCGGCGTCGGCTGAAGCGCGGTAGTCACGCTTGCGATAGGCATTGAAGACCGATGTGGCCCAGTACCAGCCAGAGTGGTGCGGATTGAGATGAATGGCCGTATCCAACTTTGACATTGGATCACCTCCAGCAGCGCGAAGAGCATTGGGCCATTGTTGATCTGGTTGGCAACGGAGGCCACATTCGAACGGTTGATTGGGTGAGAACCGAACTGGACGATTGGCTCGCCGCAGCCGCAATCGATCGAGGAAGGCTGTTCCGCAGGGTCAACAAAGTAGGACGGGCATGGGGAGATGGGATGACGTTAAAGGCGGTTTGGCACATCGTGAAGGAATCCGCCAGAAGCATCGGAGTGGCGAGGTTGGCGCCGCACGATCTGCGACCTGTGCTCGGCTCTGCCATGCTTCGGGAGGCGAGTTGGAGCAAATCCAATTTCTCTCTTGGGGGAAATTTCGGTGCAAACGACCGAACGCTACCTTGGCTGCAAGCAGCGGATTCGATCAGCCGTCAATGATCGCATTGGCATCGAGCCTAATCCCTGAGTTCGGGGGCGGTTGCGGAAGGGTTGACGACCATACAGCCCAAGAGTTTAGTGGCGCGGTTATTCCACTGCCGAAAAGGCCGTGATAAGGTGCGTCGTATAGTGTTTTCCTGTCAGAGGCACAGACGAATGCGGAGACGCACATTCATGGACATTACCCTCGGTGCCGCGACGGCGCTGGCCCTGAAACCTTGGGCGCTTGCCGAGAAGCAAGAACGGAAAAGTCTCGTGGTCTATCCCGATCCGGCCGTGGAAGTGATTGATCCGCGGTTCACAAAATACAAAGTCGGAAACGCTGCGGTTGAGCGCCTATACACGGGCACGCGGTGGGCGGAAGGGCCGGTTTGGTGTGCGGACGGCCGGTATCTCCTCTTCAGCGACATTCCCAACAATCGAATGCTGCGATGGCTCGAGGAAACCGGAGAGGTCAGCGTTTTTCGCAGCCCGTCGAACTACAGCAACGGCAACTGTCGGGATCGACAGGGTAGGCTGATCACCTGCGAGCACGACACGCGCCGGGTAACGCGAACCGAATACGACGGCACGATCACCGTGCTGATGGATCGTTTTCAGGACAAGAAGCTCAACGCGCCGAATGACCTGGCGGTGCATTCTGACGGGGCCATCTGGTTCAGCGATCCTGGTTACGGCATCATGTCGAATTACGAAGGCCACAAAGCTCCCTTCGAACTGCCCGCCAACGTTTACCGGCTCGACCCGAAAACGGGTGAATCGACAGTCGTTGCCACCGACATGGACAAACCCAACGGGCTGTGTTTCTCTCCCGACGAGAAAAGGCTCTACATCGTCGATACGGGCATTCCAAAACGTGCTGGCGACCCGCGTCCCATTCGTGTCTATGACGTTGTGGATGGCGTGCGACTAAAAAATGGCCGGATGTTTGCCAATATGTCGCCGGGATCATCCGACGGCATTCGTTGCGATGTGGACGGCAACGTCTGGTCCGCTGCCGGATGGGCGGGGGAAGGCTACAACGGGGTGCACGTGTTCGCATCTGACGGTACTCTGATCGGGAAGATCCACCTTCCGGAAACATGCGCGAACCTCTGCTTCGGGGGCGCCAAGAAGAACCGGTTGTTCATGGCTGCGAGCCAGTCTCTGTACGCGATATATGTTGAGACCCAGGGCGCGCAGACGCCATGACTGACAGTTTTCGAGAGATTAGTTGGCAACGCTAATGAGGCGATTCTCTTGTTAGGTTACCCATTGGGATGCCCATAGCGTGCGCGCTGGCCAAGTTAAGACAATCGAGGTTTTAAGTCACCGACGACGAACCAGTAGGCGAGCACTCCCAGGAGAAGAATGATTGAAGCGAGCTCAAAGCCTGGAACATATGAACCATACGACGTGATCAAGAATCCCACGGCGAGTGGTGCGATGATTCCCGCGAGATTGCCTGCAAAATTCTCAGCCCCGGTCCATATCCCGACTTGTTCGGCCGGCGCGCAAGATTGAAGAATTGCGAGCAGGTTGCCGGTAGAAAGACCGACCAGGGAAGCTAAAATCAATAATGCGATAGCGATGTCGGTATGCGCAGCACGCATGGCTGCAATAAGAAATACACCCGTACTGAAAGCGACCGTCACGATTCCTTTGCGAGTCGCAGTTTCATCCCAGCCGCGACGGATCAGTGTGTCGGCCATCCATCCACCAATCGGTTCGGCGATGCCGAACGTGAAGAACGCGAGTGAAGCATAAAAACCGGCTTGCACGATGCTGAGGTGGCGAACCGTCACCAGGTAGTCGGGCAGCCACGTGACCAGCACGTACCAGTAATAATCGAAGCAAAAGAATCCGAGGCAGATCCCCAGCAAATTGCGGTTGAGGAGGGTGCTCCAACCAACACGCGACACTTCGGTGAACGGTGAGCCTACGACCCTGTCCACTGCCTGCAAGCGCCGCGGAAAAACCCAAAACCAGGGGACGATCCAGATGAGAGCCACAAAGCCTAAGAGGAGGAAAGTGTGGCGCCATCCATAACGCATTAAGAGCCAAGGAACCAAAATGCCTTCCAGGACTAATCCCGTTCGAGTACCGAAATCGAAAAGTCCTGAGGGCAAACCACACTCTTTCCGCGTGAACAGCAAACTGACGATCTTGGTTCCTCCCGGAAGGTAGATGGACTCTCCGACGCCGAGAAGAACGCGGAACCCAATCAGAGCTGCAAGGCTGCCCGCTAGCCCCGTAAGCCCCTGCACGAATGACCACAGGGCGAATGCTCCGGCATAGAGCCAGCGCAAATTGAAGCGGTCGGCGCACCAGCCAATAGGAATTTGCATGAGCGCGTACGACCAGAAAAAAGAAGAAAGCAGGAGGCCCTTGCTTTCCGATGTCAGGTGAAAGTCCCTGGAAATTAGTGGCAGTGCGAATGAAATCGCGGCGCGATCTAGATAGTTGATTAAGGATGCCGTAAAGAGCAAGCTGACGATAGACCAGCGGCGCTTGTTGGAAACCTTCGGCAGATCCATCTCTGCGAATCCAGAGCCACAGATTTCGGGTCAACATAGCCCAATCTGCACCGCGGCAGCAACATGTGTGACCCGGCGCACGGCTTTCTGGCCGTAATTTGGCACGCGCGAATGAATTTTAACTCCCATCGGAGATACGACGTGAAGTTTCGCATTGGCTCAGCGGTGTTTAAAGCCGGCCAGCGGAGATGTGGTCCGACTTGTCGCCTTCTCATTCTTCCCGAATGACGAACAAACCGGAAAGAACCGCGGACGACTTATCGGCCGCAAGTCAGAATGGCGCCTTCCAAAGGCGAGCACTTTCATCGATCTGACACACAACTCGCACAGAGGCACGGCCAGTTTGCTGACCATCCGGGAATTGGACGAGTTGTTCTACCCTTCGCTGTTTATCCTTACTCATCTGAGAAATGGGCTGGACCACGGCAGGTCACTTCAGCAGTTTGGGCCTCTTCCCTCGAATCGACTTGACCGCGGAACGGCCCGCCTGCCAACTTTCAGATGGTGCGTGGTTCGCTGCAACAATCGGCGGTGGCGCTTCGTCGACGCTCCGGCGGACGGTAATCGGACCTCGCAGCGGAAGTGACAACGCCTCGGCCTCGACCGCCGCCCACTCCGCCGATGAAAGCCTGCGCCAGAGGTCGATCGAGACATCGGCCGCCGATCGGCGCCACACTCCAGCGATCTCCCCACTCACGAGTACCGCTCCCGGCCATACGCGTGTCGTCCATAGATGGGCCCGTCGCTCCGGTTCGGGCACAAGGATCTCTCTATCGGTTTCCCACAGCAGGTAGTACGCATCGCCGCTGGGCAGGAGTCGTGCAGGCGCAACAGGCCCGGGCTGGGACCGGAACGCCATCTCGTCATCGGCGAGGATCCAGGCGTCGTCGACCGGCGTCCGCACCGGCGTCAGCGCACCCGCGAGCCCCTTGAACGCCTTGCTCGCCTCCGCTCTCCCGATCCCGGCCCAGCGAGCGAACGACGCGGGCGTAGCCGGACCGAAGATCTGAAGGTACCGGCGAGCGAGTTCGCGACGCGCCTGCCACGGGTCCATCTCGGGCGGCGGCACGGTCCAGACGACAGGCTGGTGCGAGCCATCCCAGCGCAGGAGGACCGTGCCCGTCGGCGCCGCGTATCGGAGGCTGTTTGGGGGCACGCCCATCTCATGCCCGGCTAGGCCGAACGGCATCCGCCGACCGTCGAGAAACGCGTGGAGCCGCGACGCGGCGTCTTGCGCCCTTGCGCGGCGACGGGTGTCCTCCGGCAGCCGCCCGAGCGAGAATACCGGGATGTCCTCGGCGGCGACGACGTAGTCGCTGAACCGCGGGCCCCAGAGCTGGACGAGGGACGGGTGCTCCCAGCTGGTCGAAGCGGCACCCGAGACTCGCGCGTGAATCGACAGCAGCGCGGCCCGCGGCGTGGAGTCCTGCAAGCCGGCCCACGCGGCCCGGCGGAGCGATTTCGCTCCTGCTGGGAGGCGTTCGTCAAGCGAACCAACCCGCCGCCGGAAGCAGAGGATCTGGGACCGAGACAGCTCAAGCGGCGGAATCGTGCGTGACATGTTCTATTGCCGTAAATACGCCGAGTGTCCGGGCGTCAAGTGGAAGGAAAATGAGATGTGAAAATTCCCCATCTGACACCTCGAAAGATTACTGTGAACCACCGTCTGCATAGGAACTTCGATTACGGAAAATAGGACCATCTTAGGACCATCTTATGATGCCAGAAAATCTAGCCTCGGCAACCAGCGTGGAATGTAACAGTGGGAAAGGAGAAACCGGTCCCGCTGCAATGTGACCACACGAAAACTACGCGTGCTCACTTATCGCTGGTCGCGTTGGCAGCATCAGCCCGTGTTCGCCTGCGGCTCAAAAAGGGGGCATGTGGAGAAGCAGTGCGCCCGAACTCTGGGCACCTTTCGGTGCAGACGACCGAACGCTACCTCGGCTGCAAGCAGCGGATTCGATCAGCCGTCAATGATCGTAGTGGAATTGAGCCGACCCTTGAGCTCGGGGCGCGGTTGTGGGAAGTTTTCCGACCATCCGGACGCAAGACGTCGCCTTTCCGTTCCGCGCAGGTGAAGGGTGCATGAAACCAAACATTCGTCTAGGTCTAGGGCAAAAACCACTCTGTGGGGCTCCCCAGTACCCCGGCCCGTGGCAGACAAGGTTGGCTCCGTTTCTTAGAAGTCCTCGATGTGGAGTGAGCTGGCCGGATCTCCACCACGCCATGAGGCTGCAAACTCACGCTGAACCCAACCGGCGCCTGAAGATCTTCCCTGAGCTTCGAGACACTTCCAAAGGCCAAAGAGAAGGCGTGGATTTCGCGGAGAGCGGCGCAAGCCTTCGCGAAAAACGGGTTCTGCCTCGGCAGCGCGACCGCTGCGAAGAAGCGCCGCACCGAGAGACTGGCGGATCCAGTTTATACCAGGCTGGCGGCTCGTCATAACTGAGAGCATCTTGCGCATCTTGCGCTTCCAACGCCCGCCGCCAAATGGGAATTGCGGAGTTGGCATTGGTCGCGAGTCGCGCCTCCAAGAGAAGTGCCGCGATGTTCATGATTTTATCGGCGGGATTGAACAGAAACATCGTCTCCCGCGGGAGTGCCCCTCGCGGGTGCAAAAAAGGACCGCTGTTCTTCCAGGGACTTGGCACGATCGCCTTTCCGCGCGTACGCCAGCACTCACGCGTAATGACGGAGAGCCGCCGTCATCATCATTTTGCTGTCTCGCGCAGGTTCGGCCAGGACCTCGTCCCAGCGCGCGAAGCGGACCAGCAGAAAGAGACGGTTCGGCAAGTAGTTGCACTGGTAAAAGTCTTTCACCATACAGCCATAATGGGAAGTACGCACGAAAAAGTATGTTAGGAAAATATGATGACGAAGCGCTATACGTCGACCTCTGCCGCTGCCCATGTTGAAGCAGCGCTGCGCCTGCTCGAAGGCAGATGGAAGCTCGTCATTCTCTTCTATCTCTTCGATGGCAAGGTTATGCGTTTTTCCGATCTTGAGCGCGCAATTCCCAGCATTACGCAAAAGATGTTGGGGTAGCAGTTGAAAAGCATGGAGGCTGATGGCATTTGTGCATCGCACCGCATACCCCCAAGTTCCACCGAAGGTGGAGTACCGATTGACCAAATGGGGCCAGTCTCTCTGTCCTGCTCTGGATGCAATCCTCAAATGGGCAGACCGGCGTCCGAACGGCTGAGAGTTAGGGCGTAATGCTTGATCCCGGGAGATGGTCAATCCGTCACTAAACAGAAGCCGACTTGCCCTAAGACTTCTCGTTACCTATCTTGATCGAGACCGGTGGACTCTGAAGCATTTGGACAAGACTGGCAAGATCTTCTAGCCAAACAGATGTATCCTTATGACAGCAAAGGCTCGAAAAGCTTGCCTTTGGCTCTGGATTTAGAATTGCTAAATCACCCGAGGAGGCAGCTAATCATTTTGGCTGGTTTGCACACTTCGCCCCACTCGACTGCCCGGCTTCAAGCAAGCAAACTCGGGAACTGCTGGGGTGGCGGCCAAGTCAGGCCGGGCTGATTCCCGATCTCGAAGATTCCGCGCGCTATTTTTAAAACTGATAGATCGCGTCGTCTTACCTCCAACCGGGCCAAAGACCTTTTCGATGTGCTACTTCTCCGAGACCGCTTGACCCTGAGGATGGGCGGGCCGCTAGGCGAGGATTGTTATGGGCGACCGCTCGGGATTTCCGATTCTTTTGTTGAACAGAGAGTAGACATTCTTCCGGTAAGTGATTGATTTGGCGTCCCCGGCGGGATTTGAACCCGCGTTTGCGCCGTGAAAGGGCGCTACCAGCCGTAAGTTACTGAAACTACGCAACGCGGATGGCTACCAAGGGCGGTTTCAGTAAGGGTAGGAAAGGCCTCGTGGATCATAAATGGATCAAGAAACGGTGTGCTGCGAACACTTGCAACAATAGCGATTTCGTAGCATTGCCTTCAATCTCATCTTTAGCACTCGTGTTTCATTCGCAGCTAGTTCTGTGGTCGCGGCCTAGAAAGCCACAATCGCTCCAAGAATCCCGGGAACACCATTGGGAAAGCCTATCGGGGATCTGAAGGGCTATACGGCCGAAATCCTCCGTCTTTGCTTCCGAATAGTGGCTCGTCCGTTGCGTCAAATTTGAATATCGATCTACGATAGCGGCTGGAACTCAATTGCCCTTCCAAAAGTTAGGCCTTGAGCGAAAAGGTCACATCGCGTCGCGACTTTCTCACGCTAACCGGAACTGCCGCGTTTGCTGCGCTACTTCCCGGCAGGGCGAACTTCGGTTTGGCGAGGAGTCTTTCAAGTCTCCAAGAGTCCGAACGAGGCGCGCCGGATTATATCTTGCGCATTGCCGCAAGCCCGATTGAGATCGCTCCGAAGCACATCGTTTCAACGATAACCTTTAACGGTCAGTTCCCAGGACCCCTCCTCCGTTTTAAAGAGGGGCGGCCGTTGAGCGTAGAAATCCGCAACGACACGGACACTCCCGAGCAGCTGCATTGGCACGGCGAAATGGTTTCCGCTGAGGTGGATGGGGCTGCGGAAGAAGGTACACCTTTTATTCCGGCGCACGGGATGCGGCGGATTGCATTCACTCCGCGCCCATCGGGTTTTCGTTTTTCTCACACGCACAATCGGGCGGGTGCCGATTTGCACGCCGGACAATACAGCGGCCAGGTCGGACCGGTCTACATCGAGCCCAAGCATGATCCGGGGCGCTATCACCGGGAAGTGTTCCTTGTACTCAAAGAATTCGAACCGTCTTTCAGTCAAGGCGGTGATATGGCCCAGGATTTTCTGATCCCCGCAACACGAGTAAAGGAACTCGAAACATCTGGCGAGTCGGCGATGAAAGCCTCGCTCGCGAAGGGGATGCCGCACGGCTACGAAGTAGGGTATCGATACTTCACGGTTAATGGTCGCATGTTGGGCCATGGCGAGCCGGTCCGAGTGAAACAGGGCGAGCGTGTGCTCTTTCATGTTCTGAATGGCAGCGCGACCGAGATTCGCAGCTTGGCGTTGCCGGGACATTCTTTCAAGATTGTCGCGTTGGACGGCAATGCGGTTTCGACGCCCGCCGAAGTGCCGGTGCTGTGGCTTGGAACAGCTGAGCGTATTTCGGCGATTGTCGACATGAAACATCCGGGTGTGTGGATCATGGGCGATCTTGCGGATGATGATCGTGGTCACGGCATGGGCGTTGTCGTTGAGTATGCGGGACACAAAGGAAAGCCGGTCTGGATACCGCCGAAGCCGTTTCATTGGGATTATTCACGTTTCGGAAGAGCTGGTGCAGTCGCGCTCTCCCCGGACGAGACCTTCGAGATGAGGTTTGCAAAGGACAACGCCGCCGATCCCAAGGCTTTAACCGATGGACGATTAACGGCGTCGCTTATCCGATGACGCAGGGAGTCGTCCCTGCCTCATTTCATTTGAAGCAAGGCAGACGCTACCGCATCCGTATGCGCAATGCCAGCGACGACATTCATCCCGTCCATCTTCACCGGCACAGTTTCGAATTGACCAAGCTCGCTGGCAAGCCGACGGCTGGTGTGATGAAGGATGTCGTAATGGTCGGCGGATATCAGGAAGTCGAAGTGGATTTTACAGCGGACAACCCCGGACTTACGTTGTTCCACTGCCATCAGCAGCTGCACATGGACTTTGGCTTCATGACCCTGTTCGATTACGTATAAGCCGGGCTGACTTCATCTCCAAATGCTCGGGTGTTACGAGGAAAGAGAACAATGCCAGTGAACGCAGATACAACCTGGGCGAAGCGCGCGGCTAAGGCAATCTTGCTGATCCGCATTCTGGTTGGTTGGATCTTCCTTTCCGAAGGCATACAAAAGTTTTTGTTCCCCGATTCCCTCGGAGTCGGGCGTTTCGCGGAGATCGGCATCCCTTGGCCCCACGTCATGGCTCCGTTCGTCGGGGTGGTCGAGGTTGTTTGCGGCTCTGGTTCTTAAGCGACGCGCGAGCAACTCCTCCGCTGACATCCGGCTTGATGACCAATTCAAGTACGGTCACGCTTGACAGCGCTACTTGAAATTCTTCGACCTCGCGTATCGACTCGGGTGGACTGAAATTCCACTGCTGTCGCACAATTTCTTTAACTGAGTTTCCGCCATCCGGCGACCAACGCAAAACGAACTCCTGCGTGCGGGAAGTTTCATTTTCCTCAAACACGAACGATATGCACTTCAGCTTTTGCGGCTGATCGAAGACCAGCCGAATCGTTTGGCTCCCCGGAGAAGCCGCGCGCCAACCCGGCGCATCTCCTGATACGAAGGCAGATTCGACCGGAAAACCTTTGTCTTCCGACGTAACCTCGACCACAGCGGCCCGCTCGACATCTAACCAACCTTCGCCGCGAGTCCGAATATTCTCCGGGGTTGGAGTGATAATGCGCTTTCGCATGCTCCCGGTTCAGGAGGCTCCCTGGAGGAGCGCCTCAAAGCGACACGGGGTCTTCAAGTAGGTGAACCAGCAGGTCGCTTGGAATATCAACCGTGCGACCCAGGTTCTTGCTGCGCGAGGCCCAGTCCAGCAGCGACTGATATTGATCACGCCTCGAAATGTTTCCCAGCCACACTGTTTTCGTTTGGGTGACAATCGCTACGACGTTCGGCACATCGCATGGGCCGAGGCATCCGCTTATTGTCAACTGGACACGTTTGAGCAAACCGCATTTTCTCCACTCCTGTTTTAGCCATTCTGCCGGGACTGCGGGCCGTCCGTGCTCGACCTGACCACAACAACAGCCCTGACAGACAAACACTTGAGCGATTACTTTCCGCTTCGTGGTCAGCACGGAGAATCCATTCTTCCAATCATCGGCATTCCAGGTTCCATAATACTGCCCCCCAGTATATACTCCTAACTGCTATGGCACACACGATTCGAGACAAGAAGAAATTATTGAACCGCGTTCGGAGGGTTCGCGGCCAAATCGAAGCGGTTGAGCGCCTGCTGGAAAACGAAAGCGAATGCGAGGAGATTCTTCAGCAGATTGCCGCTTCTCGTGGCTCGATTAATGGGCTGATGTCTGAGGTCCTAGAAGGACACATCCGCTTCCATTTGGTCGAGCGCCGCCACGAGCACAAGTCACCCAAGAGCAACGCGGTTGAAGATGTGATCAGCATTGCCAAGTCCTATTTGAAGTGAAGTCGAGTTCAAACGATTGGGGAACGTATGCCAGACGTAAAAGAAAGTTTGCTAACGACCTCTACTATTCCTGACACCGCTGCGTCGGTTTCCATGAAGCGTGGCAGTGAAGCTCACGATGACGAGGGTCACGACCATGGATTCGAATTGCAGGACGAAATACGAATCGTTTTGGTGGCAGTTGTAGCAGCCCTGGTCTGGTTCCGCGTGTGGGAGCCGTTTGCTCACGTCAGCATTATCGGAATCGCTGGCACTTTGATCGGAATCTATCCGATTCTCAAAGAGGCGGCTGAAAACGTCATGGAGCGCAGGATGACGATGGAGCTTTCCATGACCATCGCCATCCTTGCGGCGCTGGCGATTGGCCAGTTCTTCACCGCGCTTATCATCGTGTTGTTTGTTCTCATTGCGGAGGTGCTGGAGGGCCTCACAGTCCAACGCGGTCGCACCGCCATTCGAGAGCTCCTCAATCTTCTGCCGAATGAAGTCACTGTTCGAAGAAATGGCAGGGCCGAACAACGCAGCACGAAGAGCATCCATCCAGGGGAAACAATCGAGGTCAATCCTGGGGCGCGTATACCGGTTGACGGAGACGTGGTCGACGGTAATTCTTTTGTAGACCAGGCAACGATAACGGGAGAGTCTCTGCCCGTCGAAAAACTTCCCGGCACATCGGTCTTCGCAGGGACAGTCAATCAGTCCGGCGCACTGGAGGTCCGGGTCACCAGGATTGGGCGCGACACGGCGTTTGGCCGCATCCTCAACGCGGTTGAGGAAGCTGAACGCTCACGCGCCCCGATCCAAAAGACCGCAGACAGGCTCGCAGGTTATCTTGTTTGGTTTGCGCTCGGCGGTGCTGTCCTCACATTCATCATCACTCGCAATCTGACCTCCACCATCTCCGTCATCATTGTGGCGGGAGCTTGCGGAATCGCAGCTGGGACCCCTCTGGCTATTCTGGGGGGAATCGGGCGGTCAGCACGTGAAGGTGCAATCATCAAAGGTGGTTTGTACCTCGAACTTTTGAGTTCGGTGGACACCGTGGTCTTCGACAAGACTGGCACCCTGACGTTCGGAAATCCTGAAGTCACTACGATCCGGGCTGCAGATGGGCACACCGAGCAGGAAGTTCTTCAAATCGCCTCCATTGCGGAGCAGAGGTCAGAACATCCCTTAGGTAAGGCAATCGTCAACAAGGCAGCGGAATCCCAACTGGAAGTATCTGCACCCGAAGAATTCAAATATGCTCCGGGCAAAGGGATCGTTTGTCGCGTGGATCACCGGAGGATTCTGGTAGGAAACAGAGCATTCCTTCGGGACAACAATATTGTTCTTAACGGTGCAGGGTCTAATGCAGATCCCGCGTCAGAGATATTGGTCGCGTGTAATGGAGTGTACGTCGGTGCCATCGGAATCGCCGACACGTTGAGACCGGAAGCCAAACAATCAGTGGCTGCACTCCATTCTCTGGGAATTCGGACTGTCCTTTTGACTGGCGACGCCAAGGTAGTCGCAGAATCGATTGCCAAAGAGGTTGGGATCGATGTCATCCACGCAGAAGTCCTACCGGATCAGAAGAGCGAGGTCATTAGGCAGCTGGTCAGTAGTGGCAGAAAGGTCGCCATGGTCGGCGATGGAATCAACGATGCGCCGGCATTGATGCAAGCAACGGTTGGTATTGCAATGGGATCGGGTACTGAGGTTGCCCGCGAGAGCGCGAAGATCATGCTGATTGGCAACAATCTTCTGCGATTGGTGGATACGATCAAGATTTCCCGTCGTTGCCGTCGCACAATCATGCAGAACTTTGCAGGAACCTTGGCCGTGGACAGTGTCGGCGTAGGATTGGCCGCATTCGGTATGCTCAATCCTCTATTCGCGGCCTTCATTCATGTGGCATCCGAACTTACATTTATCTTGAATTCCGCCAGGCTTCTACCCCGGAAAAGGTGATGAAAGGGCGTCTGGAGAAATCCTGACACCCAGTTTTGCACATACTGGACAAATCGCGCTCCCGGCATCCGAGATCACTCATCGCAGTCGTCGGCATCGCCGTCGCAATCATGGTGGGCCTGCTCCTGTTCTGGCCCACAATCATGAGGTGGGTCGAAATGAGGTTTGAGGCGATCGATTCCTATGCGGATTTCGTCGTGATTGAACGGTGTGTTCGGAGGAGCTTGGAACCTGCAGACGAAGCCTGTGAAAGCAGAGCAAAGTCACGCCGGACATGCCAAGCCGTTGCAAAGGAGCCGTACGTCCTCCTCGCTAGGGCCGCTGCAGAAAGGGTTGGATCCTCTTCGAGGGCGGCCCACATATCCGCCCGGTAACTGGGTCCCATCATCACCCTGCAGCGATAGGCATGATGACGCCGCGCCAGGTCCACAGGCTGCAAGACATCGGCGACTCGATCTCGAAGGATATTCGCGGCTACGCGGATGGCACTTCCTTCAAAACGAGAATCTTCACCATGACGCTTCACTTGAAACTCTGTACCCGTTTCAATTAAGTCTAACCGCGGTTCGACATACAGTCTTTCAAGACGAGCGAAACGTCGATCTCTCTTCTGCCAGCGGGCGGCAGCGGACCAGAATGCTCTAACCCGCGGCAAGCTTTGCGCAGCAACTAATTTCGTTAGCCGGTCAGCATTAACCCAAGCCGCGTGTATGCCAAACCAGGTAAGCAGCACTGCTAGAACCCGCAGATCATATTTTTCCATGCCCTCTATGCTTGCGAACAGGATTGTGTCCTCGATATTCGGCTCGGGAATGGCGGCCGCCGCGAAGTTCATGCCGATTCCAACCATTAGGGAGGTGAGTTCGTCCGCGTGAACAAGTGGAGAGGGGGCAAAAGCCCTGCTAAATGCCATGACCGAGCCTCCTCCGAAGATCCGCGATCGTCGCGCGAACATGCGCTGGCCATTCAGGGTTAGCATCCTGTCGCTCCAGCCATGGAAGCACGTTCTCCAGCTCGTTGATGTTCGGCGCGAGAGCGAGGCAGTCTCCGAGATCTATACCGCGATCACAAAGGGCGAAAAGCTTTGCGCAGAGCAGATCCTCTCGGCCGAGGCAACGGAGATAAATGGCCGTACCGACAAAAACGGCTTGGAGGCGCTCCTCCCATCGCGGCAGAAGGTGACTTGCAAGCGAAGTCGGCCCATTGTTCAGCCAGTTGTCTTGAAGCGTGCCGCCCTTGGCCCGGACCTCAATAGCAAAGGCGCGCGAGGCTTCGGCAATCTCGTTCGGGATTTCCGGATGCAGAATGTCACAATCCTTCGTCAAGCGAGACACAACGCCCAGCAAATTAAGTGCGGCGCCACCAATCACTACCGCATCGAACTGAAGCCGTCTGTCGGCCAGGTACTGATCAAATGCGAGTAGGATTGTATGTGTCTCATGCATGGTATCATTATAACAGATACCTGCGGAAATGAGAAAAGAATTTCGAGGGAGGGCAGCGCATGCCTGGCTGTTCGCCCCCACTTTCGGAGACCTGTACGGAAGTAGAAATCCCTGATCGATGAGATTTAACGGCCTTGATGATTGCTAAGTGCAGGAGGCAACGACCTCAATACTGATAAGGGCGAGGTCGGTGGTTCAAGTCCACCCAGGCCCACCATTCAAATCACCAGTAAATACGCGGCGATTCTCACTTTCCCCTTCCAGGGGACTTGTCATCAAAAAACCGTTTTGCCAAAAATTTGCCAAAAGTCGAGTGGGCCATAGACCCCGTAATCCGGGGCGTTCCGTTGCGCGACCCGCATGAAACATCCAAAATCGGCTAGGCATTGTCGAGATTGCTGGCTTGTCATATCGAAAGACGTGCAAGGCAGTGCAAGACACTGCAAGGCTGGGGAAGGAGCGGGAAATCATTTTTAGTCAGTTTGCGGAGGCGTGGTTCATTTGGTTAGAACGCCTGCCGGTGACGCAGAAGGTCGCGGGTTCGAGTCGCGTCGCTCGCCCCAATGCTGTTTGAACGCCCACACATTTTTTGAATGATTAAGTTTTTACGGCACGCACTGAAGTCCAGAGCGCACCTCGATTGATCCAATCAGGGTAGAGCTTGAGCATTTGGTCATATAGTTCCTGCGCGGTCGTCGTCTGCATCGCGAGGCGCTCGAAATCGCGTATATACTGCCGCGTTTCTCCAATGATCCTAGGGCTATCATCGTTCCCGACGCGCTTATGTCCGGCGATCACGGCGCGTGGGTTAAGCGACTCCATTTTATCGAGAGCAGCAATCCACTCTTGGCGCTTCTGGTGATCGGGCGACTCTGACAGATGTAGGTGATCGCCGTTGTAGGCGGCATCACCCGCCACGATCAAACCGATGGACGGAACGTGAAGGCAGGTCGTGCTAGCAGTGTCGGTGAATCCGAGTGGCACACTGACTAAATCGTGGCCTTCCAGGTTAATGGCGTTTCCGGCCAGCTCTTCGGCAATTGCAAGATGACTGGAAATCTGGCCGGGAAAACGCGGATTCCAAAACGTAGCGAGAGACTCTGGCGATGCCTGCTCGCGCATAACCTTAATCACCTCCGGCCGCGCGACAAAGCGGGCACCTGGAAATCGCTCCAGAACTGTGTTGGTGCCAAAGAAATGATCACCGTGGCCATGCGTGGCGTAGATCGTCGTCAGATTCTTTCTGCTCGCCACAACCCAATTCGCCAGGGTTCGCGCCTGCTCGACCGTAATAGGAGTGTCGACCAGGACAGCGTCGCGCTCCCCAGAAATAAGCGTTGACGAAATGGGCGGCCATGGCCGCTCTTTTTCGCCTGGAGGCAAATCGCTCGTGATAGCGGGTATGCTGGGCGCCAGAAATACGTCCCACCTCAGGGATGTATTTGGAGTTGTGCGTCCGGAGTTGGCGGTACTGCTGTCGGATTGTCCGTGCATCGAACGGGCTTGGTCAGCTCGGATTGGCCAAGTCGAGGCCGTTACGAGAGCGATTCCGAGGGCATTCGATAGGAACTCCCGTCTTGAAGTCATTATGGGCTTTTCAAATCGCATGTATCTTTGCTCCTTTTCTGAAAGCCCCCCAGACTGAAAGTGCAAAACGCGAAAGGGGAAATCCTTTCGGCGAACGATCTGGAACTGGTTACTGTTACGAATTGAACGAACCTCCACGGCGTCCACCTCCTCTACTCTTGCTCCCGAAATACCTGCCCGTAGGTCTTGCCGCCATAGGGATAAAAGCGATCA
>Ga0137418_10002948_pt1 | contig 15605 bp, 12 predicted proteins | sample CZODoug3_1_2_16f_FD_122242 | JGI IMG/M metagenome (GOLD analysis project Ga0137418, IMG submission 122242) | Vadose zone soil fungal communities from Angelo Coast Range Reserve, California, USA - CZODoug3_1_2_16fungal (Hybrid Assembly) | ecosystem: Environmental > Terrestrial > Soil > Vadose... | reverse complement strand
ACTGACAACGCAACATGGTGTCCTACGCCTGCGGCCGCTTCATAGGCGAGGAGGTTACGGGTTGATGTCTCGAAGAAGTTCATCACCGCCGCATCCTCCCAGGAAGGAGAGTTCGTTACATCAACGCACACCGACGCGCCCTTCAGCGCTTCGGCCAGTCCCTCGCCCGTGAGTGTGTTGACGCCGGACTTGGGAGATGCGGCGACTGCTTCCTGCCCATGCTCGCGTAACGTGACAACGAGCTTTGACCCGATGAGTCCACTACCGCCGATCACTACGATTTTCATGACTGCCACCTCCATTTTCGGTGTACCCCTCTGCGTGTATACCGTCAAGGGTTTAATCCTGGTATCCGACAAGTGGTTTTGGTCGATTTCGCTTGTCCCATACGCGTGTTGTTCGGGCGTCAAGCGGCCTATAGACAGTACGTGTAGATGGCGCCTACTGTGAGTTCTTCCTGAAGATCGTCTGCAACTTATTCAGTCTGTTGCCTTTTATTTGCTCTTTTAATTCTCACTTGACAAACAGTAACGGATGTGGTAATCTCCAACACAAGGTTCTACTGACGTGTCCCTGTTGGTTCCTCCCTCCCTCAGCAACTCGGAGTGCACCCGGAAAGTCATCGATTTTTTACTCCTTTGCTTTCATCGACTTCTGAATCCCTTTTTTAACAACTCCTTTGTTTTCACATCTATCTGCGTTGCCCCCTGTTATTTTCGGGCTCCGCTTGTCGCCTTTCATGGGGCCGCGCCGTCTTGGTCTACAACGCACGTGTTTTCAATCGCTTGCCGCCTCTTTTTGCAAAATGCCGCAGGTGTCGCTTGGGCCGGTTTGCTCCCGGCCTATCTTTTCCACGGTCTGCCGCGTCCGACTGGCAGTGCTCCAGACTTGGGTGGCCTTTTTGCTCGATGCTCCTGCCCGTTATATCCTCGGAGCCAGCCTGACCATGAGGTTCCCATGATCCATCGCTATTTCTTCCGACTGCGATTTCTAAGTGTTATCGCAGCCGTGGCGTTTGTGGTTGCCCTCCCAGGTCCAGCACCCGCTCAGGACCGGGGCGACAATACCCTTCACAAACTCAACGAATCCATTGATGCGCTGATCAGGAAGGTCTCCCCCAGCGTCGTACAAATATTAGTGACCAGCTATGGGCCCGTCGAGTCCACCGAGCACAGCACTACAGCGCTGACTCTTGGCCGGCAGCGCGCCATCGGTTCCGGTTTCGTCATTGATCCCGCCGGGTACATCCTCACGAACGCGCACGTAGTCGCCAATGCGCAGCGCGTTCAGGTGGTGATCCCCGAAAGGATGACCGGAGAGGGTCCGCCGCTGGCGGAGCTCCTTTCCGCGCGCACTAACATCGTGCCCGCCCATGTAATTGGAGTCGCAAAAGACATCGATTTGGCTCTTCTGAAAGCGGACAATGTGAAGCTCTCCGCGCTTCCGCTTGCCCTGTACCGCAACGTGCGCCAAGGCGAAATGGTGCTTGCCTTCGGCAGTCCCCAGGGCTTGCGCAACACCGTTACGCTCGGCGTGGTCTCCTCGGTCGCGCGGCAGACCGACCCTGATTCTCCGATGGTCTATATCCAGACAGACGCGCCCATCAACCCGGGAAATTCGGGCGGACCGCTAGTGAATGTCGATGGCGAAGTGATTGGCATCAACACCTTTATAATCACCCAATCCGGCGGGAACGAAGGAATAGGCTTCGCCATTCCCAGCAGCGTTATCAATGTCGCGTATCAGCAGCTCCGGAAATTTGGTCACATTCACGAGACGCAAATTGGAATTGGGATGCAGACGATCTCGCCCGTACTAGCCGCCGCCCTCAATCTTCCGCGAAGTTACGGCGTGGTTGTTTCCGATGTCCTGCCCAATAGCCCCGCGATGGCCGCTGGAATACACATTGGAGACGTGCTGCTTACCGTCGATGGGCGCATGGCGGAAAGCGTTCCCTATGTTTCTTTCCGCTTGATGTCCGTGGACGCGGGCGCCAAAGTTCACCTGGAAGTCTTGCGCAACAAGGATCGAATAGCCTTTGATGTTCCCGTCATCCAGGCTCCTCACGAGATGGACCAGATCACTTCGCTGGCGGACCCCGAAAAAAATCTTGTGCGTCCCCTCGGGGTCATAGGCGTTGAAATCGATTCCAAAATCGCGGCCATGATAGATGATCTTCGCGATCCTTTCGGGGTCATCGTCGTTGCTCGTTCTTCAGAGGCTGGCGCGGATATCCCGCTCAACGTCGCTGACGTAATTCGCACTCTAAATGGCCAGCCCATGACCACGCTGGATCGTCTTCGGTCCACGCTAAGCGCCCTGCAACCCGGCGCACCCGTCGTGCTGCAAGTTCAGCGTGACCAGCGTCTTCTGTATCTGGCCTTCACACTGGACCAACCATGACGATGCAGAATTTCGCTGCGAGGGCGCACCCAGTAGCTTAGGAGATCACTATCCAGCCGCTTCGTCTCAACCCGATCCTCAACACCGATAGCTACAAACTCACGCACTGGTGGCAATACCCGCCGAACACGCGCTTCATCTATTCCTACGTTTGCTCGCGCGGTGGTTTCTTCGATCACGTGCAAGTGGCCGGACTGCAGTACATCGTGAAAGCGAACTTCGCAGGAAAGGTTTTTACCGCGGAGGATGTCGAAGAGGCGCGAAAATTTGCGGACAAACACTTTTCCGGCAATCCCAAGTGCTTCAACTATGAAGGCTGGAAAAGTTTGTATGCAAAATACGGCGGAGTCCTGCCGCTACGAATCAAAGCGGTCAAAGAAGGCTCGCTGGTGGGCGCACAGAACGCCATCATCACCATCGAAAACACCGACCCGGAATTTTACTGGCTGACGAACTGGGCGGAAACCGTTTTGCTTCAGGTTTGGTACCCGGTAACGGTCGCATCGCTGAGTCGCGCGATAAAACAGGCTGTCGGCGAAGCATTGGTGCGCACCGGAGATCCCTCCCTCTTGCCTTACAAGCTGCACGACTTTGGTTTCCGCGGCGTAAGCAGCCGAGAGTCGGCGGCCATTGGTGGCGCCGCGCATCTGTTCAATTTTCTCGGTACCGATAATCTCTCCGCGATCGAGTTGCTGCAGCAGTATTACCACGCGGAGATGCCAGGCGTCAGTATTCCGGCATCCGAGCACTCCACCATGACGGCGTGGGGCAAGGATCACGAAGTCGATGCCTATGAAAACGTGCTCGACAACGTCCCGGAAGGCATCGTCGCTTGCGTCAGCGATTCCTATGACATTTTCGACGCCGTGCGCAATTTGTGGGGCGGCAAGCTGCGCGACAAAGTGCTGCGTCGCAAAGGCACGCTCGTCATTCGCCCGGACAGCGGAGATGCCGTTGCCGTTCTCGAAGAAGTTTTCAACATTGCGGCGGAGAAATTCGGCTACGAAGTGAACCGCAAGGGCTGGAAGGTGATTGCCCCGCAAGTTCGGTTCATCCAGGGCGACGGGGTGAATTATCACACGATCCAAAACATGATCTTCCAACTGACCCGCAAGGGCTGGTCCATGGACAACTGGAGTTTTGGGATGGGCGGCGCGCTCCTCCAACAAGTCAATCGCGACACGTTGCGATTCGCGTTGAAATGCTCCGCGATCGACATCAATGGCCAATGGCACGATGTTTACAAGCGGCCCGTCACCGATCCCGGCAAGGACTCACGCGCCGGACGATTCGTCTTGCTGAAGCACGGCCAGGAATTTGTGACCGTCAAGGTCGATGACGCAACTTCCGCTCACGCAGAGGATCAACTGGAAACCGTGCTGGAAAACGGCGTTCTGCTTCGTGACCAACATCTGGACGAAATCCGCGCGATCGCGAAGAGCTACGATGTCTATCAGAAAACGACGTTGCGCGCTTGAAGTTCAGGCAGCCGCTTGAAAAAAGCAGTCTACAAGCCGGAGTAGGTTTGGCGGCGGAGGAATTGGCCGGAGCCGGGGCGGCCCTCGAATTTTCCAGACTCGATCACCGTGCGGCCGCGTGACAGCACGGTGCGCGGCATCCCTTTGATGCGGATGCCTTCGAACATGGAATAGTCCACGCGCATGTGATGCGTCTTCGCGCTGATGGTTTCTTCCTGATCGGGATTGAAGATGACGAGGTCGGCGTCGGAGCCGACTGCGATCGTGCCTTTGCGCGGGTACAGTCCAAAGAGTTTTGCGGGAGCGGTCGAGACGATTTCGACAAAGCGATTCGGGCTAAAACGTTTTCCGTGAACTCCGCCGGTGTAGATCAGGCTCAAGCGGTGCTCGATGCCGGGGCCGCCGTTGGGAATTTTGGTGAAATCATCCTTGCCCATTTCCTTTTGTTCCTTAAAGCAAAATGGGCAGTGATCGGTAGAAACGACTTGCAGCGTGTCGCGCGCTAAACCTTGCCAGAGTTTTTCCTGGTGCCATTTTTCGCGCAGCGGCGGCGTGAAAACATATTTCGCGCCTTCGAATCCAGGAGCATCCATATTTTCCAGCGAGAGGTATAGATATTGGGGGCACGTCTCCGCATAAGCCGGCAAGCCGCGGTCGCGCGCCTCGCGCACCTTTTCGAGCGCGTCGTTACAAGAGAGATGCACGATGTAGACGGGCGCTCCGGCCATTTCCGCCAGCGCAATGGCGCGGCCGGTGGCCTCGGCTTCGGCGGTCGTTGGACGCGTCAGCGCGTGATATTTCGGCGCGCGCTTTCCTTCAGCAAGCGCCTGCTGCACGATCACATCGATGGCGCCGCCATTTTCCGCGTGCATGCAGATCAGCCCGGAGTGCTTCGCGGCCTGGCGCATCGCTTTAAAAATCGTTGCATCATCAAGCATGAACACGCCGGGATAGGCCATGAACAGTTTGAAGCTGGTGACGCCTTCGCGAACGAGCTGGCCCATTTCTTCGAGCTGCGCGGAGCCGAGGTCAGTGATGATGCAGTGAAACGCATAGTCGGTAACGGCCTTGGGCTGCGCTTTCTGCATCCACGTGTCAAAAGCCTGGCGAAGCGTCTGGCCTTTGTACTGAATGGCGAAATCGATCAGCGTGGTCGTGCCGCCAAAGGCCGCGGCAATGGTGCCGGTCTCGAAATCGTCCGCGCTGGTGGTGCCCCCGAAAGGCATGTCGAGATGCGTGTGTACGTCGATGCCGCCGGGAAGGACGAGATGATTCGCTGCGTCGATCACGCGACCGGCATTTTCGACTGGCAGAGCTGCGCCTATTGCGGAGATTTTGTCTCCGCTAATGCCGATATCGGCGAAGGAGGTGTCCGTGGCGGTTACGACCGTGCCGTTACGAATGATGGTATCGAAGCGCATGTATCCTCAAGGTGTCGCAAACGGTTTATGGCAGCATTTGGCCACGCGCGCAAGAGGTTCTTGCGTAGGACAGTTCAATCAAGCGTTAGTGATGCTGAGCACGTTCCCGTCGGGATCCTTAAACCAAGCGACGGAAATCTTTCCGCCGGGCGCGTTCCAGATGCCAAGGTCATCCTGCTTGAAATGTGGATAGGTATCGAAGACCACGCCCATCTTGCGCAAGGATTCGACGGACGCCCGGACATTCGTGACCTGGAAGCCGAGAATGGTGTGGTGGTGCGGGGTGAAATCGGGAACTGCGGAGATGCGAAGAGTGACGCCAGCGATGTTGAAGACGGCGGCGAAGTTGTCCTCATAGGCCAGTGTCAGCCCGAGCGTGTCGCGATAGAACGCAGTGGAACGGCTGCGGTCTCTTGCGCATATGACGATGGCCGGCTTTGCCGTTTGTAAAATGCCCATTTTGTCCTCGCTTTCACTTTTGCTGCGTGAACGAACGTGAGTACAAGGCCTTGGACAAAAGCCGGGAACTTGAGAACAATGTGTGTTGCTGAAAATAAAAAACGGCGGAGAAACCGCCGCATGATGAAACAACGACTCTGGCTACAAAGAAGCGTAGCAAAGCGCGAGAAAGGTGATCAAGAGGCTTTTGCGGGCTGAGCGGCGTACGGAAGGATATCGCGCGCGTAGATGTCCAGCGTTTCTTCTTCGTCGCCGCACATCAGATAAATGTTGAACTGGGTCACGCCGACTTTTCGCAGGGCTTCGAGCTTTTTGTGGTGCTGCTCGATGGGGCCAACCAGGCAGAAGCGGTCTACGATTTCATCGGTCACGAAATCGGCGTTGTCGCTGCCCACTTCGCAATGGTGCAGATAGTCGTACTTTCCGCGGTCTTTCACGAAAGAGACCAGCGATTGGGGCAGTTCTTCCGGCTTGTATTTCGAGATGAGGTCCATCACGTGATTGGAGACGAGAGCAGGGAACCAGCGCACGCGTTCTCGCGCTAGCTTTAGATCGCTTGAGGCCCAAACGGGTGCGGCCGCCATTACTTCGATTTTGGCTGGGTCGCGTCCCGCTTCGCGCGCGCCTTCACGAACAAACCCGAGGCACCATTCGATTAAGTCGGGATCAGCGAACTGCAGGATGACACCGTCCCCGATGCGTCCGGCCGTGCGTAGCGCTTTGGGACCATAGCCGGCGACCCAGACAGGCGGTGCGCCACCATTTGCCCACGGGAAACGCGTGCTCACGCCGTCGAGCTCGACGGCGTGCCTGCTGTTGAGCGCGCGGAAAACGCGGACGAACTCTTCGAGATTTTCGAGTGTGGTGGGTTTTTTACCGAGAACGCGGCGCGAGCTGTCTCCACGGCCGATGCCAAGCTGCATGCGTCCGCGCGAGAAAACGTTGAGCGTGGCAAAGAGACTTGCCGAGACGGTCACATCGCGAACGGCTGGGTTCGTCACGCAGGTTCCGAGGCGCATTTCCTTCGTGTTTGCCGCCATCAATGTGAGCAGCGGAAACGGCTCCATCCAAATCACATGCGAGTCGAATATCCATCCATAGCGGAAGCCTGCTGACTCGGCTTGCTTTGTGAGACTAACGATGCGATCGATGGTGAGGTCGGGCTTGATGGTTATGCCGAAATCCATTGCGCTCCTTTAGTCCGCCGCCTGCGCGAGCGGCTGCGGTTGGTTGACCTTCATCAGCGCGAGATAGGCAAAGAAGCTGACCGCGAAGCCAACGAACCATGCGTAATTGTAAAGAACGCGCAGCAGCGGAACGGCCAAGCCGATAAACGCGACGGCGGCTCCAGCGGCGAGTGCTGCGATAGCTTGCCAGTTGAAACCGCGCGCGTATTCATATTGACTGCCGCGCAGATACAAATCCTGCAACGCCAAATTTTTCTTGCGCACGAGGAAGTAGTCGCAGATCAGCACGCCGGCAATGGGGCCGAGGAATCCCGAGTAACCGACGAGCCAGCCAAAAATGTAGCTGCCGTAATTGGCCATCAGCTTCCACGGCTGCATGGCAATTCCAAGCAGACAGGTAATCAGACCGCCGGTGCGAAAACTGATGCGGCGCGGCGAAAGATTCGAGAAATCGTTGGCGGGAGAGACGACGTTGGCTGCTACGTTGACGTTCAGCGTCGCCATCAGCAGCGCGAGCATGGCGATGACAACCGCGATGGGATTGCCGAGGCGCGAGAGGACCGCGACCGGATCCCACAATGCTTGGCCGAAGATGATGAGCGTCGCGGATGTTACGGCGATGCCGATGAAGGAGTAAAAGGTCATCGTTGCCGGAAGGCCCAGCGCTTGGCCGATCATCTGGTCGCGCTGGCTTCGCGCGTAACGGGTGAAGTCCGGAATATTGAGCGAGACAGTGGCCCAGAAACCGACGACTCCTGTGAGTGACGGAATAAAGAAGCGGAAAAATTCACCGAAATTCTGAAATTTCGAGGGCGTTGCTAGCATGGGTCCGAAGCCGCCAGCTTTGCTGCGTGCCCAGAGAAGGAGCGCTAGCCCAATGAGGAGCAAAAACGGTGCGGAGATGCCTTGCAGAAAACGGATGGTTTCGATTCCGCGCAAAATCACGAGGACGTTGAGCAGCCAGAACGCGGTAAAACACACCGTAGGACCGTAGGGAAAGTGGCCCCAGCTTGGAATGAGCGCAACGAGCATGGCGTTGATGGCTTCGCCGCCGATCCACGTCTGGATGCCGAACCAGCCGCAGGCCACGAGCGCGCGCAAAATGGCAGGCACGTTTGCGCCAAGGACACCAAACGAGGCGCGCGCGAAAACGGGAAAGGGAATTCCGTACTGTGCGCCGGCATGGGCATTGAGCAACATGGGAATCAGCACCAGCACGTTGCCGAGGAAAACGGTGAAGAGTGCCTGTTTCCAGTTCATGCCGCCGGCGATCATGCCGCTCGCGAGCATGTAGGTGGGGATATTCACGCTCATCGAGATCCACAACGCGGCGTAGTTGTAGGTGCGCCAGGTGCGGCGCTCGGGCGAGACCGGAGCGAGATCTTTGTTGTAGAGCGCGCTCTCGCGAACGGTTTCCGCGGCCAACACGCCGGAGAAACTGCCGGCCGCGTCAGTAGATGCTTGATTCACGCTTGCGCCCGGTGAAGTCAATGTAGACGGCTTTTAGCTCGGTAAAGAAATCGATCGCGACGCGGCCCATTTCGCGCATACCCACGCCTGTGGCTTTCATGCCGCCGAAGGGAAGCTGCGCTTCACCGCCCACGGTAGGTGAGTTTACATGCGTGATGCCGGTTTCGATGCGGTCGATGAACTCGAAGATTTTCGCGGCGTCGTTGGAGTAGAGCGAGCTGGAAAGTCCATAACGTACGGAGTTGGCTACGTGCAGCGCTTCCTCGAAATTTTTCACACGGATTACGGAGAGCACCGGGCCGAAGATTTCTTCCTGGGCGATGGTCGAATCGGGCGCGACATGATCGAAAATCGTTGGCGAGACAAAATAGCCGCGATCGTAGCTGCCCCCGCTCAGGCGCTCTCCGCCGAGCAGTAGCTTGCCTTCTTTTTTGCCAACATCGATGAAATGCAGGTCGGTCTTTAGTTGAGACTCATCGACCGCCGGGCCCATATCGACACCGGGCTCAAGTCCGTTACCGGTGCGGAGCTTGGACGCGCGCTCGACAAGTAGCTGCACAAACTTGTCTGCGACGGATTCCTCGATGACGACGCGGCTGGTGGCCGTGCAGCGCTGGCCGGTGGACGCGAACGCGCCAAAAACCGTGGATTCAACGGCAAGCGGCAGATCAGCGTCGGAGAGAATCACCAGCGGATTCTTGCCGCCCATTTCGCACTGGCATTTCTTCATGCGGCGCGCGCCTTGTGCGTAAAGCTCGCTGCCGACTTCGTTCGAACCGGTGAACGAAACCGCGCGCACATCCGGATGCTGCAGCAATTCGTCGCCGACTTGACTGCCCGATCCCACAACCATGTTGAGTACGCCCGCTGGGACGCCGGCTTGCTCGAAGATTTGCATGACTCGGGCACCGGTGAAGGCGGTGAGAGTCGCGGGCTTGAAGACGACCGTATTCCCCGAAATCAGTGCGGGCGCGATCTTCCAGACGGGGATGGAAACAGGAAAATTCCACGGCGCGATCGCGGCAACCACACCGAGCGGCTGCTTCAGCGTGTACGCGAAATTCTTTGGCAGCTCGCTCGGGATCGTCTCACCACCCAGTCGGCGGCCTTCTCCGGCCATGAACTCGAGGATATTGATCGATTTCTGCACTTCGCCGAGCGCATCCTTCAGCGCTTTGCCTTCTTCCCGCGTCATCAGCCGCGCAACTTCGTCTTTCTGCTGCTCCATCAATAGCGCGGCTTTCGCGAGCACGCGGCTGCGCACAGGTGCGGGAGTATCGCGCCACGCGGGGAAAGCCTCGCGAGCCGCGGCGACGGCCGCTCGCGTTTCTTCGCGCGTCGAAAGCGGCGCGAAGCCGATGATCTCGTCAAGATTGGCGGGATTGCGGCGCTCCGATGTTTTGGTGGCGGAGGATTCGACCCAGCGTCCTCCAATAAAATTGCGGCAGGTTTGCGATGTTGAGACAGCGGTGGCCATTGCTTGCTCCATTCCTTGTAAGTTAGTCGGCGGCGGCGGCGTTCTCCGCCGCACGCGTACGCGTGATTTCGCCGTAAGACTCCGGACGTCGATCGCGATAGAACTGCCAGGTATCGCGCACCTGTTGAATTTCGTCGAGGTTCAGCTCGGCGACAAGCAACTCATCCTTGTCGCGGCTGGCCTGCGCGACGAGCTTGCCGCGCGGGTTGCAGAAGTAGCTTTTCCCATAGAATTCCCCGATCTTCCACGGCTGTTCGGTGCCGACGCGATTGATGGCCGCAACAAAGTAAGCGTTCGCGACGGCATGCGCGGGCTGCTCCAGTTCCCAGAGATATTCGGAAAGGCCGGCGACCGTGGCCGAGGGATTGTAGACAATCTCGGCGCCATTGAGTCCGAGGATGCGCGCGCCTTCGGGAAAATGGCGGTCGTAGCAAATGTAAACGCCCACGCGGGCGTACCGTGTGTCAAAGACAGGGTAACCGGCGTTGCCCGGCGTGAAATAGAATTTCTCCCAGAAGCCCGGATGGCAGTGCGGGATGTGGTGCTTGCGATATTTTCCCAGATAGCGGCCGTCGGCGTCGATCACGGCGGCGGTGTTGTAGTAGACGCCGGGCATCTCCACTTCATAGATAGGGACGACGAGCACCATCTGGTGTTTCTTTGCGAGTTTTTGCATGCGCGCGATCGTCGGCCCGTTCGGCACGCGCTCCGTCAATTCATACCAGCGCGTCTGCTGCTCGGCGCAAAAGTAGGGTCCGTAGAAAAGTTCCTGGAGGCCGAGGATTTGCACCTTCTTCTTGGCGGCATCGCCGATGAGGCGCTCGTGCTTGGCGATCATTTTGTCTTTGATGTCACCGAGCGACATTTTCTCGGGCGACCATTCGCAGTGAACCTGAATCAGACCGCAGCGCACATTGCGAGCCATAGCGACCTCCACAAGCGGTGGCGAAAAGTCTACTCCGCGGCTGCGCGCGTCACAAGGACCGCTAAGGGATAGGGGATAGGAGCGGGCGAAACTGCCCTGTCCCAAGGTTTCGCAAAGAGCTCTTTCGCCCCAAGAAATTATTTGACAGCGCAATACTTAAGTATAGACTTGCCGCAAAGAAGTACCCCACCGGTAGAACGTGCAAAGGAAGGACCGCAAATGACTCTCCGACTCAAGATGGTTGTGATGAACTTCGGAGCTCTACTACTTTTGGTGATGGTGCCGTCGGTGCACGGTGTGCCTCGGCAGGGCGACCCGACAGCGTCCATCGTGGCCCAGATTGTGAAGGCTCGTGACTACACGGCCGAATACGTGGTGCTCGCTAAACAGTCTCTCGCGAAGAATCCATCGGACCTACAGCAAGCACAAAAGCTCTATATTCTTGCCTATGCTGATTACAACGCATGGGTAGCATACGTTAAGACCGGGTTGCAAGACGGTAAGGCCAAACATCTCAACACGGATGCGGAATACCAGACGATTTCTTCTGATGCATCGACTGCGGGAAATGCGTTTACTTCTTTCGTCGATTCCAAGACAGGCGAGCCAAAGGCTGTCAATGTTCTTCTTTCGTCGCTTGGTGCCCTCGGCCTACAATTGTGGAACGGAATCAAAGACCGACAGCAGAAAGACCGAGCCACTGCTGCAACGAACTTCGAGCAAGGAACTAAATGGTCTCCATGGGAGGCCATCACTGAAGATTCCCTAAAAAATCCGCAACCGTCTCCGTCAACTAAGCCATCTGATTCAGCTAAGCCATCCGAAAAAACTCAGCCTTCAAAGCCTCCTAACCCCCCCAATCCACAGGGCCAGATGACTATTCAGTACCTAGAACAGTTCCCAGCCACCTAACTGTTATGGATTCAGCTCTGTATCCACGGCTATACAATTGGCGGTTCAACGGCATTTCGGGATCGTGCAGGTAACATTGGACCGAAGGTCTACGTGAATTTTCATACCGGTTTACGGCTGTTTCGTGCAGGGGTTGTTTCCTTAATTCTTTTCTTGTCCTCTCTAGAGCTCACCGCCCAGACTTCCACCATACCTCAGACAGTCACTGAGCTGCCTCCCTCCTCCGAGAGATGGGCCTTAGTTATTGGAATAAGTAAATATGATGACCCGAGTCTAAATCCTTTGTTCGGCCAGAATGACGCTAAAAAGGTAGCTGCGGACCTCGAACGGTACGCCGGTTTCGACCACGAGCAGATATTGGTATTAACAGACGATCAACCCGCCGATCGTCAGCCTAAGAGAGAGCGGATCCTATGGTGGCTTTCCGTCCTTAAACAAAATGCTTCTCCACAAGGATTGCTCTTGGTATTTTTTTCCGGACACGGTCTAGAGAGCCAAGGTGAAAGCTTTCTTATCCCGAAGGAGGCTCATCTAAACTTTGATAGAACGTACTTAGAGCAGAATGCCGTTCCGGTCGAGGTTGTATCTAAGTCTTTAAGAGAGGCGCAGGCAAAGCAAATAATCGTTCTGGTGGACGCCTGCAGAAACAATCCTTACGCAGCAAAAGGAAATACCTCCAACAAAATGACCTCTAAGTTCGTGGATTCTTTCGATTATGAAAAACAGAATTTTGGGATAAGCGCCTATGTGAAGATATTTTCGACAAGCCCTGGGGAAGAGTCGTATCAGTACCAAGAGATGGAAATGGGCTATTTTAGCTGGGTCTTGGACCAAGCCCTGAGGGGTGCTTACAATCGAGGGCAACTCACGTTAAAGGACTTGATTCGAAACCTAGAAGATGAAATTCCACGATTAGTGAAATTGTATAGCCCTGGGAGAGTTCAAGAGCCCGATCCGCAAACCGGCGGCTATAAGGCAGATCAGCTGGTCCTAGTGAATACATATGCTCGATCTCTTTCCTCCTCAGGTCGCGCGAAAAAGAGTGGTGCGGAACAGCAACCCCCTGGTCCCGACACGCGAACACAAATTGGCACAGACAAGGTCCTTGTGTTCTTGTTTGGCGTTGTATTTATCTTGATCTTACTAGTTGTCGCAGTTTTTGATCGTCAGCCTAGTCCAATCGGTATCCTAATTTACAGAGTCGTGCTCGCCTTGGCTGCCGCCGGAATCGGCGCGGTGATTCCGGGGATGATCGACGTTAATGTGAGCACGATTATTCGCGCAGGCGGCGCCATCGCATTGTTCGTCATAGTCTACTGGTTTAAACCTGCCGACTTGGTTGCTGGCCTTACGAAGAACACCACTGTGGAGCCTGTGACACCGACTGAAGGAATACACGAGACAAGTCGCGAAAAACTGGAGAAACTGTCGCCTTCGCAAAAGACGAAAGTTTTTGAAAGTATGGAGCGTTTTAAGTCTCTTACTGGCGAGAGCATCGATAGGGTTTTTAAGGCTACTGAGGTAAGACGAACAATCACAGTGGAGCCGCCCAACGCTGAGCTGATGGTCTTTGAAGAGCTTACTAATCTCTCCCATCGCGACCAATACCAGTTGACTAGATATGTGACTACAGACGCTCCCACGGCGAAAAAAACTCTGGACATCAAGGCTTGGTTCAAACGCGAGAATCAAGAATGCGAGGCGGCGGTTGAGATCTCTCCGTCAAGCGACGGCAGGGTATTCACTATACGCATTGGGTTTAAAGGTCAAGTTTTGCGCGTAGGAAACAGTGTACAGCTTCGCTGGAGATCGAAGTTCCCTGGTTCAGTAGCGCTTAACGAAGATTATTGGGTTTTCCCGCAAAACCTCTTTGAAAAACGTCCTAATAGGCTTGTGGTAGAAGCTCTTTTTTTGCATCCTCCTGCTGATCTCTTGTTTTTTGCGATTTCACCGTCTGGTGACTTAAACCCCTTGAGCCTCGTCGGACCTGAGTCACGTACAAAAGACAATAAACCCTATTTTGCATATTCGGCTAGTATCGATGGGCCAGGCGATTTCTACGTGCTGCAATGGCGGATAGATGATAACTAGTTGTCTGACCTAAAAAGGGGCGAAGCCAGATGTTGCAGGAAGACATGGACCAGAGCCTGGTCGATCTTTATCGAGCCTGGGACGCAATCGAGCGGTCGCAGCATAAGAATTCCATAATCGACTTCGATTTGGCGCCTATGCGCCGGTTTACGCCGGTTCGCGACCGCAACGAAGTGCGACAAAGACTTGAGAGTGCCGGAGCAGCCCTGGAAGGAGAGAAGACGCGTCTGGGCGCCTTGGCTAGTGCGCGCCTCAAGGCCTCAATAGCCTATTTGCGAGTCCTGGGTGGCGAATCAATTCCCTTCAGACAGTATCTTAACTGGACGTTGGGAATTGAACCCCGTATGTTCGCTAGTGAAGAAATTGCTAAACAGAGACAAATCGTATCGGATCGCCTCTTCGAGAACTACGAAATTAGGTTTGCGCAAAATGAGCTAAGTCGATTTCAGGCGAAGTTAATGGTTTATAACAGGCAGCAATTACCCGCCCAGTTTCAACACTTCCGCGACACATGGGTTCCGTTACTCCTTAACCGTATACCCGTTCCTCTAGCCGAATATAAAGTGAATGTTAGATTTGCTTCGGAGGATGTGTATTGGAAAAACTGGATCTCTGGCAATCTCTCCGAACACGAAATCTTACTTCGGATAAACATTCACCCCCGACAGTCTTGGTACCAAGGGTTCCCTGAATTGCTTGTGATCCACGAATACTGTGGTCACGCGATTCAAATGGTGAATTGGCACCGCCAAATTGAGGAAAAGAAGTTACCCGAGTTCTTTGGCATTCTTACAGTGCATTTCCCCGAGCAGTTCGTGTTAGAGGGCTTAGCAGAGAGTTTGGCATTTGTGTTGCCGCGAGAACAGAAATTAGAACCCCAATCACTAGTAGCTAGAGAATTACATCGTTACTATCTATTAGTAATGAATAATGTTCACGTTATAGCCAACGAGCAAACATTCCATACAGCTATGGATTACGGCGTTAGGCATTTGCCCTTTACACCCAAGGATGTGCTTTCGAAAGAAATCAAGGACAGGACTCAAAATCCATTGTTTCGTGGCTACCAATATGTATACGGTGTCGCGAAAGAATCCTTCTTGACGGCTCTTTCTCGATTCGGCGCCGAATCGCAGTGGGAGTTGCTCAAATTTGTTTACAATTGGCCAATGAGTGGCCCTCAGTTTGAGAGGTCGGCGGCGGAATTGGCGGCCGAGATCGCCGATACAGTATGAAAAACATAGTCGGGTTGGTGTCCTTTTCTCGCCACTGTGGCCGTGATACTCGCTGCGGTGCTGCTCCGAACCCCGAAACCGTCAGAGCGAGCCGAGTTTCTCGAGGAGCGTCATAAGTAGCGCTTGTGTCTTGCGATGCGGCCTGCTGCGACCAGCCCGCAATTCGATGATCTCCCGTCGCGATAAACGCGTTCCGCACTCTTTGACAAGGACCCTTAATGGCGGCTTCTTCAACGCGGGTTGAATCGTGCTGATCCATTCGCTTCGTTTGGGATCAGCGTACTCGGTATAGACATTCTGCTCGGAGTGAACCATTCCTTCGTCGACGTTCTCCAAACTGTTCGATTCCTTGCCGATACACTTAATCTGGTCGATCTTGATGTGTCGCCTCTCCAACAACCCAATTGTTTGTCTCTCGCATGGCTTCCCAGAACTGTCAGCGCATTTTGATTCCGGGTGAAACTCATACTCGGTGACCACGTCTCCGTAAGTCTTAACTCGCGCGATATCCCTTGATCCGTAGTGACCGCGCGTCGTGATACGAAAC
>Ga0137418_10002947_pt1 | contig 15605 bp, 14 predicted proteins | sample CZODoug3_1_2_16f_FD_122242 | JGI IMG/M metagenome (GOLD analysis project Ga0137418, IMG submission 122242) | Vadose zone soil fungal communities from Angelo Coast Range Reserve, California, USA - CZODoug3_1_2_16fungal (Hybrid Assembly) | ecosystem: Environmental > Terrestrial > Soil > Vadose... | reverse complement strand
ACGTGTTGAATGCGTTTTCCGAAAAGTCGCAAGCGTATGCGAACGAGATGCTGAAGCAACACGGCGTGGAACTCATCCTGGGAGTTGGGGTCAGGGAGGTGCACGCGGGCCATGTTCTTCTCGCTGATGGAAACAAGATTCTAACGAGGACAGCGATCTGGGCAGGCGGCCTCAAGGCATCCTCACTATCCAGCGCAATCGGCATTCAGGCCGGCCGGGGCGGACGCATCAATGTGGAACCCGATCTAAGCGTGACGGGTTTTCCGGGAGTCTATGCCCTGGGTGACTTTGCGAATGTCGCGGATTCCGATGGCAAGCCGTTGCCACAGCTCGCCGCCGTCGCGCAGCAGGCCGGCAAACATTGCGCCGATGCCATTGCTGCCGAAATGGAAGGCAGAACACCAGAACCCTTTCGATATTTTGACAAAGGCATTCTCGCCATGATCGGAAGGAATTCAGCTGTCGCCGAGGTGGGCAAGAGCAGGCATGAACTCACAGGACCGATCGCATTTGCGGTCTGGCTGGGCGTCCATGCACTCTTGCTTGTTACAACCCGCGCCAAGGTGGAAGCTTTTATCGAGTGGGCGTGGGACTATTTCAACGGCTCGTATGTGTCCCCGATCCTCGATCGACCCGACCAAGTCGCGGTCAATTGGCATGAAGAGAGCGCTTAGCTCCGTACGCTCGCGCGATCGTTTTCAACGACTCTCAGTCTCTGATTTTCGAAAAAACCGGACTCCACCAATCCAGATTCGCGCATCCTCTACTCTATGAAGACGCCTTGTGACGAAAGTTTGGTGCTGTCTTCTGGGAATGCATCTTCCCGCGTCAAGGCAAAGCAACCGTGGATCCTGGCGGCGACGATTCTCGGTTCAAGCATGGCATTTGTCGACAGCACCGTCGTCAACGTAGCCGTTCCCGCGCTCGAAACATTCTTCCATGCGAACCTGGTCGATGTGCAATGGGTAGTCGAGTCTTACGGGATTCTTTTGTCAGCTCTCATCCTGGCCGGCGGCGCTCTGGGAGATTCCTTTGGACGCCGACGTATGTTTATGATCGGCGTCGCGGTCTTCATGATCGCTTCCACCGCTTGCGGACTTGCTCAGAACATCCACCAACTTATCCTTGCGCGTTGCCTGCAAGGGATTGGTGCGGCTCTGCTGGTTCCCGGCAGTTTGGCAATCATCAGCGCTTCCTTCGACAAGGATTCGCGCGGCCGGGCGATCGGCGTCTGGTCAGGCTCCACCGCAATCACGAGCGCCTTCGGTCCGGTCCTCGGCGGATGGCTCATACAGTATGCTTCCTGGCGTTGGGCATTTTTCCTGAATCTCCCCGCGGCGGCGGTCGTCCTTGCGATATCCTCTTTTTCCGTCCCTGAAAGTCGTGCTCCGGATGCGAAACGCGTGGATTGGGCCGGGGCCGCTCTCGCGACCCTGGGGCTCGGGGGCCTGATTACCGGATTTCTTGAGTCGGGTAGGCTCGGTTGGATGCACCCATTGGTGCTGGCCGGCTTATTAGGTGGTTGCGCCCTGCTAGCAATCTTTTCTCTCGTCGAATCCAAAGTCCCTTCGCCGATGGTTCCCTTCACACTCTTCCAGTCGCGCCCGTTTCTCGGCGCAAACATTTTGACCCTGCTTCTCTACGGGGCGCTCGGCATTTTCTTTTTTCTGTTTCCCATGGCCCTCATCCAGGGTGGAGGATACTCGCCGACAGCCGCCGGCTCCGCGCTACTCCCGATGATCTTGCTGATGTTCTTTCTATCTCGGTGGGCGGGAGGCTTGGTCAAACGTTACGGCGGAAAAATTCCGCTCGTCGTTGGGCCAGCCATCGTCGCCGCAGGCTTCTGTTTATTTGCTGTCTTGAGCTTTGGCGGGAGTTATTGGCGTACCTATTTTCCCGCGTCCCTGCTCGTCGGATTTGGAATGGCGATCACCGTCGCGCCGCTCACGACAGTGGTCATGAACTCGGCCATTCCGCAACACACGGGAGCTGCATCCGGAATCAACAATGCGGCGGCTCGAGTCGCGGGAGTGCTCGCTATCGCAGTCTTCGGAACGATATTGGTCCACGCTTTTGATTCGCGGCTCGAACACAAACTTGCAAACCTCAACTTGCCCGCTGGCATTTTGAGTGAGCTTCGCACGACCGAAGGAGAACTCCGGAAAATGGAACCTCCGCCAGGTCTCGACCCAAACACAGCCTTGCAGGTTCGAGACGCTATTGCGGCCAGTTTCAGCTTCGCATTTCGTACAGTACTTCTCTGCTGTGCTGCCCTTTCCTTCGGAGGTGCGACCGTAGCCTCGTCACTGATCGGCGGCTCGTCCTTCAAAGCGGCCACTCCGTCCCAAGAAAAACGGGATGTATAGCGATTGCTTCACTTCTTTGCGGCGGTTGCTGAACTCCAAAGAGCTCCCCGGTTGAGCCATTCCGGGTATCGAACCAGCATCCCGTCGTAGAGTTCTCTTGCCGTCGTGGTTTTTCCGGCGACTTCCTCGAAATCCAGAATGTATTGGCGGGTCTCGGCAATAACGCGTACACCATCGTCGTCGTTCTTCAGATTCTTGTGCCCGGCAACGACGTTGCGCGGGTGGAGCGCGGCCATCTTGTCGAGCGCGGAAAGCCATTCTCCTCGTTTTTGATTTTGGTTTGATTCTACGAGTCTCGGATGCACGCCGTTGTACGCCCCGTCCCCGGCGGCGATCAGTTCGAGAGAAGGCGCGTGCAGGCATGTGGTCCCCGCCGTGTCGGTAAATGCGAGCGGAACAACGATCAGGCTTTCGCCCTCAAGTTCAATCACATTCTTGCCGAGCTCCTCGGCAACCACGAGGTGCTTCGGAAGCTTGCCTGGAAAACGCGACTCCCAAAATGACTCGACAAAGTCAGGTGCGGTCTGTTCCTTCATCACCTGAATAGCACTTAGCGCCGCCACAAACCGCGCATTCGGAAAACGTTCCAAAAGCACACTAGCCCCAAAGAAATGATCGCCGTGTCCGTGCGTAGCATAAATGGTCGTAAGGTTTTTCCCTGTGGAAGCGATCCAATCGGCTTGCGCGCGCGCCTGCTCCACGGTGATGAAGGAATCGACGACAACTGCATCTCGCGAGCCGTAGATCAGCGTCGATGAGATTGGTGGCCAAGGCCGCTCATGTTCACCCGGAGCAAAATCGGTTGTGACGACGGGAATGCTGGGCGTAACGAATACATCCCATTTCAAATGACTCTTTGCTGTGCTTAAGGGCGGCATCTCGTCTCCAGGAAGTACTTGTCGCGCCGGCAACGATGACGCCAACAAACTGCCCGCCGCCAGCGAAAGAAAAGAACGTCGGGATGTACGATTTTTATTTTTGGTCATGAGCAGCTCGAATCAAACCGTTACGGACGTTCGTACCGCATCGTCCAAACTCCTCGATCACCGCGCTGATATTCGTTTCCGTCCCACGGCGAACCGCATATGTGCAAGTGCGCGTAGGGAGTTCCAGCGAACATCACCATTGTTCCCGCGTCCCTCATCACCGTGGAGAGGCCAGCCGCTTTCGCGTCGAACGGCCAAAGGACCATCCAATGCGGACCGATGGGAATCGCGGGACTTGTGGTGTCGAACGGATCTGTAAAGCTCCTTTGCGTCGCTCCGTTCAGCATATAGATCAAGCCCGGTGAGGTATTCGTCGGTTTTGGCTTTCTTGCGAGAAGATCCTTAAACCACACCATGCCCATCGGATCGAGCGCCATGTCGACTTTTCCGATGATGTTCTCGTCTCCAGGGACGCACACCCATTCATTCGTTCCTGGGCGTAGTACGGTCAAATTTCCCAGATGGTCGAACTCGCCAACGGTTGCGTCGGCCGTAACGTCGGACGGTCCCGCCAGCATCGCACGGCGTATCTTTTCCTTGTTAATCTCTTCCGTCATCCGCTCGCCCTGCGTCGCTGCACCGAGTGATGTCAATGAAATGCCCGAAACCGCAGCGACACTCATAAACTTCCGCCGACTCAAGGCTTCCGTCATTGGGCCGGAATCGTTCTGCCCTTTCTGATCGTCTTTCATAAGTCTCCTCGGGATCTCAGTCTTCCGACCGACAATTCCTTCCGTTTCACTGTTTATTGCCCTTCGACAACTCAGCTGCGTAGACATCGATCCTCGGCACAAGGCAACTCCTTCAACGAATAGGCTAAGGCCGAACCCTCAATTTAAATCCAGAAGAATCCTCCCGCCGCGTTGGGCATGTTCGACGGCTTCTCTGATTTGGGACGGCTTGTAGGTCTCGGTAACCGGCAGAGTCAGTCTGCCCAACGCGAGCGCCTCGGCCGCTCGCGTCTGCGCGGCTCGCATTTTCGGCAAAAACTCCTCGTAGTACATCCAGAAACCGTGAATGTGCAGCCGCTTTCCTATGAGATCACCTTGCGGCAGATGAATCGGCGCGAGGCTGAGCCACGCATAGCTCACAAGGTGACCGCCCGGACCGAGCACGCTCGTGATTGTCGCAGTCGATGGTCCACCGACGGCATCTAGGCCCAGCGTAATGGGGCTTCCGCCCGTTGCAATCTGAATGAGTTCCGGAAGTTCAGGTGATTCCACGCCGACAAAGTCGGCACCCAACTTTTTGATTTCCGCTACAAGTTCGGGCCCTCTCACGGTGCCGATCACGTTGAGGTCAAGCGATTTCGCGACCGCGATCAGACATCGGGCGACCTGAGAACCCGCGGCATTGAGTATGATCCAATCCTTCCGTTTCAGCTTTACGAATTCATCCAAGAGAAGAACGGCGGTCGTGGGATTGATGTTCAACATCGAGGCAGTCTTGGCGTCGATTGACTTCGGTACGACGAATAGACCTTCCGCCGGCGCGAGAACTTTTTCTGCCCACGTGAACGTCTTGAACGGAATCGTGACGCGATCGCCCTTCTTGACGCTCGTGACGCCTCGCCCGATCGCCTCGACGATCCCCGCACCTTCACCACCGATCACAGAGGGCAGTTTCGGGTGCAGAAAGTACACTCCGTTTGCCAAGAGCAGGTCGCTGTAAGCGATCGGTGCGTATTCCATCCGCACAAGAGCTTCGCCTTTTGCTGGCGCGGGTGGTTCTGGAACTTCGAGCAGTTTTAAGCTCTGCGCTGGATTCCCATAGGCAGTAAGGTAAATCGCTTTCATGTGTGACGCTCTCCTAGTTCCAACAAGCTTCTCCCGGCAAGCGGGCCGCCCGCTTGCTGCATCAATCCCCCGTCGCGGAGGTTTCCAAGATCGATGACCGAATAGCCGAAACTCTCTATCAAGTTCTGCACCTGTTTTTTTGCGCCATCGTCATCCGCTGAGACAAACGCCACGCGTTGCGCACCGTTCACGATGGGGTCCGCGTCCAAGACCGGCACCGTCATGGTATTGAGCGCCTTCACCACACGCGCTCCCGGAGCGAGCGCGGCCACCAATTGGCTGGTCGATAGGTTTCCGACATTGGCAGGCGTAAAGTTTCCAGCTTTGCCGTGAAATGGATTTGTTCCGTCAATCAGAATCTGATTCTTCCACGCGGGAAGGCTCAGGAGCGTCTCGGGAAGGTTGTCCCACGGAACCGCCAGAAGCACCATCTCGCAACGAACTGCCTCCTCTCTCGTAACGGCCGTCGCCCCGGACCCAAGTTGATTCACCGTCTCTCTCAAAGATCCCGGTCCTTTGCTATTGCTGAGTTTTATCTGGTGACCCGCTTTCAACGCTTTTTTCGCGAAGGCTCGCGCAAAAGCGCCAGCACCAATTGTTCCGATTTCCATCGCAGCTCCTTACTCCGGGCTTTTTAGCAGCACGATCCCGCTCTTGGCTGGACTGGAGACGTGCTGAATTGCCTTCTGAAAATCAGAGAATCCGTACTCACCAGAGACTTCGAACAGTTCCGGGTGCTTTGTTGCGAGATTCAAAGCAAGTTCGAGGTCTTCGTGTCTTTCCTCTTGGCTCAAGCGAAACCAACTCATGATCAACACGCTCTTCAACGCCACACTGTTTGGCGCCAGCGCATAAATATTCATTCCAGCGTTGCTCTCGAGCGAACCGAAGTTAATGACAGTTCCTCCGTCGTCGAGAACCTCAGCCAACTCCTCGATCGCCTTTCCGCCCAGGGCATCGAACGCCACCTCTAGCCGGTGACCAGCCACTGCGTTGCGCACTCGTTTTTTCCAATCGCCGTCGGAGGTTGAGTAGATGGGAGGACCCGGAAAGACGGAACGAAGTCTCTCGGCGGACTCTTCTGATCTGACGAGGCGAATCGGGACAACACCACGATCCAGAGCGATTCGAGTCAACAAACGCCCCACGCCGGACGCTGCCGCATTTTGCAGAATGTATACCGGCGGCGTAATCGGGGGCTTCAGTGAGTTGTGTCCCGCTCTGATCAACACCGACGCTGTGACCGTATTGATTAGCATCTGCGCTGCGATCTCATCGGGGATACTGTCGGGGACGGGCAGAAGAGAATGTTGATTCGCGATAACGTATTCTCCCCAGCTCCCATTCACCGGAAAAAATGCGACGCGCTCCCCTTCGCGAAAGCTCTCCCTCCCATTTACATCGCTTCCGAGCCGAACAATCGTTCCAACGCCCTCGAATCCCGGGACTCTCAAGGTTCCAGGCGCAATCGGCTGAACGGGTCCGCCTTGGGGAAGAGCGGAGACAATGTGAATGTCTCCACGATGAATAGGTCGCATTGTAACTTTGACAATAATTTCGTCCGCCGCGATCTCGTCGGTTTTCAGCAAACGATTCTCGACTCTCAGAACCTTCCGAGGCAGGCCGTGCTCGCTCTGGACGATTGCTTTGAATTCTCGAGGAATCGACACTGTCAGTCCTTGCACACCACACCCTTCAACAGGTGTCCTTTCACATAGGACAAACGCAGCTCGGTTTAGACGCCAAGCGTCGCCCTCCATCGAGGAAGGTATTCGTCGACTCCTACGTTTTCGCAGTCACCGCGCTCGTGTCTTTGCAAAACCGCTCACCTTTGTCTTTTCTTGACAAAACCCTGGTCTCACTTTCGCAAGCGGTTCGACCGCCAGGCGCCATGCGGTCTGGCGCGACAAAAACGACCAGTTTCGTCAAGACGACCCTGAACGGCGCAGCTAATCTTTACCTCTGGAGAACTGCGAACGGTGGTAGGAGCGCAGGCGGAAGAAATCGGCTCGTGTTTCCTGTGGAACCGAACGGTTTCGTGCCCGCCGTGGGCACCCCTTGGAGGCGTGAACTCTAACCGGTCGTTCTTTGTCACCATGACCCTGAGGCTCGATAAAACCGCATCGGGAGATAAAACCGTCATTCGTTTAAGCGGCAAATTGCGCCGAGAAGTCTTGGACCTCGTCACCAAGCAGATTGCGTCATCCGTCGGGGAGGTTTCGCTCGATCTGACTCAACTCGACTCCATCTGTTTGGACGGCGTGCACTTCTTGAACGACTGCGAAGACCGCGGTATCGCCATTACGGGTGCGCCAGCTTACGTACTCACTTGGATGAAGCGCGCGAGGACGATTACTAACGAGAGCCTATGCTGAAACAATTCGTTCGGGCGGCTATCGGTCTTGCTGTTGCGCTCGCGAGCGCCGACGTGGGCAGGGCGCAGTGCTCCGGCGTCGCTTCGACCCCACAATTGGCCGCGGACTGCGCCGCTCGTTCCGTCCCCGCAAATAAGACCGCTGCGCTCGACGCGACGCATTCCTATTCGCTTGCTGAACTCGTCGACATTGCGGAGCAAAACAATCCAACCGCGCGAATCGCCTGGGAGCGGGCCAAGCAGAGGGCGGAATCGCTAGGAATCGCCAGGAGCGAATATTTTCCGGTTCTTGTCGGTATCGCTGCTTTCGGGGATTCGCGCCAGATCAACCCCTTTCCCAAAGCGCTTATCCCGAAAGGATATTCCATGGTGGAAGCACCGTTTGCCCAACCGGAAATAGCACTGGACTATCTTCTGTTCGACTTTGGGAAAAGGAACGCCAAAGTCGACGCCGCAACTGCGCAGAAGCTCGCCGCCGGAGCCAATTTCATCCAGACGAACCAGGACGTAGCGTTTCGCGTTGCGACTGCCTACTACAACCTGGTCACTGCCCAGGAACGGCTGCAGGCTGCACGCGAAACTCTAAAGACTGCAGAGACCACGCAGGACGCCGCCGAGTTTCAGCTAGCCAACGGTCGTTCTACCATGCCCGATGTGCTTAACGCCCGGGCAGAGACGGCCCAAGCCACTTTCGACTTGGAGTCCGCCCAGGGCGACGAGATGGTCGCTCGAGTCCTGCTCACTGAAGAAATCGGGGTGGAACCCACACCAAACATTTTGATCGACGCACAACAAAATAGACCCCTTCCTCAGACACTGACTCTTTCGATCGACGGTCTGATTGATCGCGCCATCCTGTCGCGTCCGGACCTCGCCGAACAGGCGGCCCAAATCCGCTCCGCCACCGATGAGGTGCGCTCCGCACGAGCGGACTATCTTCCACGGATCACGTTCTCCGCTTCGGGTGCGCAGACGTCTCTTTGGCCCACATCCGATTCTGGCGCCTTAGGAAATGCGAGCCAGCCGACCTGGTCCACCCAACTCGCGATCCAATGGCGAATTTTTGACGGTGGCGCGCGAAAGCACACCCTGAGACAAGCGGAGTCCAAGAAGCGGGAGGAACAAGACAAACTCGTCGACCTCCATGACCGCGCGACGCGAGAGGTGTGGTCCGCCTACATTGGATTTCGCACCGCAGTACAAAAGCAACGCGCGGCCGTAGCGCTTCTCGAGTCAGCTTCCACATCTTATGACGCGTCGCTTGAAGCTTACAAATACGGCGTCCGAACTTTGGTCGATGTTGTTACCGCCCAGCGCCAGTTGGCGCAGGCGCGCCTGTCCAGTGTCGCCTCGCGCTCCGAGCTATTCCTGGGCGCGGTAGACCTTGAGTTCGTCACCGGAAATCTCCTGCGAAGTCGGCCGCCGGCGACATCGTCACCGCAGCATGAGGATACAAAGTGAAGAAGACCAAGAAAACCTTGACCCTGCTCACACTCGGTCTCTCCTGCGCAGGCTGCAACGGAGCGCCCGCGATCGACGTGCTCGGCAGTTTTTTCCCAGCTTGGATGGTCTGCATTATTGCGGCGGTAGTCCTGGCGTTCGTGGCGCGATATTTCCTCTTGAAGTATCGGTTGGAGACCGAAGTCGGACATCTTGCAATCTTCTACCCGTGCGTTGTGCTCTTGTCGGCTTGCGGCCTGTGGCTGCTTTTTTTCAGGTAGGTGCGCTATGGAACAGACTCCACCAAAGAGTTCGAAAGAGCGTGTCGGTCGGTTAATCAGGATAACCACGATTCTCGGCGCGACGCTCTCTTTGCTTACCGCCATACTGGTCACCGACTATCATCCTCGCACCGACGACGCCAGCGTCCGCGCCAACTTTATTGAGATCACGGCGGAGGTTAATGGAAAACTCGTCGCGCTTCCCGTCAAAGACAATGCCTTCGTAAAAAAAGGCGACTTGCTGTTTGAAATTGATCCGCGGCCGTATGCATACGCGTTGCAGCAGGCCCTATCGGATCAAGAAGCGCTTGAGCAGCAGATCGTCGACGCGAAGCGGAAGATTGCTTCTGAAAAAAGTGCCGTCGAAGCCGCGACCGCCGCCGAGTTCAATTCGAAGACCGGTATCAAAACCGCCGGCAGCGGTGTGGATGTCGCCAGCGCCTCTGTCAATCGCGCCAAAGCAAACGTGGTCGCTGCGGAAGCCCAACTCACCTATGCAACCAATAACCTGCACCGGGTGCAGCCCCTGCTCCAAAAACAGTACGTGACCGTAGACCAGGTCGACTTGGCAAACACGGCGGTCCGGACCGCGCAAGGAAACTACGATCAAGCCCTCGCCGCTCTCCGCGAAGCCGAAGCCCAGCATGAACAGTCGGTCCTTCACCGGGTTGAAGCCGATGCAGCCGCCACCGAATCAACAGCCCGGCTAGGGCAGGCGATCCACAACGTGGACACTCTCGACACTCTCATGTCGCAAAGACCCGGGAGGGCGTCGAGAGTCGAACAAGCGCGCCTAGACCTTGAGCGTTGCAGGGTCGTTGCTCCTTTTGACGCCTACGTAACGAACATGAATATTTCCTTGGGAGCTTATGCGCGTCCCGGCGGCGCGATGTTCACACTCATTGACACCACCGTCTGGTATGTGGTCGCCAACTACCGCGAGTCCAAGCTCAAACACATCCACATCGGCTCGACGGTCGACGTTTTCCTGATGGGGCATCCGGATCGCAAGTTCCATGGCGTCGTCGAGAGTATCGGCTACGGAGTCTTTCCAGAAGACGGAGCAGTTCAAGCAGGCCTGCCGCAAATTGAGCGCACGTTGAACTGGGTCCACCTTTCGTCTCGCTTTCCCGTGCGGGTCAGGGTGAAGGATCCTGATCCAACCGTGTTCCGCTTGGGCGCCACAGCGGTCACGGTCGTGAGGTAAAACGTGCTCGGCACTCCCCTTCCATCGGCAGATCAATGGTTCAGGTGGATCTTGGAAGATTTGCAGCCCACACCGGGCCGCCTCGCGAGTTCCTTGCGAATCGTTCTAGCCGTTGTCTTGGGTTTGATCCTCTTGCTCGTTCTCCAGGTTCCATTTGTCAGTCTGCCGGTTTACCTCATCTTCGTCGTCGGACGTGAATCCCCGACGGTCTCGCTGAGATCAACGCTGTTTCCACTGGGCCTCGCATTCGTGGCTGTGGCCGTGGAGTTGGTGGTTGTAATAGGAACGGATAACGACCCGATGATTCGTCTTCTCAGTGTTGCCGTCATTACCTTCGTCGCGGGCGTGCTGGCCCAGGCCAGCAATTTTGCCCCTTTGGCGCCAACCTTCGGATTTCTCTACTGCCTGGTCATTGCACTCTGGGAGAGCCAAACACCGGCAGACAGAATTGTCAAAACTTCTCTCTACCTGATCGCCGCCGAAGGCCTGACTTTGGGTTCGGCAGTTCTTGTCGAGTACCTGTTTGCAAGCCGAAGTGCCGTCGCTCGATTACAGGAACAATTTGCAATCCGCCACCGCGCGCTCGAGACCATGTTTCGCAACTATGCGCGGAGCGCGTCGCAGGACCAATTGTTCGCTGCCTATTTACCGGTGGCACGTTTGGCCCTGGCCGGACAGCGCGGCATGCAGGACCTCTACCACGTCATCGTTCAACGCAATCTGGATCCGAAGGGCCTTCCCATTGGAATGCGGGTTCGCATTACACTCCTCGCGGAACTGGTGGATGTCTCGGCCGCGTTCGGAGCTGCGCACCTTGCGACCGACGACCCCCAACTCCGTGAACGCTGCGAATGGATCGCCGACCGCTGCCGCGAGCTCGGAGAAAGTTTCGAGTCGTCGAGAAATTTTCTTGGAATGGCCAAGTCAGCAATTTCAGCGTTGCGGCACGTCGAAGACACTTTGGAAGCAATCACAGCCATGCCGGCACGTTCCGCGGGTTCCGAGGATGACAAGCTAAGCGTTCTCCCCGTGCGCAAAATTCCTTTCCTTGTTCCCGGCGCGCTGAACGCCACAAGTACGTTTAGCTTCGGTTTGAAGATAAGCTTCTGCGCGACGCTTTGCTACATCCTCTATCATGCGTTGGACTATCCCGAAATCTCCACGGCGGTCACGACGGTCCTCGTTTCCGGCCTCACGACAACAGGCGCCATGAAGCAGAAGCTGGCGCACAGGCTGGCCGGGGCGATCTTCGGTGGGGTTCTGTTGGGTCTCGGCTCGATCGTTTTTCTTTTTCCCCACATGGATTCCATTACTGCGCTCTGTGGGCTCATTGCCGTTGTCACGTTCATTGCCGCGTGGAGTGCGGCTGGTCGTAGATTCGGATATATCGGGCTCCAGATCGCGTTCTCCTTTTTTGCCGTAACGCTCGCTACTTCGAGCGCTCCCACGGAACTCGCGCCGGCACGCGACCGGTTGGTCGGCATCGGTCTCGCCCTAGTGATCATGTGGTTTGTCTTCGATCAGGTCTGGCCGGTCCGAACGATCACTATGATGCGGCAAGCGCTCGCATCGGTCCTGCGCGGTGAGGCTCAACTCTTGTCTGTTTCCAGAACCGAGGCGCAATCGCCCAGCTTCGCTTCCACGATCGACGGATTGCGTCATCATGTGAGTACTAAAATCACTGAGATTCGCAATTTGCACGAAGCGGTGCTCTACGAATTCGGTGTGGACCGCGAACCCCAAAAAGTTGCGGGTGAAATCATCCTCGGGGCTGCATTAAACTCGAGCTCCCTCTTTTGGAACGAACTGGTTCTACTCGAAAGGTCGCAAGGTCGCAATCTCCTATCCCTGGACGGAATTGTGGAGATTCGACAAATATTAGCGAAGAGACTCGATGCGTTAGCTCAAGATATTTTGGAAGAGGCGCCAGTGCAGCCCCTCCGCGACCTTGGCGTCGAAGACCAACGCGTTTCGGAAGATTCTCCGGAAAGGGTGTATCTGGACACCCTCAGGTCGAGCTACGCGAACGTAGAAGCGATCTTGTTGACCTTACCTGCGCGAACCGAAACTCGCTTGGCGATTGACCAACGAGATTCGCGCTCTGCGAGTCTTTGATGTTTGCTGGCAACTGGGATTCTGCGCGCCGGCCAGTTTTCGCCGTAGCAAATCCTTTGCTCGGAAAAGCCTTGCTTTCACCGCTCCTGGGGAAACACCGAGCGAACAGGCCGTCTCCTCCAAGCTCCGCTCGCTGACGCTTCCGACCTTGACCGCCAACTTGATTCTGTCAGGAAGCGCATCCATGGCCGCGTACAGCAGTTTGCTTTCTTCTTCGCGCGCCACAATTTGTTCCGGATTCAAGCCCGGGAAATTCGCTTCCTCATACTCCTTGCCCGTTTCCGGGTCACGATATCTTTCGCAATATTTCCTCCGAGTTCGCAGCCTCATCAGGCTGCAATTGATCGTGATCCGCGTGACCCAGGTGAGAAATGTAGACCTTCCATCAAACGTTCTCAGTTTGACGAAAGCATTTAGTAGAGAATCCTGGACGGCATCTTCTGCGTCCGCATTATTTCCGAGAATTCTCGTGGCGACTTTCAGCAGGCGCTCCCTCGACCATTCGGCGAGCTCCCCGAACGCCAGGCCATCTCCCCTTCTTGCCAGCTTGACCAGGTTCGACTCGGTCACCGTTTGCCCGAGCCGTAAGCTTATGAACCGCTCCGGAGCAACAGCGACATCAACGGCGAGGCGGCTATTCCCGAGCCCAATGACTGCCGGCGGGGCTGAACACGAACTGGATATCGAAACTCGAGCAGCCACGGCCGATGCACTCCCTGCCCGGAACTTTGCGGCTTTGCGCCTTCCGGGTTGATCGTATGTTTCGCGACTGCCGGCCTAGCGACGCGACAGCCTGAACTACGAACCAGTCTCACGATACGTTGCGACCGATTGCGATGATTGATGAAAGCGACCGGTTTTCGCGATTCTTGTTGCGTTCACTTAAATGAGTAATTCGCGCTTTCGAAATAGGAACGTCTTCGATGGCGACCGGCCGAGACAACAATCGACAAAATCGGTCGGATTCTGCAAGAAGGTCACCGCTGGTCTCTGTAGACTGCCGTTGGAGGTGCCTCAATGTCGATCTCGCGCCGCACGATCCAAGCTGCTTTCTTCGCAACCTCTCTACTGATCGGAGGAGCAGTCATGGCGCAAAAGCCTGCTTCATCGCCAGTCAAGAATATCGTGCTCGTCCACGGAGCTTTCGCGGACGGCTCAAGCTGGAACAAAATCATTCCACTACTTCAAGCGAAAGAATTCCACGTAACATCCGTCGCGATCCCCCTCACCTCCTCCGCTGACGACGTTGCCGCGACAAAGCGAGCCATTGCCGCGCAAGCGGGACCCGTGATTCTCGTCGGACATTCCTACGGTGGCGTTGTCATCACGGAAGCCGGCAACGACTCGAAAGTCGCCGGTCTCGTCTACGTCGCCGCATTCGCTCCGGATGCCGCCCAGTCCATCACCGATATCAGCAAGTCTTTTCCGAAACCGATCGGCCTCGATAAACTTGCCCCGCTGTCGGACGGATTCTTGTTGCTTTCACCTGAAGGAATTGAAGGCATGCTTTTTTTTGAGTCCATCTCTCGAGACAGCTTTCATTGCTCGCGATAACGGCGAACCACGAGGGCCGGCGGAGGACGGAAAAGGTCTCCTCTCGATTGGTACATAGCGGAATAACTTGGAGCTCTTGGAGGAGCGGATGACGGTGTCCATAGGGAACGAGTCGCAAGCAAGACAATACCAAGAAGACGCGGTCGCGGCTGTTGCCGCCTCACAGTTCGAAAAAAAGCCCTTTGTGTTCAAGCAGGAGCAAGCCCATCGGTCCTTTCTCGAGACCATCGTGGGCCGTCGCGGCGGTCTCTCCTCGGTCCTCGCCCAACTGAAAGATGTCGCACCTACCAACGCCACCGTCTTAATTACCGGCGAGACCGGCACGGGCAAAGAAGTCATCGCGCGAGCGGTTCACGAACTCAGTCCGCGGCGAACGAGAAATCTAGTCACGCTCAACTGTGCGGCGGTGCCTACGGGCCTGTTCGAAAGCGAACTTTTCGGTCATGAGCGGGGAGCATTTACGGGTGCGATTTCCCAAAAAGTCGGGCGCCTAGAGCTCGCGAATCAAGGCACTCTGTTTTTGGATGAAGTGGGTGACATCCCCATTGAGATTCAGCCGAAACTGCTGCGGGCTTTGCAGGAGCGGGAGTTTGAACGTCTCGGCAACACGCGGGCCACGCGAGTGGATGTTCGAATCGTCGCAGCAACGAATGGAGATTTGTGGCAAATGGTTCAAGATCGTGAATTTCGAGACGATTTGTACTATCGGCTGAATGTCTTCCCCCTGGTTCTACCGCCACTTCGCGAAAGAAAGAGAGACATCCCCGAATTTGTGGAGTACTTCGTCGAACATTTCGCCTCTTCCATGGGTAAACTCATCGACACTATTCCCGATGGAACTATGCGAGCGATTGTTTCCCATTCTTGGCCCGGCAATGTCCGGGAGTTGCAAAACTATTTGGCACGAGGCGTCATCCTTTCGAAAGGCGGTATCTTTAGTCTGGATCCACCCCAAGAACGCCAGGCACCGTTATCCGAGAATTCCAACCCCACGCTGGAAGACAAGATTCGCAAAGAAATTCTTGCCGCCTGCCAACGCGCCAACTGGAACATTGGCGGTACGCGAGGTGCCGCCGCGCGGCTCGGATTGAGACGCACTACTCTGATCTACAAAATGAAACGACTCGGCATCAGGTGCCCATCCGTTCCCACGCAAGATTGACTTCATCGTGCCCATTTGCCGCATTGCTGTGCCCACCCGAACCTGAATAACGAGAAGCATTCGGAGGGAGAACGATTGGTGAGGACTGCTCGCGCGATGAGCTGGAGTGGAGAGGGCGGTTTTCCAAACCGCCACCGAACAGAACGCTTGCCACGACTGAAGCCTTGCGAGCTTCAGACGTTGGAAAACGAGAGAAATCAACCAAGTCCTTTAGAATCTGGAGCGGGCGACGGGAATCGAACCCGTGTCCGAAGCTTGGGAAGCTCTGAATAAAACTCTAAAAGAGATTGAATTGGCGGCACTTAGCTTTCCGAGCGATAGCCT
>Ga0137418_10002946_pt1 | contig 15609 bp, 14 predicted proteins | sample CZODoug3_1_2_16f_FD_122242 | JGI IMG/M metagenome (GOLD analysis project Ga0137418, IMG submission 122242) | Vadose zone soil fungal communities from Angelo Coast Range Reserve, California, USA - CZODoug3_1_2_16fungal (Hybrid Assembly) | ecosystem: Environmental > Terrestrial > Soil > Vadose... | reverse complement strand
ACTTCTTCGCACTCTGGTGGGGCTCGAAAAACCCAGCGCCGGTGAGATATGGATCAAAGGCCGGGATCTCGCGAAAATCTCCGCCGCAGAAATGGACGAGATACGAAGGAAAATCGGCATGTCCTTCCAAGGCGGAGCTTTGTTCGGTTCGATGACCGTGGGTGAAAACGTGGCTCTTCCCCTTCGAGAACACACAACGCTGGAAGACTCCACGATTGAAATTATCCTTCGGCTGAAACTGCAGCAGGTCGGGCTCGAAGGATTCGAGTATTACACGCCGGCGCAGCTCAGCGGCGGCATGAAGAAACGCGCCGCCGTGGCCCGCGCGCTGGCGATGGACCCGGAGATCCTGTTTTTCGACGAGCCCTCGGCTGGACTGGATCCCATCATCGCGGCAGGTATCGACGAATTGATTCTGGAACTCAAGCGCGCGTTCCACATGACCATCATTGTGGTCACGCACGAGCTGGCGAGCGCGTTCTTGATCGCCGACCGCATGCTCTTGATCGACAAAGGCAACATCGTGGCGCTCGGCACGACCGAAGAGATGCGGTCCAGCACGCAACCTAGGGTCCGGCAATTCCTTGATCGCATTGCCGAACCCGAAGTTTCCGGGGAATTGGATTACTTGCAAATGCTGACGGCGGAGCGCCCCGATGCGCATAACGCTGCAGGAAAAAGAGGATAGTGATGCAATCTAAACGTGAGCAGGTGTTCGTCGGTTTGTTCGTGCTCGTCGCCGTGGCGGTGCTGTTTGGCACCGTATTCGCCATGAGCGGCGCCTATGGACGATCCACGACAAAGTTTCATGCGTATTTTCCCTTCGCGGGAGGGCTTGAGCCCGGCGCGACCGTGCGCTACGCGGGCGGACCGAAAGTTGGCCGGGTGGACAGCATCCAGCTCGATCCGCAGAATCCAGCACGACTGGATATCGTCTTTAGCGTGCAGTCCGATCTTCCTGTCAAAACCGACAGCAGCGTGAAGATCATGAGCATGAGCCCCCTAGGGGACAATCACCTCGAGATTTACCCGGGCAGCGCGCAAGCATCGAGAGCAGCAAGCGGCGCCGCACTCCCTTCGCTAAAATATGTGGATTTCAACGCTCTGACCGCGCAGCTCAATGACCTCAATCCCCAGGCCCAGGAACTGCTTCGCAACTTGAACGATCGAGCGTCGGAAGTGAAAGAGACCATCGCGCGCGTGAACGATTTGCTCGGTCCGCAGAACCGCGCGAATCTTGCCGCAACGATCGCCAATGCGCGCGGAATGCTCGAAGAAAACCGTCCTCAAATCAAGACCACACTTCACAACGTGGACGCCGTCAGCGAGAAACTGCAACCCCTTCTCGAAGATTTTCGAAAGACCTCGGAGCAAGCAAATCAGACGTTGAACCATGTTGATGCCATGGTTGGTGAGAATCGCGCGGACGTCCGGCAAGCCGTCGTCGAGCTGCGCCGCACGCTTACAAACATGACCGACGCTACCGCGCGGCTTGACCAAACCCTCGACGTCAACTCGGAAAATATCGACGAATTGCTCGACAACATGCGCCACGTTACCGAGAACCTGAAGGAATTTACCGCAACGATTAAGACCCGCCCGTACACGCTTATCCGCGCGAGCAATCCGCGAGAACACAAAACAGGAGAACAACAATGAAACGCAAGTTTATTTTTCCGGCGCTCATGCTCTGTCTCGGAATCCTAAATGGCTGCGGCGCCGCGCGTCCAAGCAAGTTCTATCAGCTAACGCTTCCCAACGACAAAGCCTCCGGAGCGGATCCGGCCCCCTTCCCGGTCACACTGCTCCTCGGGCCGATCACCACGTCGCATCTGTACCGCGACGACCACATCGTCTACACCTCGAATGGCGAGGCAATGGGCATATACGAGTATCAGCGATGGGCGGAGCCGCCTTCCGAAATGATTAGCGATGTCCTGCTCCAAGAGCTAAAAGAGTCGGAGCGCTACCAGCACGTCTACTCCTTGCGCAGTGATTCCCGCGGCGACTATGTCCTCCGAGGGCGCTTATACGACTTCCGGGAGATTGACGGAAACGGGTTGTCGGCCCGCGTGGCCTTTGATTTCGAGCTGCGTGACTCCAAGACCGGGACTACTGTCTGGAACCGCTCTTACTCGCACGACGAACCAGTGAAGGGAAAAGATGTCTCGGCCGTAGTCGCTGCCATGGACCGCAATGTCCAAAGCGGCTTAAGCGAAGTTCTGGAGGGCCTTGACCAGTATTTTTCAACACGGACCGTAGTTGCTTCGACGGCGGCGCACTAGCATAAATCTCTGCTTCACAGCGCGCTCGGCGACCAGTCGCACACTGACAAATGAAAGGTATGGATAGATGTTTCGTCCGGCTTATTTTATCGCGCTGTCACTGCTCTTGAGCCCAGTCACCGGCTTTGCGGGGGAAACACCGGACGTCCACTCCCCGGCCTTCACGGCCGTACCAGAGCTCACCGCTGGGTTCGATCTCCTCTACGAGCAGAAGTTCGCCGAAGCACGCGAAGCTTTTCTAAGCTGGGAATCACGCAATCCGGAGGATCCTTTTGGTGAGGTGGCCGTGGCCGCCAGCTATCTCTTCGAGGAGCTATACCTCCAAGGCGTACTCACCAGCGACTTTTTCCTAAACGAAAAGAGATTCCTGCACGGGATTGACGGTAGACCGGATCCGGAGCGTATGGGCCATTTCCGCGAAGCACTGGCTCAAGCCGGTCAACTGGCCCGCGAACGCCAGAAAGCCAACCCGAAGGACGCCGAGGCTCTCTTTGCCCTGACCCTGGCCGCTGGAATGGAATCGGACGCGGAATCGATCCTTCAGAAGGGGCATACGAGCGCCTTGAAACGCATGAAAGAAGCCAACGAATATGCCAAGCGGTTGCTGGCGCAGCATCCGGACGCGGTCGACGCGTACATCGCGCCCGGCATCGCCAATTACATTATTGGATCGCAGAGCGCTGGTACCCGCTTCACACTGTGGTTTGGTGGAATTCACGGGGACAAGAAACTCGGTATGGAGCAGCTCGCCAAGACTGCCGAGAACGGCCTCTACCTGAAGCCGTTCGCCAAAATTGTGCTTGCCCTTGCCGCACGCCGTGAAAAACAGGACCCCCTCGCGCAAAAGTTGTTGCGCGGGTTAACCGAGCAGTATCCAAGTAGCGAGTTATTCGCTTCGGAATACGCCAAAGCATCGGGCATGCCTCTGCGGGCGGCCCCGGCTCGCTGACTTCTCTATCCGTATGTGGCTTCGCGTTCGGCGGTGGATTGCATTGTCGAACTTTTGACATTTGATTCAAACCTCTGACTCCTCGACCAGAGAACACGACCTGCGGCCGCTCTAAACTCCATCTATTGAATCACTTCTCCCGCACCTGAGCCGCACGTTCTTGGCAAACCAAATGCCCCACATATACAGGTTCGATGAGTGACAGCGCGGGCCGGCATTTTTCCATCAGGCCTGCTGGGGTGAGCCGCGTGTTTGCGCGACGAGACACGACGACCGAATTAAGCATCTCCGGCACCCAAGTGCTTGCGACGCTGATGGTCGTTTTTTGCCTGGGAGTCCCACTTGTATGGGCGTTTTTGAAGTACTGGCTGTTCGCACCATAGAGATGACAAGAAATCTTCCGGGCGAAGGAAGCCTTTGAATCGCATCCGAATTCTTAAGATTTGAGGACTGCAGAAATTGCGAGGAGTTGAACCAATGATAACCATCAAAGCTAGCCAAAAGATCTTTACTTATGCCGAGGTGGCAAACCTTACGGGGATTTGCGCCAAGCATCTCCACGATCTCGCGAAGCGTCATCGGTTGGGCTTTATCACACGCGCCGCCGAGAGCCTTGAAGATCAAGCTGAGCATTGGCTTTTCACGCCATGGGACTTGATGGTTCTGACGACACTGTTCCCGCGCTGCGCCCATTAGGTTGGCGAGTTCACTCCTTCATTGGAGGGAGCTTTTCGGCCCGCGCCGATTATCTTGGTCTGCTGCCCTTGAGAGGAACCGCACCGACCGAAGATGGATTATGACAAGAAACTTTCTACTCGCAAGCGATTTCGATCAGACGCTCAGTTTCAACGATTCTGGAGTGGTGCTCATTGAGCTCATTGGGTTTCACGGCTTTCGCGACAAGGTCAAGGGCCTTGCGGACATCAACCTCGTTCAGCACGGTGCGGAGCTCAGCTATCTGATTCTCCATGATCCGGATTTTCGCCGCGTCCGCCGTGAGCACCTCGTGGAGACCGGCAGGCGAATTCGCCTGAAGCATGACGTCGCGCTGTTCGCACGAGTTCTAGACAATCTTGGTGAAGAGCACAAGTTTCATTTCAACGTGATCTCCGCAGCGCCCCAGGAGATTATTCAGTCGGCCCTGGAAGGCATTGTGCCGCCAGATCACATCTTCGGCACGCGGTTCCGATACAACGAAGCGACTGGCGAAGTGGACTCGATTATTCGCGCCTCCGCGGGCTGGGGCAAGATCACCGTACTTGAGGAGCTTCGCGCGAACCTGGGCATCAGCCACGACCACATCATCTACCTGGGTGACGGCAGCTCCGATTTGCCCGTGATGATGCACGTCAATCAGTACGACGGGCTCACGATTGCGGTAAGCGAAGCCAAGTTCATCTCGCGCGTCGCCAAACGCACTGTGCTAAGCGCTAACGCTATGAGTGTGCTAGTCCCTGTGCTGGAAAGAGTCATGAATTGGAATTCTGCTGAAATTCGGCGCTTCCTTCGCTCCCACGGTCTTACGTTGCTCGAATGGGACAGGATGCGCACCGACATACTCACAATTCAGGACTCCGCAGCGCAAGTTACAACGCTATCTGATGACAACGCCGCTTTTGATTTGGCTCGACTCCGGCAACGTGCGATGAGCGGCGCCTCTGCTGATCGCCCAATAGGGGGGGTGACTCGCGAGGCTTAGAGTCATGAGGAGGCGAACCATGTTCCTCAGAAAGCACACGAGCATCGGCGCTTTTGGAGACAATTCTCTTACGATAAAAAGAAACTATGTTCGCAAGGGAGGTGACTTAGCTTTTCACCTTGGGCTGCGACCGTAGAAAGCTGCGCCAGAGACCAAGCTCTGCAACCCAGCTGATCTCGTAGACCATCTCGCGCTCCTCGCTTGTGTGCTCCCGTTCACTCTACACCATACGACGTTGGGTTTCCCAGTGCACATCGACTCCCGCGGGAAACCCGGTAGCGGGAAGGAGCGGACATTGGTTCAACCTGCTCTTTCTGAACTTCACGCGGTCAATCGAAGCTTTGACCAATGTTGGTTCAATGCATTCCCAATGCCACCTCATGAACTTCGGAAGAACGCGGCAAGGCAATCGGAGTTAAGACGACCGCCTGTAGAAAAGACACTTGGTGGCTCGTAAGAAAATGGGACAACTCGGCTTGCGCACAAGTGGAGAAGGACTGACAGTGGTCTAACGACAAGGTTAAAACCTTGTCGGCCTTGCCAGATGGAAGCGGCCTATAAATCGGGTCCACCGAAAGCCGTGTTAATGGTCTGACGAAAGTGCTAAGCCCTGGTCAGCGCCACTCCTGTTCTTCAACGCCCGAACAACTTGATTCCGCAAGTGCCTTTGCTCTCAGCACCTTGCAGCCATGTCGGCGCGGTTTTATTGGCAAACCGATTGCACCACTAGTGACCGCTGGCGCCAAGGAGTTTGCGCCAAATCGCGTCATAGAGCTCGCTGATTCGATCCAAAGAGAGGGAACACATTGAAAAAAATCACAATTACTGCGCTTCTGCTCGTTGGGCTGTGTGTGGCTGGAAGTCCAAGGGCAGTTGCTCAAGATACATCATCACCATCGAGCGCTGCCGACAGCACGGCGCACGCGATGACCGATCAGCAACTGGCGCTGCTGCGCAGGGATATTCGCTCGATCAAGAAGCAACTCGTTGCGGCGAATTTGACGCTCACGGACAGCGAAGCGGCGAAGTTCTGGCAAGTGTACGAACAATACTCGGTGGAAACTGGAAAGATCAATGAGACGAGAGCGGCGATCATCAAGGAGTATTCAGATGAATACGGAACGCTGACAGATGATCAAGCCGACAATCTGATTCGCCGCTGGCTGGATACGGACATTGAGCTGGCAAAACTTCGTCAGCGGTATGTGCCGGTCTTTCGAAAAGTCCTGCCCGGAAAGAAAGCGGCGACTTTCTTTCAACTCGACCGTCGCATCAGCATGATGATCGACGTGCAGCTAACATCGCAACTTCCCCTGGCGGAGAGTCAGGACTAAATCCTGTCCTAGTGAGGCGCTATGTCTGCGATAGAAAAGTCAGTGTTAACTCCTCCCGTCACCGCACCGGCTCCGGTGCCCGCAACTCAGCTGGAGCACGCTTCCACACCGCCAGCGAGGCCGAAATGGCAGAAGTATGCTACCCCCGCGTTGGTGCTGTTGCTTACGGCTGGATTGGTAGTCACGATCACTTGGAACTGGAATGCTTGGGAAGGTGGTCGAAGCGAGCAAGTAACGGATGATGCCTCCGTGCGTGGAGACCTTACGCCGCTTAGCACGAAGGTCGCCGGCATCGTTCGGGATGTCAGGGTTTCCGACTTCCAGCAGGTGCGCAAGGGAGACCCTATTGCCGAACTGGAGGATAGCGACTACCTGGCACAGGTAGCGCAAGCGAATGCAGCGGTCGAAGCGGCGAAGGCTGCGATCGAGAACAATCGACGCCAGCGCGAACTTCAAGATGCGCGGATCAGCAGAGCCCTTGCGGGAGTCGAACAGGCGAATGCGCAGATTGCAGCGGCAGTGGCCGGCAAGGAAGCGGTCAGCGCCGATGTTGTGCGCACGCAGAAAGAACGCAAGCGGCAAGAGGTTTTGCTTCAGACCAGCTCCAGCACGCCGCAGAAAGTTGAGCAGGTAGTCGCCGATGAACAGCGATTTTCTGCCCAGTTGGCGAGCCGCGAGGCTGATCTTGAACAAGCAAAAACGCTTCGACGCAGCAATGAACTGGCGGTCGAGGCGGAGAGGCGCACCAAGAAGGTTTTGGAGTCTCAGGATCTTCAGCTCATCGCCGATCTCCATGGCAAAGAAGCTGCACTAATGGTCGCTCAAGTGAACCTCGGATACACAAAGATCGCCGCTCCTAGTGATGGCAGGGTGGGCGAGAGACAGGTGCGGCCGGGACAGTTAGTTTCTCCCGGAACACAAGTGATCACGTTCGTGAGCAACTTCAAATGGGTGCAGGCGAACTACCGCGAGACGCAGCTCACAAACGTAAAAGTCGGCGATGCAGCGGACATTCGCATCGACGAATATCCCGGAAAAGTCCTCCACGGCAAAGTGATTGAGATTGCGCCCGCAAGTGGTTCCCAGTTCGCGTTGCTGCCGCCCGACAATGCGACCGGCAACTACACGAAAGTCGTGCAACGAATCCCTGTGAAAATAGCTTTCGAGGATTCGACGACTGCAGCCACCTTGCGGCCGGGGCTATCGGTCATCGCCACCGTACGCACGAGACAGTGAGTGGAGCGTACGATGGCCGCCGCAACACCGGTGTTACGTCTGCCCCCGCCGACACAAATCGCGCAGGCAGTCGCGAAAATTGCGCCGGCCGACCTCTCGAAGAGCCCGCTGCTTGGGATTCTTGGCGTCATTATCGGAGCAGGAACGGTCACACTGACCGGCCGCATGATTACTCTGGGCCTGGCCGACCTCAAAGGTCATCTGGGAATTGGTTTTGATGCCGGCGCATGGATTGGCACCAGCTACAACATGGCGCTGATGTTCATCGGGCCCTTCACCGTGTATCTGGGCGGCTTGATGGGACCACGGCGAATTTTGTTCTTTGCTGCAACAGCGTTTACGGGGATTTGCACCCTCGTTCCATTCATCCACAATTACAGCTTGCTGCTGGTGGCGATTGTGCTGGCGGGGCTGACCTCCGGCACGTTCTACCCGCTTACCCTGACGTTTGCCCTGCGCAATATTCCGCTTCGGTACCTCCCCTTCACGATCGCGCTCTACGCGACATTCGTCGATGGAGCAGTGAACATCGCGCCGACGCTCTACGGCTGGTACAGAGACCATCTTTCCTGGCACTGGATGTTCTGGAATTCGGCGCTAATCACGCCGGTCATGATGGCCTGTATTTATTTCGGAATACCAGCGAGTCCGGCGCCGAAGCGATCGTCAGAGACTCCTAGCTTCGCAGGTTTTCTATATGCCAGCGCGGGGTTCGCGATGCTGCTTGGCGCCTTCGAACAAGGGGAAAGGCTGGACTGGTGGCGCTCCGGTGTGTTCACCGCACTATTCGCCGGCGGCACATTTCTACTCTTGTGCGCGCTGGTGCGGAGACTGCGAAGTCCCAATCCCTTGGTGGACATGCCCTACCTTCGGCAGTGGAACACCGTGTTACTTGGGATTGGACTGTTTTTGTTTCGCTTTTGTCTGGTAACAACGATCATCCTGGTCCCACAGTCGCTGGCAATCCATGGGTTTGAAGCCAATCAGATCGGGCCTGCGGTGATCTGGAGCGCAATTCCGCTATTGCTGATCGCGTTTGTCGCCGCACTCATTTTGCTGGCTGACTTTGACCCGCGCCTGCTTCTGGCTTCCGGTTTTGCGTTCATGGCTCTTGCCTGCTACCTGAATGCAGACATCACCAGCGCGTGGTCTGCCTCGAACTACTACCGCACCGAGTTGCTCATGGGCGTTGGGCAGGCGTTTGCGTTTATCGGACTCGTATCCACGATTATCCTGCAGGGAATTTTCTCGGGCGGATTGTCGAAGCCGCAGTGGATTTTGACGTTTTCCGCCTTCTTTCATACCGTGCGGCTGTTCGGCGGCAATCTCGGCGCAGTGGCCATGGGCCACTTTATCGCGCAACGAGAGAAGCTGCACTCGAACCTACTGGGCCTGCACGTGGAGCGCGGCAACTGGATCACGGATGGCAGCCTTCGGAACCTGACAGCGAAACTCTTCTCCCATTCTTCCGGACTGGCTGCAGCCACAGGCCGCGCCGTCGCAGTCGTGAGCGGCCGCCTTCGACTTGAGGCGTACACGCTGAGCATCATTGACGGATTCTATCTGGTGGCGTGGGCGTGTGCGATCGCTCTGCTGTTAGTTGCTTTGCTGCGTAAGTCGCCCCTGAGTTATGCCGATCTGAGCGCCGTTCAACCACCTCCGCCCGCACCCCAGAAGGTGAAATCGTGAAGGCACATATCAACTGCGTTGGTCATGCGACCGGCCAAAGCGGCTTTCGATCATTGAGGAGAACGAAATGACTGGCGGAAACTCTCTGCGGATCTCGACAATTGCAGCGGTCCTTCTACTCTGCTCCGGTTCGGCTCGGACAAACGAAGTACGGCATCTCAAGCTCGAGGAAGCGGTTCGTCTGGCTCTGGAACAGAACCGCACGCTCAAGATGGCACGCCTGAAAATCAAGGAAAATGAATTTAGGAAGGGTGAAGCGCGGTCCGATTACTTTCCCACAATCACGAACCAATCCAACGCACTGCACATCAGCGAATTGCAGAATGTCGTCATTCCCCAAGGAGCCCTGGGCACACCTGCCGGCGTGCCCGTTCCCTCGCAGGGAATATCTTTGCAACAAGGCAAGCAGACGCTCCTTTCAAGCGGGACGATGATTGCGCAGCCGCTGACACAACTGCTGCGAATCCATCAGGCGAATCGTGTTGCGGCAGCCGAAATCGCTACCTCACAGGACGAGTTAAAGAAGGCTGAGAATCTAGTCGCGCTACAAGTGCATGCTTTGTACTTCGGTATTCTGGTCACACAACTCCAGAAGAAAGCCGCGGAACAGGAGACCTCCTTCGCGGCTGAATCCTTGCGTGAAAGTGAAAACGATGTCCGTAACGGAAGCGCCCTCCAGGTCGCAGAGATACAGAGCCGCGCGGAGCTGCTCCAGGGTCAGCAGTCGGTCCTGACTGCAGAGCTACAAGTTCAGGACTACATGACGGAGATGAACGATTTGCTGGGCCTGCCTCTGGATACAAAATTGGAACTGGACCCGGCTGTCGCAACAGACTTTGACACTCTGACAAAGGCGGACTATGTAAAAGCGGCTTGGGATGAAAACCCGGAAATCCGTGCTGCCGAAGAAGCAGTCGTGAAGGCGCGAGCTGGAGTAGCAGCCGCGAAGACCGCCTACATCCCCGACATTACGGCGTATGCTCGTCACAGCTACCAAGACGGTGTGCCATTTTTGGTCAGAAATTTTGGAACAGTCGGCGTGAACCTGAGCTACACATTGTGGGACTTCGGCAAACGCCGGGAGACGGTGCGCGAGCGCGCCACGCAGCTTGCCGAAGCCGAGCAGAATCTCGAGCGTTTGAGGGAACAGGTAGCAGTCGAGGTGGAGCGCAACTACAACAAGCTGGAACGGACCAGAAGCATGGTCAACGTCGCAACTCAGGTCGCAAAGCTCCGGCAGGAGAGTGAGCGCTTGACTACGGATCAGGCTGCACAAGGTGTGGTTTTAGTCTCTGGCGTAAGGCACGCAACGGCGGCGAACTACAAGGCCAAGGCGGAACTCGTGCAGGCCAAGCTCGGATATTTGCTGGCGTGGGCGGAACTCGAGCACACGGTGGGCCGGACACCGGGATTGGGGACGCCGTGAAAACCAGCTGGGGAGAACAATGACGTTGCTTGATCGCCGGACTGCAAGGGTATTGCTGACGATCCTGGTGTTTGCGTTAGCGCTTGCCGTCGTCTACGTGGTGCGCGCAGTCATCATCATCTTTGCTTTTTCGATTCTCTTTGCCTATCTGATCAATCCGGTCGTCCGATTTCTGCAGCGCCACTCTCTGTTTTTCAAGAACCTGAGAGGTCCGCACGTGGTGGAGGCCTATCTGGCGTTCATCATAGTGATCGCATTGGTATTTCACGGAGTTGCGCCACAGCTCCACAGGAATCTTGCACGTTTCCTGGACGAAATCCCTGCGCTGAGCGACAAAGTTTCTACGGGAGAAATTGCGAACGACCTGGGAAGCAACCTTGGCTGGAGCGATACGCAGGCGACTCGGATTAGAACGTTTCTGCAGCAGCATCGGGCCACTATTGAGAGTTCTGTAGAAGAAATAGGCCGGTTTGCGTCCACGGCTGTTGCGGGAATCCTGGTGATCCCGATCCTGGCAATCTTCTTTCTCACCGACGGCGAAAACCTTTCGAACCAAATCATCCGTCTTGTGTCGCCAAAAGAAAACTATGCCACCATGCAATCCTTGGCCGGTGAGCTGCACGTCATGCTGCAGCACTACATCAGAACCAAGGTGATACTCGGTGGACTGTCGCTCTCCTATTGCTCGGTGGCGATGCTTGTCTTGGGTTTTCCGAATGCCGTGACGCTAGGCGTCCTTGCGGGAATCTTGGAATTCATTCCAGTGGCCGGCTGGATGATCGCGGCGGCAACCATTGTCAGCGCTGGGGCCCTAGCTCACGCGCACTGGATTTGGATGATGGCGCTTCTGTTGGTTTGGCGGGTGCTTATGGACTATTGGATAGCTCCGCGCGTCATGGGCCGCGAACTGGAGATTCACCCGCTCCTTGCAATATTCACATTCATGGTAGGTGGAGCAATTGGCGGAGTCATCGGGGTCTATCTTTCCGTGCCACTGGTCGCCACGCTGCGCGTGCTTTACCGCCGCTTTGCTTCGGATACGGGCAGCCCTGGAGTTTGACCGAGTTTACCGAATGTCCGAAGCTGCCAGGTGGTCGTCGACTGAAACGTTGGAACGTTACTGTGCGTGTATAGATCACGCTGATTCAAAAGCGCCAACACACCACAGAGTTCCCACTAATCTGTATCGCAGAGGCTCGCCAGAAGAAGAGCAACCTGAAAGATCTCGTTTTCGCTGATGGCGACTGCGGCTCCCGCGGAACGTCTAACAAATAGAAGTTCACCTTGAAAGGTGCCAACTGACGAGCGCTCTCGGTTTGTCTGTCAGGCGGCACAACGCTCTTCGAGGCAGTGCGGATATAGCAAGCCCGCGCAGACCTTCGCGTAATCTCTGGCGGTATCGCTGATCACAAAGCGTTTCCGATTTCTTTCTGCAACGAACTCGTTAAGCTTTCGATTCTGCGGTGCAGTGAAACGAACGCTTGGACTTGATTTGCCGTCTCTGGTTGCGGTTCCGATCCCTGGCAAGTACTGACCGCGCGTTCCAGACGCGCAAGCGACTCTTCGAAGAGTCCTACTTGCGATGGCCGTCCCTCGATTCGATCTGCGATGGCTTCCAGCGCTCGCGCCAGTTCGTCATCGAAGGCTCGCTGAGCCGCGCCTACCGAGTGCAGTAACTCAAAGCCTGGAAGTCGGGCGCGGTACTTCCACAGTACAGTTTCAGTTATGAAAAGGAGCCGCAGCTGCGGTTGCCACTGTCTGAACCTACTGCGCCACACGAGATCTTGCTGGCGAGAAGGTCCGAATTCAAAGAGAACGCCGTCCGCGGAGGCTCGCACGCCGTCGAAATTGTTGTTGATCGCCTCACGGAGGGAGTAACTGCGTTCCGCGGCCACGTTGTAGTCCCTCGAGATCGGCTCTCGTGCAAATTCAGCCAGCAATCGAACCGCCGAAAGGAACGCCCTCTTCATGTCTGAGACCGCGGATGCTCCCCATAGTTGATCAAAGACGAGCCACATCATGATCAATCCGAGCAAGATGCCGACGACACGATCTCTGGCTATCGAGAGCGAAGGCTCGATTGCGAATGAATTGAGATGGATGAGGTAAAAAGCAACGGCGATCTGCACGCCAAAGTATGACAAGCGCGCACTGGAAGTCATGAACCAGGAAGCGAAGGCGGTGACAACGGCAAAAAGAATGGTGAATCCCGCAATCGAATCCAGATCGGGCAGGATGAATATCTGTGAGCCCATCGCAATAACGAAGCCACCCACCAGGGCTCCGGAGATACGCAGCACCTGCTTTTGTCGAGACGAACCGACGCTAGAAAGCGCGGTGAGGAAACAGGTCGTGACCGCTGTGCTGATTCCTGGCCAATCCAGTCCGCTATAAATGATGTAGCACAAGCCGGCCGTCAAGCAGCCTTTCACGGCAAATTGGATGTGCTCAACGTTGGTGAACGCATCACGAGCGAAAAACGACGGCGGTGGATCGCCACTTGAGGGCTGTGGTGCAAAAACGCTGAGCGATTGGGCGCCTTTAAGAACCTCCTTCATGAGCTGGACCGTTTTGTCCATCTCGGCTACGAACGGAATGGCGCGTGGAACATTCCCTTGAGCCCCATGGAATGCATTCAAATGTGGAGTTCCTTCCGCCAGCAAAGCCGAGCGAACGCTGCCGACGTTCTCGGCCAGAAGACGAATTTGTTCGCGATCATCACCAGACAGATCGGTGGGACCCCTCAGATTGGCGGCGAGATCGACAAGGGTTCCCGTAAGAGCGATGACTGCTCCCATTTGCTCGGCATAGTGCGGCACATAGGCAGACCGTTGTAAGATGCGCCGCAACATGGACGTTCCGACCATGGCCAGGCGCACTACGTTTGCTTGCGCGAGTCGGTCGGCTGGGCAGTTCTCCGCAAAACACACCAACACGTGTTGCACGGCGGCAAGGCGGTCCGCGACGCCCGCGACGATGTCCTCGCCGGGCTTGATTCGCGAAAACAGTATTTCTACCCCTACTGTAACCACGACTCCAATCGCGGATGCCAGACAGAGCCACAGCGTATCTTCGACATTCGTTTCGGCTGAGAGATGGCGGTCCCAAAGAGGCACTCCGACGCAAATCATGATCGCGAAGGTGGAACTGGCACCGAAGTTCTTGATGGTGCTGATCGCGTAAAATCCCAGAAAAAAAGAAGATATGACCCAGAGAAGATGCAGCGTCGGTATGCTGATGACGAACCAGGCCGAAGCCAAAAGATACGCGCCGCCGATTCCGGTCAAGGAGAGGATCGACGCAGCCGACTGGAACGTGGCTTGAGAGCTCTCTCGAGAAACAATGAGCGCGTAAATTGCTCCTTGGAACGCGTAAGGGATGCGGAATACCATGCAGATCACCATGACGAGCGTCGCGGCAATAACCATTCGTGCGACCAACGCCGTTCTACCCTGGTACGGTGACAGTTCGTGTTTAAGAAACTCTCCTAACCAAGACAGAGAAGAGGGCGTCGCAGAGACGCTTTGTGCGGCGGTAGCCATGCTCAATTCGCGCGAATCGTCACAACCGCAGATTCGCCAACTCGAAAGAGTTCTGGCGCGGGATTCTCCACGCGCACCCGAACCGGGTATCTGGATGCCAGGTGGACCCAGTTGAGCGTTCGCTGCACATCCGGCAGGCCTTTGTCCAGTTTTCCGATGACATCGGGATCAGGAGTGACTCCAAAGCCGACGCTGTCCACGATGCCCGAGAATCGAACATCGGGCTTGGATAGGACGTAAACCTCGGCCCGCATTCCCGGTTTGATGTGCGACAGTTGCCCTTCGCGAAAGTTGCCGATTGCCCACCAGGTGCGTGCATCAATCAGCGTGAAGACGTCCTGCCCCACATGGGTGTAAGCCCCTTCCGAAATCGTGAGGTTTGTGACCAGGGCGTCAAACGGCGCATACACTTGGCAGTTGTTGAGGTTGTAGCGAGCGTCCTTCACGGCCGATTCACGCGCGCCTCGCTGGTTAACCAGAGGCTCGAGTGTAGTGACCGCGTTATGCGCTTGCTCGTGTTGCGCCTTGCTCTGTTCAAGGGCAGCCCTAGACCGCTCGTATTGCGCTTGCGCGGATTGGAGGCCTGCCTGAGAAAGCCGCAGTTGCGAACCCGCTTGCTTCAGCGCTTCCGCCTGCGCGATTTCAGACGTTTTTGCGCGATCCACCTGATCGACGGTGACGAATTGCTTTGCCAGAAGCGGCTCAAGACGGTGCAGGTTGTTGCTGGCGTACGTCCACTCTGCTTTTGCCCGGCTTACTCCTTGCTCCGAATTGGCCACATCCGCCCGCGCTTGCTCGACGGCCGCCGCCCAGCGCGCCACGTCAGCTTGGGAACTGGAAACATTCGCTTTGGCAACGGAGACGCCGCTCACCAGCGCATTGATTTTCCGCTGCTCGTCAGCGATTTGCCCTTCGAGGACGGCCTGCTCCGAAAGAGCCCTTTCGAGCGCGTACTGATACGGTCGCTCATCAATTTCGTATAGCAGCTCGCCCTTCTTCACGAACTGATTGTCTCGCACGTTCAGGCGGACAATGGGACCCTCGACTTGCGGAGCGATCCCGATAAAGTTGGCGAATACTTCGGCATCGTCGGTTCGCGGAGAGTGGTTGGCGTGGTACAACACGAAAGCGCCTAGAAGGACTGCCGCTCCGACAATTCCGATACTTGCCCACCGGCTCAGCTCCTTCGGAGTCGGCGACGCCGCCTTCGGAATGATTTCCCTACTGTCCAACGTTTCCGTACCGTCCAACGTCTCCACGGACTCTGCACCTCGCAGATAAAGATCCTCAATAAAAGCACACAAGCCATAGCGCGAACGTAAAGAATGCAGCCAAGCCCGGATATGCCAGCATCGGTAATGCCACTTTGAGGCGTAATCGCATCACCAGTAACCGGGCGAGGGCCGTCAGCACAATCGCCACAATGAAGCACACTAGCCATGCCGGGAA
>Ga0137418_10002945_pt1 | contig 15610 bp, 17 predicted proteins | sample CZODoug3_1_2_16f_FD_122242 | JGI IMG/M metagenome (GOLD analysis project Ga0137418, IMG submission 122242) | Vadose zone soil fungal communities from Angelo Coast Range Reserve, California, USA - CZODoug3_1_2_16fungal (Hybrid Assembly) | ecosystem: Environmental > Terrestrial > Soil > Vadose... | reverse complement strand
CCCGCGCACTTCAGCCGCGCGCGGACGGGTGACGTGGTGCTCTCGATGGTCGAGGGCATCCAGCAGCTCGAGGTCTACTTCGGCCAGTACCTGCCGCAGCTCGTCGTGGCGTGTCTCACGCCCGTGCTGATCTTCACCTTCGTCGCGTTCATCGATCTGCCGGTGGCGCTGGTCACGCTGGCCGCCGCGCTGGTGACGCTGGGCGCCCCGGCGCTCTGGCATCGCCGGGAGAGCCGGCACAGCCTCGCCCGGCAGCAGGCGTACGCCGCGTACGGCGCCGAGTTCCTCGACACGCTGCAGGGGCTGCCGACGCTCAAGGCCTTCGGCCAGAGCGCGGCGCGCCGCCGCCTGCTCGAGGACAAAGGGCGCGCGCTGTTTCAGAGCACCATGGGGGTGCTCGGCTCAAACGTGATGACGCGTGGCATCGCCGACGCGGGGATCGCCATCGGCGCGGTGGCCGCGCTGGCGCTCGGCGTGTATCGCGTCGAGACGGGCGCGATGGGGCTGCCGAGCCTGCTCGTCATCCTCATGCTCGGCGTCGAGGTCTTCCGGCCCCTGCGCGAGCTGCGCGTCGTGCTGCACCAGGGCATGCTCGGCACCTCGGCCGCGCAGGGCATTCTCGCGATCCTGCGCGCCACGCCCGAGGTGCGGGAGCAGGGCGAGGCCGGCGCCCCCGTCCCGGCGCTCACACCGAGCGTCACCTTCGAGGAGGTGACGTTCGCCTATCCCGGCGGCCGCGGCGCCGCCCACGAGCGCCTGAGCTTCGCGGTGGCGCCGGGCGAGCGCATCGGATTCGTGGGGCCGAGCGGCTCCGGCAAGTCCACGGTCGCGCGACTGCTCCTGCGCTTCTACGATCCCCAGCGCGGGCGCATCCGCATCGGCGGCCGCGACGTGCGCGCGCTGAGCCTCGAGGACCTTCGCGCGCAGATCGCCATCGTGCAGCAGGACACGTACCTCTTCCACGGCACCGTCGAGGACAACCTCCGCCTCGGCAAGCCCGGGGCGACGCTGGACGAGCTGCGCGCGGCCGCCCGCAGCGCCAACGCCGACGAATTCATCGCACGCCTGCCGCAGGGCTATCAGACGGTGGTGGGCGAGCGCGGCATCCGGTTGTCCGGTGGCCAGCGCCAGCGCATCGCCATCGCCCGCGCGCTGCTCCGCGACGCCCCCATCCTGATCCTCGACGAGGCGCTCTCCGCGGTCGATGCCGAGAACGAGGCAGTCATCCAGCAGGCGCTCGATCGGCTGATGGAGGGCCGGACGACGCTGGTCTTCGCGCATCGGCTCTCGAGCGTCCTGAGCGCCGACCGCATCCTCGTGCTGGACGCCGGCCGCCTCGTCGAGACGGGGACGCACCGCGAGCTCATGGCGCGGCAAGGCGCCTACGCGCGTCTCATGGCCGCGCAGGCCGAGGACGGCGCCGCCCCACCCGACGACGCGACGCTGCGCCCGGCGGAGGCCGCGCCGGCGGCCGCCGACGACGGCGCGGCGCTGCGGCTCGTCCCCGAGCCGATCGCCGAGCTCGGCTGGCTGCGCGCGATCCCGCTCTTACTGGCGATGGTGCGGCACTACCGGCTGCGCCTGCTCGCCACGTTCGGGCTCGGCATCGCGCGCGTGGTGGCTCTCATCGGCGTCGGCGTGCTGAGCGCCCTGACCGTGCGCGCGGTGAGCCACGGCGCACCCGTGGCGGGCCTGCTCGCGACGCTCGCCGTCGTCGCACCGCTCTCGGGCGCGCTGCACTGGCTCGAGTCGTGGCTGGCCCACGACATGGCCTATCGCCTGCTCGCCGAGCTGCGACTGGCGCTGTTCCGCAAGCTCGACGCACTCGCGCCGGCCTATCTCGTGCAGCACCGCAGCGGCGATCTCGTGAGCGTGGCGACCCACGACGTGGAGCTGATCGAGTACTTCTTCGCCCACACCATCACGCCGGCCTTCGTGGCGGTGCTGGTGCCGCTGGCCGTGCTGGGCACGCTCGCCGCCGTCGGCTGGCCGATGGCCCTCGCCGTGCTGCCGTTCCTCGTCTACGCGGCCGTCAGCCCCGTCCTCGGCCGCGCGCGCATCGACCGGCTCGGCGCCCGCGCGCGCGCCATCTCCGGCGACCTCAACGCCCACGCCGTCGACTCGATCCAGGGCCTGACCGAGATCATCGCGTTCCAGCACGTGCGGGCGCGGGGCGAGGAGTTCGCGGCGAAGGCGCGCGACTACCTGCACGCCCGCATGCCGTTCCTGCGCGACCTGACGTTGCAGACGGCGCTGCACGAGATCGTCACCGGGCTCGGCGGGCTCGCGGTGCTGGCGGCCGGCGCCCTGCTCGTGATGCACGGACGCCTCGATCCCGCGATCCTGCCCGTCATGACGCTGCTCGCGATGTCGGCGTTCGTCCCGGTCTGGGAGATCGCGCAGGTCGGCCGCCAGCTCGCCGACACGCTCGGCGCCACCCGCCGCTTCCACGCGATCGAGACGGCGCCGGTGGCGGTACAGGACGGGCCCGGCGTCGCCGTCGCGCGGGCCGGCGCGGCCGCGCTGGCGATGGACGGCGTGACGTTCACGTATCCGGGACGCTCACGGCCCGCCCTGGCCGACGTGCGCCTCGTCGTCCCGGCCGGCAGCACGGTGGCGCTGGTCGGGCCCTCGGGAGCGGGTAAGACGACGATCGCGCACCTCTTCCTGCGCTTCTGGGATCCCGACAAGGGCGCGGCGCGTCTCGACGGCCACGACCTGCGCGACTATCGTCTCGACGACCTCCGCCGGCGGGTGGCGCTGGTCGCGCAGGACACCTATCTCTTCAACGACACGATGCGGAACAACGTGCGGCTCGCGCGGCCGGGCGCCAGCGGGGCGGAGGTGGAGACGGCGATCGAGTGCGCGGCGCTCGCCGACTTCGTCGCCTCCCTGCCGGACGGGCTCGACACCGTCGTCGGCGAGCGCGGCACGCAGCTCTCGGGCGGGCAGCGCCAGCGCGTGGCGATCGCGCGCGCGTTCCTGAAGGACGCGCCGGTGCTGATCCTCGACGAGGCGACGTCCCACCTCGACGCCGTCAGCGAGGCGACCGTGCGCGCCGCCCTCGATCGGCTCAAGCAGGACCGCACGACGCTGGTGATCGCGCACCGCCTGTCCACCGTTCGGGGCGCCGACACCATCGTCGTCCTGGACCACGGCCGCGTGGTGGAAGCCGGCGCCCACGCCGAGCTGCTCGCCCGCCGCGGCCTCTACGCGCGGCTGATCTCCGCCCAGCTGTCGTCGGTCGCCACCTGATCGCCCTGCACGGGTGTTCGGGGTGGGGCGCGGGGGTGGCGGGTGAGGCGCTGCCCGTCCGAGGAGCCGTGACCGCCCGCGGCGTTACGACGGCAGCGTGACGAACGGGTAGCGGCGGAGCGCGTCGTAGATGACGCGCTTCATGTCCTCGATCTCCCGCTCTGTCGTGGCCTCGAAGCGCAGCGTGAGGTAGGGATTGGTGTTCGACGCGCGCACCAGCCCCCACCCGCCGCCGGGGAAGAGGACGCGCGCGCCGTCGATGTCGATCGTCTCGAAGCGCGCCTTGAGGTCGCGCGCGAGCTCTTCGATCACCTTGAACTTCTCGCCGTCGGGGCAGGGCGCCTTCAGCTCCGGCGTGGCGTGCAGATGCGGCACCGAGTCGAACATCTTCGAGACGGGGCCCTGGTGGCGCGCGGCGATCTCCGCCACCTTGCACGCGGCGAGGATCCCGTCGTCGACGCCGTAGTAGCCCTCGGCGAAGAACATGTGGCCGCTCACCTCGCCGCCGAGCAGGATCCGGTCCTCGCGCATCTTGCGCTTGAGGTGGGAGTGGCCCGTCTTCCACATGACGGGCACGCCGCCGTGCTTGCGAACCTCGTCCACGAGCACCTGCGAGGACTTCACGTCGAAGACGACCTTGGCGCCGGGATGGCGCGTCAAGAGGTCGCGCGCGAGGAGCACGAGGATCAGGTCGGCCTCGTGGCGGCGCCCGCGCTCGTCGATCACGCCGACGCGGTCGGCGTCGCCGTCCCAGGCCAGGCCGAGGTCGGCGCCGGTCTCCACGACTTTCTGCTGGAGGTCGACGACGTTCTCGGGATCCTCGGGGTCGGGCAGGTGATTCGGGAAGCGGCCGTCCGACTCGCAGTGCAGCTCGATCACCTCGCAGCCGAGACGGCGCAGCAGCGGCGGCCCGTACACGCCCGCGATGCCGTTGCCGGCGTCGGCCACGACCTTGAGCGGCCGCTCGAGCCGCACGATCTTCGCGATGGTGTCGAAGTAGTCGTCGCGCGGGCTCCGCGTGGTGAGCCCGCCCGCCCCGGTGGCGAAGGCGCCGCGCTCGATCGTCTCCCGCAGCCCCTGGATCTCCTGCTCGGTGAGCGGCGCGGCCCCGGGGTGCACCATCTTCACGCCGTTGTACTCGACGGGATTGTGGCTGCCGGTGATGTTGGCGCCGCCGTCGAGCTTCCAGTGCGCGGTGGCGAAATAGAGGATCGGCGTGGTGACGATGCCGATGTCGACGATGTCGAGGCCCGCCGCGCGCGCGCCTTCGACGAAGCCGGCCTTGAGCCCGGCCGACGACTCGCGATTGTCCTGGCCGAGGGCCATGGTGCGCCCACCGTTGTTGCGAATCAGCGTGCCGTAGGCGCGACCGACGAGGCGGAAGACCTCGGGATTGATGTCGGAGCCGACGCGCCCGCGGACGTCATAGGCGCGAAAGATGTGGGGATTGAGCATGGGGCCTTGCGCCGAGCGTACCACGGCGTGCGATGATGTCGGCCGTCAGGAGGCCACGATGAACGAGGCGGAGCTCAAGCAGAAGACCCGCGACACGGCCGGCAAGCTCTTCCACACCCTCAAGAGCGGCACGGGCTTCGAGCAGTGGAAGAAGTTCGACAAGCAGCTCGCCCGACAGCTCTCGATGTTCTTCACGGGCGTGCTCTACAGCCGCGAGGTGATCTCGCAGAAGCAGCGGGAGCTGTGCGCGGTGGCCTCGCTCACCGTGCTCGATCGCCACAACGAGCTGCGCGCCCACATCCACGCGGCGCTCAACGTCGGCGCCACCCGTCAGGAAGTGGCCGAAGTGATTTTCCAGCAAGTCACCTACGGGGGGATGCCGGTGGTGGTGGAAGCGCTGGACGTCTACGCCAAGGTGCTCGGTGAGCGCGGCGAGCCGTTCCCGGCCGAGGAGACCGCCGCCCGATGACGACGGCGCTCGACGCGGCGACCCTCGACCGGGCGCTCGCCGCCGCCACCGACGCCGCGCGCGCCGCCGGCGGCATCGCGATGAAGTACTACACCAGCCACTTCGACGTCACGATCAAGCCCGACGACACGCCGGTCACCCAGGCCGATCGCGAAGCCGAGGAGACGATCGTGGCCACCCTGGGCCGCGCGTTCCCCGACTGGGGGTTCCTCGGCGAGGAGTTCGGCGCCAAGGGCGCCACCGACGTGCGCTGGATCATCGATCCGATCGACGGCACGAAGAACTTCGTGCGCCGGATCCCCGTGTGGGCGACGCTGCTCGCCCTCGAGGCGCACGGCGAGATCGTCGCCGGCGTGATCCTCAACCCGGTCACGGGCGAGCTCTACGCCGCGCGCAAGGGCGGCGGCGCGCGCCTGAACGGCCGGCGCGTGAGCGTCTCGGACGTCGGCGACCTGTGGTCGGCGACGTTCCTGCACGCGGGCCTGCGCCTCTATCGCAAGGCCGGCGTCTGGGACGGTGTCGTGCGCCTCGTCGACGCCACCGAGCGCCAGCGCGGCTTTGGCGACTATCTCGGCTACGCGCTGGTGGCCGAGGGCAAGGCGGAGATGTACGTCGAGGTCGATCTCAAGCCCTGGGACCTCGCGCCGTGCAAGATCGTGGTGGAGGAAGCGGGCGGGCGCTTCACCGACCTCGCCGGCACGCCGACGATCTACTCCGGCAACGCGCTGGCCACCAACGGCCGCCTGCACGACGCGGCGCTCGCGCTCCTCGCCGGGCGGTGAGTCTCGTGGTGGCGGGCTCGACGCTCGCCATCCATCCCGGCGCTCTCGGTGACGTCCTGCTCGGCATTCCCGCGCTCCGCGCGCTGCGCGACGCGGGCGGCCGCCTGACGCTGGCCGCCCAGCCGCGGATCGCCTCGCTCCTGGTCGCGCTCGGCGAGGCCGACGAGGCGTGCGCCTTCGAGTCGCTGCGGCTGGACGCGCTGTTCGCGGGCGCGGGCGGCGCGCGGCTGCCCGCCGTCGAGCGCGTGGTCTGCTGGTTCGGCGCGCGCGATCCCGACTTCGTGCGCCGGCTCGCGGCGATCTGCCCGCGCGCGATCGTCGCAGCGTCGGTATCACCGGGGCACGACACCTGGGCTCACCTGCTGGCGACGGTCGGCGTGCAGCGCGCGCGGCTCGACGTCGCGCGCGTGAGCGACGCCCTCATCGCCGAGGGCCGCGCGGCGCTCGATCGCGCGGGCTCGGACGGCTCGCGGCGCGTCGTCCTCGTGCACCCGGGCGCAGGAGGCGTGGCCAAGCGCTGGCCGGCGACGGCGTTCGCGGAGACGCTGGCGCCGCTCGTCGCGGGGGGCGACGTCGAGATCGTGGTGCATGAGGGTCCCGCCGACGCCGAGGCGGCCGCCGGGCTGCTGGCGCGGCTGCCCTCGGCGCGCCGGCTGCGCGAACCGGCGTTGCCCGCGCTCGCGGGCGTGCTGGCCCGGTGCGCGGCGTACATCGGCAACGACTCGGGCGTGAGTCATCTGGCGGCGGCCGTCGGCGCCCCGGCGGTGGTCCTCTTTGCGGCGGCGAATCTCGCGTGGCGGCCGTGGGCGCGCGCGGCGCGCGTGCTGACGGTGGCCATCGAGCAGGTCGAGGCGGGCGACGTCGGGCGTGTGAGGGGCGCGCTGGACGCGATGCTGGGATGAAGAGGCGGGCGCGGTGGCCGACGATCGCGGCCGGCGGCATCGTCGTCGCCGCCGGCTTCGCGACCGCGCTCGTCGAGCTGCTGCGGTACCCGAAAGGCTCGGTCTGGGTCGTCGTCGGCGCGGCGGCGTTACTGCTGTTCGTCCTCCGTGTCGTCGCGCGACCGTGAGACTTCGTCCGCCTCGCGCAGCAACTCGTTCGCGACGCCGTTCAGATCCGACATCTCGCGGAGCACCAGCTCGTACCAGGTGTCCATGTTCATCGCCTGTGCCCTATCCGGTGCTGGCTTCGCACCTGCCGGTCGGTTGTGATCGACCGTCCCGTCCCCAAGCGGGGGGCATCGCCTCGGCCCAACCGACAGAGCAGCAGACGTGCCAGACGCGCGCGATCGGTAAATCGCGAGCTTATGAATAGCGGCCCTCGCTGACCGCCGGACACACGCCCGACCCCCTCGGGCGTGATGCCCGTTGGACATGGGGGCCCCGAGATGGCCCCCAAACCCCCCGTCGCTCGTCGCCCCCTGGCGGAGCCGTGGCGCGCCTCGATCACAGTCGCAGGTGATGGGGCCCCGAGATGCCCCCCCCAACGTTCGGATCTCCCCGGCGAAGCCGTGGCGCTCCTCTATCACCCTCCTGTCACTCTCCGCCCAACACCGCGCGCAGCAGGAAATGCGTGGGGACGTAGACGAGCAGCGGAAAGAAGATGAGCACGCAGGCGAGATAGAGCGGCGGTGAGACCTGCCGCTGGGGGCGCGTGCCGGGTCCGTACACCCAGTTGATGTTGTCCTCGGGCTTCGTCACCGCGTACGTGAGCGGCAGGATCACCCAGGCCAGGGAAGTCTGCGCCGGCAGCGCGCGGGGATCGTAGCCGAGCCTGTGCACCGTCCACAGCATGAGCACGGGCAGGACCACGTGAAAGAGCGACAGGGCCCGGATCCATTTCGGGATCCTCGTGTCGAACATGTAGTCGGCGAGACCGGAGACGCGGACGCCCGTGAGAAGCCGCGTGAACAAGCTGACGTTCCAGAGCAGCTCGGGGAGCAGCACGCCGACGGTCATCATGCTCACGAGCAGCGGGCTCTCCAGCCACAGGGCCACGCCGGTGACGACGAGGGCGACGTCGGAGAACCAGAGAAAGTTGGCCGGCCCATAGTAGGCGAGATAGACGGGCACGATGACCGCGACCATCAGCGTGTAGGCGACCTTGATCCAGAGCGGGATCTCGCCGGCCATGGTGGTTGCGCTACGCCGCCATCTCGCGCATGGACTCCCAGTCGCGCAGCTGCTCGGCGGCCTGGCCCCACGCGCTTCGCCCGTCCTTCAGCGTGACGCGCACGCGCGCGAAGGCCTCGGTGGCCTCCGTGAGCGTCACCGCGCCGAAGCGGAAGGGCAGGCGCAGGCGCACGTCGCGCTCGCGCAGGAGGGGGGCGCTCAGCGCACGCGCCTCACCGGCCCGGCTTGGCCCAGATATCACGGTCGTGCATGAGCTTGATCTGGCGCCGGATCACGGTGCGGTACTCGGCGTGCTTCATCGGCGCGCGCTTGAGGTACAGGTTCTTGGGATAGATCGGCTTGTCGTACACGATCTGGTAGAGCTCCGTGCGGAGGTCCTTCATCCAGTTGTCCCACTGCGCGCGCGCGCGGTGGTCGCGCAGCGCCTCGATGTCGATGACGCCGCCCACGTACGTCGAGCCGGCGCCGTAGTCCTGCTTGCCGACGATCCGGCCCTTGTAGTCGATGATGAACGAGCGCCCGCCGAAGGTGTCGATGGGCGTGTTCTCCTCGGGAAACAGGTAGTAGGTGCCCATGTTGGGCGCCACGATGTACATGTTGTTGTCGAGCGCGCGCGCGCGGCTCTGGATCTCGAAGATCTCGTTGCCGGTGGCCGGATGCGGGTACGACGCGCGGTAGACGACCTCGGCGCCGTTCATGGCCAGCGCCCGCGCGTTCTCCGGATAGCTGCCCTCGTTGGCCATCATGATGCCGAGGCGGCCGATCTCGGTGTCGGCCACCGGCCAGAAGGCGTCCAGCGTGCGGCCGTACTTCTCGACCCACCAGTCGTAGACGTCGTGCGGACAGACGGAGTGCTCGACGGGAAACAGCGGCGAGACCTTGTAGTGCTTGAGGATCACCTTGCCGCGCGGGTTGATGATGAAGCCGACGTTGAAGAAGCGGTCCTTCAGGTCGGGATGCTTCGCCTTGGCCTGGGCCATCACGAAGGCGTCGTACTCCTTGGCGATCTTGCCCAGCTCGTCCGTCTCCTCGCCGGGAATGTCGATCGCGCACTCCCGCGCGAAGGTCGCATGATCCAGATCGAGCACTTCGTCGTTGAACGCCTGCAGGGCTCCCTCCGGGAATGCGATCAACCGCACGGGGAGATCCAGGCTCGACAGCCACGAGGCGGCCTTCACCAGATGCTTGAGGTGGTCGAGGTTGAGCTTGATGTCCTTGCGGCGCCGGATGCCGCGAACGGTCGGGATGAGGCCCACCGCGGTGTAGGGCTTGATCATGCGCGCGCCTCCTCTGGAAGCTGCGCGGCGATTCTACCGCACGTTGCCGCGCCGTCCGGCGTCTGCTAACGTCCGGGCCCCGGAGGTGTCTCATGCAGATCGGGGTCCACGTTCCGACCACCGTCGCGCCCGACGTCACGCGCGACGCGCTGCTGACCTTCGCCCGCGAGGCCGAGGCCCGCGACTTCGTCTCGCTCTGGGTCAGCGACCACGTCGTGATCCCGCGCGCGACGGCGGGCTATCCCGGCGGCCGCAGCTTTCCCGTCCCCCCGGACGTGCCGTACCTCGAGCCGGTGGCGATGCTCAGCGCGCTCGCCGTGGCCACCACGCGGGCGCGGATCGGCTGCTCGGTCTTCATCCTCGGGCACCGGCATCCGGTGGTCATGGCCAAGATGCTGGCGACCATCGACGTGCTCTCGGGCGGCCGGCTGATCTGCGGCGTGGGCGTGGGCTGGTGGCGGCAGGAGCTCGAGATCCTGGGCGTCGACTTCGCCAGGCGCGGGCGCGCCGCCGACGAGGCCCTGCGGGTGTTCAAGGCGCTGTGGACGGAGCGGGAGCCGCGCTTCGACGGCGAGTTCTATCGCGTCGCCGACGTCGGCTTCGAGCCCAAGCCGGTGCAGAAGCCGCACCCGCCGATCTGGGTCGGCGGCAACACGACGGCGGCGCTACGCCGCGTGGTCGCGCTGGGCGACGGCTGGCACGCGATGTCGAAGACGCCCGACGAGCTGCGCGCCTCGCTCGCCGAGCTGCGGACGCTCGCGGAGGCGGCCGGGCGCGCCTGGAAGACGATCGAGATCTCGATGCGCTTCGAGCTGAGCGAAACGGTGCTGGCCGACGGCGTGCAGGCCGTCGTCGACCGCCTCGGCGAGTATGCGCGACTGGGGGTGGGCCACACCGCCGTCGTGTTCCGGCGCGAGGATCCCAAGCGCATGCTCGAGCTGCTCGATCTCGTCGCGACGAAGATCCGGCCGGCGCTCGCGCGCTGAGCGCGGATGGGAGCCCGGCGGCCGCTGGAGGCGTTCGTGCCGATGCTACAGTCGAGGTGATGGCCATGGACCAGCCCCGTGAAGTCACGCCGCGTGAGCGCGTCGTCGCCGCCTACAAGGGCCGGCGCGCCGACCGCGTGCCCGCGTACCCGATCGCCGGCGCCTTCGCCGGCTGCCTGGACGGCCTGTCGATCGAGGAGTACTGCACGAATCCCAAGAAGGCCGTGAAGGCGATGATCAATTACTACGAGCGCTATCAGCCGGACATCATGATCGCGTTCAACGATCTGGCCAAGGAGGCCGAGGCCGTCGGCTGCCGCGTCAAGTACTCCGATTACGTCGTGCCCTCGATCGACCAGCACGTGCTCCAGGACGACAAGGGCGCGCTGGCGCGGCTGGAGGTGCCCGATCCGTTCAGGCAGGCGCGGCTGCCCGCGTTTCTCGAGCAGTGCGAGGCGCTCTCCGCGCAGAAATTCCCGAGCGCGCTCGGCGCGGTGCTGGTCGGGCCGTGGACGATCGCCATGCTCATGCGCAACCCCGAGCTGATGTGCCTGGACACGCTGGAGGACCCGGAGTTCGTCCACGAGCTCATGCGCTTCGCGACGGAGTTCGCCAAGCGGATGGGCGACGCCGTGCTGACCACGAAGATCGGTCTCTCGTACTCCGATCCCACGGCCTCGTGCTCGCTGGTGGGGCCCGACACCTATCGCGAGTTCATCAAGCCCTATCACAAGGAGCTGGTGGACTACTTCAAGGCCAAGAAGGTCGGGACGACCGTGCACATCTGCGGCACCACGCATCAGATCCACGAGGACCTGGTGGACGTCGGCTTCGTCGCCATCACCATCGACCTCGACCAGCAGGCCGACCCGAAGCTCTACGTCGACCAGCTCGACCGCCTCATCACGCTCGGCAACCAGAAGAACGTGGTGGCCATCGGCAACGTGGACGTGACGATGTTCGAGCGCGCGACGAAGGCGGAGATCGAGGCCGAGGTGCGGCGCTGCATCGACACCGCCGGCTCGCGCTCGCGCTTCGTGCTCTCGACCTCGTGCGAGCTGCCGCCGCGCGCCAACCCCGACTGCGTGAAGTGGTTCATGGAAGCCGCCCGCGAGTACGGCCGCTGGGAGCGCATTCTCGGCGGATGAGAACATGGGGGGCCCCGAAATGGCCCCCCAAACCCCCCGACGCTCGGCACGCCCCGGGGAACCCGGGGCGCGCCTCGTTTCACGTCTGGACCAGGAGGATTCGATGGCCACAGTCACCGTACATGGCGGTGCCTCGGGACTCGCGCAGGAGCTGCTGATCGGCCGCCACCGGGCGATCGCCGACGAGCCCATCGCCGACGGCGGTGCCGACACCGGCCCGTCGCCGTACGATTATCTGCTGATCGCCCTCGGCGCCTGAACGTCCATGACGCTCGCGCTGTATGCGCGACGCAAGGGCTGGCCGCTCGACGGCGTCACCGTCCGCCTCACCCACTCCCGGATCCACGCCCAGGACTGCGCCGACTGCGAGACCAAGGAGGGCAAGCTCGATCAGATCGAGCGCGAGCTGGTGCTTTCCGGCCGGCTGAACGACGAGCAGCGCGCCAAGCTCGTCGAGATCGCCGACAAATGCCCGGTGCACCGGACGCTCACGTCGGAGATCAAGATCCGCACGCGGCTGGTGTGAGCTAGCGAACCCGGCGAGCGTGCCGCCGCTGCCGCCGCCACCGCGCGACGGTGTACAACATGGCGCGGCCCGGGCCCGAGTCGAGCGCGCCGAGCCCCCCGGCGGTGAGCATGACCGCGGCGGCGATGAATTCCGCGAGCAACATCGGTATCTCCTTTCGGACGCGCGGCGGGCGGGAGATTCTCCCGCCCGCCGTGGCGTGTCCCGTGTTACGGAGCCTCGGTCGTGGAGATGTTGCTGTCGCTGCTATCGGCCCACACCGTAGTCGAGGCGCTGAGAGCCGCGAACGCGAGCAGGATCGCGAATGCAATGCGCTTCATAACCTCACCTCCCCTCTCACCAGTTGAGACGCGACGGGTGGGCGCGGGGGTTCAGTTAAAGAAGCGTAAAAGGGCGGCGCGATCGGGGGGCACGTCCGGGCACATCGCCCGAACCGTCACGAGGTCGACGCTCGACCCTGCTGGCGCTCGACCTCTTCCATGATCATCGTGTTGAGGTCGTCGATCAGCGGGCCGCGCTCGACGCGGCCGTCATTGGCGATCATCGCACGGATCCGCGAGGGCCGCGCGGAGAGCATGATCAGCGTGGTGCCGATCGCGACGGCCTCGTCGATGGCGTGGGTGACGAACAGGATCGTGCGGCCGGTCTCGCGCCAGATCCGCCGCACCTCGGCCTGCATGATGCGGCGGTTCTGGGCGTCGAGCGCGCCGAAGGGCTCGTCCATCAGCAGCAGATCGGGCTCGATGGCCAGCGCGCGTGCGATAGCCGCGCGCTGGCGCATGCCGCCCGAGACGCGCGCGGGATGGTAGTCCTCGAAGCCGGCCAGGCCGGCCAGCCGCAGATGACGGTCGGCGGTGGCGCGACGCGCCGCGCCGTCCACGCCCAGCGGCTCCAGCACCAGCTCGACGTTCTCGCGCAGCGTCTTCCACGGCAGGAGCCGATCTTCCTGGAAGACGACGCCGACCTTCTTGCCGTGACGGGCGCTGCCCGAGACGGGCTCGCCGCCCAGCAGCACGCGCCCGCGCGTGGGCGGCTCGAGGCCGCCGACGATGCGTAGCAGCGTGGTCTTGCCGCAGCCGTTGGGGCCGAGCAGGCAGACGAACTCACCGGCCTCGACGACGAACGACACCGAGTCGATGACGGGGATCAGGAAGTCCTTGCCGATCTCCGCGACCTCGAGCGTTACCGCCATCGGTCGAGCCGCTGCGAGATCGCGCCGAAGACGAGCGTGTCGGTGGCGGTCATGACGAGGATCATGACGAGCGCCCACACGAACACCATCTGCGTGGCGAGGATCTCGCGCGAGTAGTTCATGACGTAGCCGATGCCGGAGGTGACGCCGAAGATCTCGGCCACGACCGACACCTTCAGCGCGAGGCCGAAGCCGACCTTCATGCCGGCCACGAGGTAGGGCAGGGTGGAGGGCACGACGATGGCCGTGAACTTCTGCCGGCCGGACAGCCGGTAGACGTCGCCCATCTCGAGCAGCCGGCGGTCCACGTTCTCCACGCCCTCGACGAGGTTGGAGGCCACCACGGGCAGCGTGATCATGAACGTGGTGAAGATCGGCGCCCAGTTGGAGAGCCCGAACCAGATGATCGAGATGACGATCCAGACGAAGACCGACGTCGAGTTCAGCACCGAGAGGAAGTCGTGGATCACGCCGCGCGCCGTGCGCGAGAGGAACGACGCGAGGCCGGCCAGCAGCGCGACGACGACGGCGCCGCCGAAGCCCACGAGGATGCGGCCGAGCGAGGCCAGCGTGTGGCGCCAGATCTCGCCGCTGGCGACGATGTCGACGAAGCCGCGCGCGACGGCCAGCGGCGAGGGCAGGACGTAAGCGCCATAGCGCCACGAGAGCAGCACCCAGCCGGCGACGATGACGGCGGCGACGCCGAGCGTGGGGAGGTGCAGCTTCTGCTTCCAGTCAATCAACGATCAGGTCCGGTGCCATGGCGGGGGTCGAGATCAGCGAGCCAAACCTCTCCCGTTCAGGCATCCGGCGCGCGCTCGAAGGCGGCGAATTCGGCGTTGACCTTCATGCTGTTTCGACGAACCTTCCGTGACACGTCGGCGAGTCTACGCGCCCGAATGGAGGCCCGCGTTTCGCGATTCATGCGCTCGACCGCTCGTCGGATGTACGCCGATCGCGAGAGCTTCAAGGCCGTCGCGCACCGACTGCTCGCGTGCAGCAACTCATCGGGTAGTCTGAGGGAGATAGCCGGCATGTGTATACCCGGTCCTCGCGTGACGGGCGCTCACGCGCGGTGGAAGAACTCCTTGCGCACGCGGTCCGGCTGCTCCCAGATGTCGGACTTGAGAAAACCGAATTCTTTGTTGATGCGAAGCTGAGCGATGAGTGTTTCGACCTGTTCCTCCGGCAATCCCGACAGCATGCGCACGGTCTCACGGTACGCGACCTCGATCACCTCTTTGGGCAGCTTCGTCACCTCGGCCATGATGTCTTTGGCGCGCGCCGGCCTTCCGTACCAGAGGTCGACCGCGTCCTTCTGCGCCGCGTTGAGGTCATTCGGGAAGCCGGCGTTCTTGGCGATGAAGTCGCCATGCACGAGGTAGCAGACGTGCACGGGAAAGCCGGAGGGCCGGCCCGTCGCCTTGCGCCAGAGGTCGATCTGCTTGGCGAGGTACACGCCCTGGCCCGAGAGCACGACCGAGTCGCTGATGGGCTGCCAGGCGATGATCGCGTCGACGTCCTTCTTCGCCAACAACGTTGCCATGTCGGGCGGCGCCGTCGCCGTCACGAGCTGCGTGTCCTTCTGGAGATCGAATCCATATCCTTTCAGCGTCAGCGCTCTGATATCGAAAAACGTCGAGGTGCCGACCACCGCCGCGACCTTCCTGCCCTTGAGGTCCTCGACCCTCGTGAGGCCGGCGTCCTTGCGCGCGACGATGGCGCCGAGCACGGCCGTGGCCACGCCGGTCACCTTCACCGGCGCGCCGTCCTCGAACGCCTTGGCCGCGAGCGCGAACGACATGTCGATCGCGTCCACGTTCTTGCTGGTGAGCTGGTTCAGCAGCGGCACGGGCGAGCCGGGCACGACGGAGTACTCCGCCTGCCAGCCGTGCTTGGCGAGCAGGTCCTCCTTGTGGATGATCTCGGGCCCCGCCCAGCCCAGCTGGAGATACGCGAAGCGGACCTTGCCCTTGGCGGCCTGCGCCCGCACCACCGACGGCGCGGCGAGCAGCGCGGCGCCGGCCGTCAGAAAATCGCGTCGGCGCATCATCGCGCTCACGCCTTTATCTGCGGCACGCCGCGCAGGGCCTCCTCGATCTTCGCCGCCGGGTACTCGTAGTCCTGGAGCTTGCCGGCCAGGAACGCCTCGTAGGCGCCGAGGTCGAAGTGGCCGTGGCCGGAGAGGTTGAACAGGATCGCCCGGCGCTTGCCTTCTTTCTTGCAGCGGAGCGCCTCATCGATCGCGACTCTGATCGCGTGAGCGGCCTCCGGCGCGGGGATGATGCCCTCGCTGCGCGCGAACTGCATGGCCGCCTGGAACGTCGCGATCTGCGGCACCGCCATCGCCTCGATCACGCCCTCGTCGTAGAGCTTGCAGACGAGCGG
>Ga0137418_10002944_pt1 | contig 15610 bp, 14 predicted proteins | sample CZODoug3_1_2_16f_FD_122242 | JGI IMG/M metagenome (GOLD analysis project Ga0137418, IMG submission 122242) | Vadose zone soil fungal communities from Angelo Coast Range Reserve, California, USA - CZODoug3_1_2_16fungal (Hybrid Assembly) | ecosystem: Environmental > Terrestrial > Soil > Vadose... | reverse complement strand
GTACATCGACGTGCGCAACAGCACTGCGATCATGGAGCACGAGGCGTCCACGTCGAAGATCGGTGAGGATCAGATCTTCTACCTGCGCCAGCGCGGGCTGTCGGCCGAAGACGCGGTCTCGATGATCGTCAACGGCTTCTGCAAGGAAGTGTTCAAGGAGCTGCCGATGGAGTTCGCCGTCGAAGCGACGCGGTTGCTCGGGATCAGCCTGGAAGGGAGTGTTGGGTAATGCTCGAGGTCAAAGGGCTGCGGGTCGCCGTCGCGGGCACCGAGATCCTGAAGGGCGTGGATCTCATGATTGGCGAGGGCGAGGTGCATGCGATCATGGGGCCGAACGGCTCGGGTAAGAGCACGCTCGCGCAGGTGCTCGCCGGTCATCCGGCCTACACGGTGCTGGCCGGGACCGCGAAGTACGAAGGCAAGGACTTACTCGACCTGAAACCGGAGGAGCGTGCGCGCGCCGGAGTCTTCCTCGCGTTCCAATACCCGGTGGAGATTCGCGGTATCACGAATTCCTACTTTCTGCGGTCGGCCCTGAACGCGTTGCGCCGGGAGCGCGGGGAAGCGGAGCTCGATCCGATCGACTTCCTCCAGTTTCTCGAGCAGAAGCTCAAGGCGATCGGCTGGGACGACTCCATGATGAACCGTCCGGTGAACGAAGGGTTCTCCGGCGGCGAAAAGAAGCGCAACGAAATCCTGCAGCTCGCGGTCCTCGAGCCGCGCCTGGCGATCCTCGATGAGACCGACTCCGGGCTCGACATCGACGCGCTGAAGACCGTCGCCGAGACCGTCAATACGCTGCGGGCGCCCAATCGTTCGTTCTTGATCGTGACGCACTACCAGCGGCTGCTGAACTACATCACGCCGGACGTCGTCCACGTTCTGGCCGACGGCCGGATCGTGAAGTCGGGTGGTCCGGAACTGGCCCAGGAACTCGAGGCTCGTGGCTACGACTGGCTGCGTGATGGCGCAATGGTGTCGTGACGATGGCAGCGAAAACAGGAGCGGTTGAACGGCTGGTTGGCTCGTATAACGCGTGGGCGACGAACGGGGCCTCGAGCGCGCCGACATGGCTCAAGGAGCTTCGCGCGGGCGGCATCGCCCGGTTCGGCGACCTGGGCTTCCCGAATATGAAGCAGGAGGCGTGGCGCTTCACCAGCGTCGCGCCGATCGCCGAAGGATCGTTTGAGCAGGCGACGCCGCCCGCTCGGATCCCGCCGCTCGACGACATCCGGCCGTTCTTGCTGCTTGAGGCCGGCTACCGTCTCGTCTTTGTCGACGGTTTTTTTCAACCCTCTCTCTCGACCCCATTTTTTGACGATGTTCAGAGTCTCGCCCACGTCGTCACGCATCGACAGGACCTCGTTCGCCAGTATCTCGGCAAGTATGCCGCCACACAGGACCGGCCGTTCTCGGCACTGAACACGGCGTTCGTGAGCGACGGTGCATTCGTTCACGTGCCGGCCAAGGCGACCCTCGCTGAGCCGATCCAGCTGCTGTTCCTCGCGTCAGGCAGACCGGTTGTTACGCATCCGCGCAATCTCGTCGTGCTCGAGCGCGAAGCGCGCGCCAGTATCGTCGAGACGTATGCGTCGCTCAGCGAAGGCGCCTACTGGACCAACAGCGTCACCGAAATCGTCGTAGGAGAGGCGGCAAGGGTCGATTATCATCGCGTCCAGCGCGAGAGCCCGAGCGCCTATCACGTGGCGGCGACCCAGACGCATCAAGGCCGCGACAGTACGGTCAACGTGCACACGGTGGCATTCGGCGCTGCGCTCGCGCGGCACGACATCGGCGCAGTCATGGCGGGTCCGGGCGGCACGCTGATCCTCAACGGATTGTATCTCCTGGCCGGTCAGCAGCACGCCGATCATCACACGACGATCGACCATGCCGCCGACCATTGTCAGAGTCACGAGTATTTCAACGGTGTGCTCGACGACAAGTCGCGGGGGGTATTCACGGGCCGCATCATCGTGCGTCCTGGGGCCCAGAAGACCGACTCGAAGCAGACCAACAACAACTTGCTGCTGTCGCCGGACGCGCACGCCGACAGCCAGCCGCAGCTCGAGATCTATGCCGACGACGTGAAGTGCACGCACGGCTCGACCGTGGGACCGCTCGATCCGCGCGCGCTCTTCTACCTGCGCAGCCGCGGCATCGGCGAGCACGAAGCCCAGCGGCTGATGACCTACGGCTTCGCCGCCGAGATCCTCGGCCGGATGGAAGTCGCGCCGCTGCGGGCGCAGCTCGACGGCATCGTGCGGCGTCGTCTGGCGGAGCAATGAACGATCTCGGCGACCTCTATCAGCAGGTCATCCTCGATCACAACCGCAATCCGCGGAACTTCAAGCGCCTCGAGTCCGCGAATCGCAAGGCCGAGGGCAACAACCCGCTGTGCGGCGACCGGATCCAGCTCTACGTGCAGCTCGACGGCGAGACGATCCAAGACATCGGCTTTCAGATGCCCCAGGGCTCGGGCTGCGCGATCTCCAAGGCGTCCGCGTCGCTGATGACGGATGCCGTCAAGGGCAAACCGGTGAAGGACGCCGAGGCGATGTTCGCGGCGTTCCGCGACATGCTCTCGGGCGGCGCGAACGCGCCAGGCAAGCTCGCCGCCTTCTCGGGCGTGCGCGCGTTCCCAAGCCGCATCAAGTGCGCGAATCTCGCGTGGCATGCCCTGCACGCGGCGCTGCAGAACAGCGCGGAGCCGGTGACGACCGAGTCGGCGAAAGATTTCTGATGCTCGACACCGCGAAGATCCGCCCCGAGTTTCCCATTCTTGCGCAGCGGGAGAACGGGCACCGGCTCGTGTATCTCGACAACGCGGCGACCAGCCAGAAGCCTCGGAAGGTCATCGACGCGATCGTCCATTACTACAGCTTCCACAACGCCAACGTGCACCGCGGCGCGTACGCGCTCGCGGTCGCCGCAACCGACGCCTACGAGGCCGCCCGCACCGCGGTCGCCCGGTTCGTGAATGCCTGGGCTCGGGAAAGCGTCGTCTTCACGCGCGGAACGACCGAATCCATCAACCTGGTCGCCGGATCCTGGGGCCGGGCCAATGTGAAACGGGGCGATACGGTGGTCGTGACGGCCATGGACCACCACTCGAACATCGTGCCATGGCAGATCCTATGTCAGGAAAAGGGCGCCGCGCTCCGGATGGTCGAGATCACGGAGGACGGTCGGATCGACCTGTCTGATTTCGGACGGGCGCTGGAGGCGAAGCCGAAGATCGTCGCCTTTCCGTATGTGTCGAATTCGCTGGGGACCGTGAATCCCGCCGCGCAGCTCAGCAAGCTGGCCCATGCGGCGGGGGCCGTGACCGTGGTGGACGGGGCGCAGTCCAGCCCTCACCTCCGAGTGGACGTGCAGGCGATCGATTGTGACTTCTACGCGCTCTCCGGCCACAAGATGCTCGCGCCCATGGGAAGCGGGGCCCTGGTCGCCAAACCGGCGCTGCTCGAGGCGATGCCGCCCTACCATGGCGGCGGCGAGATGATCGAGCGGGTCTGGGACGACCGTTCGACCTGGAACAAGATCCCGCACAAGTTCGAAGGCGGGACGCCGAACGTGGAGGCTGCGGTCGGGCTAGGGGCCGCGATCGCCTATCTCGAGCAGTTGGGATTGGACAAGGTCTCCGCGCACGAGCAGGAGCTGGCCCGCTTGACGATCGAGCGCCTGTCGCAGATCGAGGGCGTCACGATCTACGGACCGCGCGACCACCGTGCGGGTGTCGTCCCGTTTACGTACGGCGACATTCATCCGCACGACCTGGCGACGATCCTGGACCGGGACGGCGTCTGTATTCGGGCCGGTCACCACTGTACGCAGCCGCTGATGCGTCGGCTGGGAGTCGCGGCGACCGCGCGTGCATCGTTCTACATCTACAATGACGTGGACGACGTCGATGCCTTGGTAACTGCCGTACGAAAGGCGGGCGAGCTCTTCGGCGTGCTAGCGACGTAGTTCCCCCTTCCCCCTTCCCACGTCCCCTTTAGTTTGTGGGGGCAATGGCTGATCCTGTCATCGTCGATCGCGTCACGAAGCGCTTCGCCGGCCATACCGCCGTCGACGCACTCTCGCTCAGCGTTCCCTCGGGCATCATTTACGGTCTGCTCGGCCCCAACGGTGCCGGGAAGACGACCACGCTGCGCATGATCATGGACATCTACGAGCCGGATTCGGGCGTCATACGGCTGTTCGATCAGGTCGGCGGCGGCCGCACGAATTCGGCACGGATCGGGTATTTGCCCGAGGAGCGCGGGCTCTATCCGAAGATGCGGGTACTCGACGTGCTCGTGTTTCTGGCGGAAGCGAAGGGCGTACCGCGTCGTGCCGCGCGGGCCAAAGCACTCGAATGGTTGGACAGGCTGGGACTCTCCGATTGGAAAATGCGGAAAGTCTCCGATTTGTCGAAAGGAATGCAGCAGAAGGTGCAGTTCATCTCCACTGTGCTCCATGACCCCGAGCTCGTGATTCTGGACGAGCCGTTCTCCGGACTCGATCCCGTCAACTCGCAGGTGCTGCGCGACACCGTCCTGGAATACCGCCGGCGCGGCAAGACGGTGTTGTTTTCGACGCACATCATGGAGCACGCCGAGAAGTTGTGCGATCGCCTGTGCATCATCGCGCGCGGGAAGAAGCTCGTCGATGGCTCACTCGCCGAGGTCAAGCAGACGCATGGGGGCAGGCACGTGATCGTCGCGTTCGACGGCAGCCAGGGTAGCGCGCAGCAGGTTTTCAGTGATCGAAGGTTGGTCGCCAAGATTCAGGACTTCGGCCAGCAGGCCGAGCTCGAGCTCGCCGATGGCGCCGACCCTCAGGAGATCCTCCGCGCGCTGGTCAGCTCTGGCGCCCGGCTCTCACGCTTCGAGCTGGCGAGTCCATCGCTCCACAAGATTTTCGTCGATTTGGTGGGACCGGAGGCCGCCACGGCCGCCGCGCTCCCGGGCGCCGAGCCCGCGAGGGAGGGCGCTGGTGCATAAGGTCTGGGCGATCATTCGCCGCGAGTTCATCGAACGCGTTCGCACCAAGTGGTTCTGGGTCTCGGCCATCCTGGGTCCGGTCTTGTTCGCCGGCATCATCGTCTTCCAGATCATGCAGTCGGTGGGCGGTGCGGTCCGGAGCATCGCAGTCGCCGACACCGGGAAGCTCGGGTATGGCCTTCAGATCGTCGAGGCGCTGGGTGCGAGCAAGTCAATCCGGGCCAGCACCGTCAAGCCAGGCCCCGCGGTATTCGATTCGCTCAAACACCTCGTGGCGACGAAGCAGATCAATGGTTTCCTCATCGTTTCAGACTCTCTCCCCACACAAGGAACGGCGGAGTATCGCGCCTCGAATCTCTCGCTGCAGACGATCGAGGAGCTGCAGCGGACGCTGAATCGGGTGGTCGTGAAAGTCCGCCTGCAGAGCAAGGGTGTGAATCCTCCGGTCGTGGATTGGGCGCAGGCACTCAGGGTCGATCTGAAGCAGCAGAAGATTGACGCGCACGGGCAAGTCACCACAGAGAGTGCCGGCGAATCGTTCATTCTGGCGTATATCATGGCGATTCTCCTGTTCATGGCGATCCTGCTGTACGGCGTGAACGTCATGAGCTCGGTGCTGGAGGAGAAAACCACCCGGATCATCGAGGTTCTCGTCTCGTCGCTGCGACCGTTCCAGCTCATGCTGGGCAAGGTGATCGGCGCCGGTGCGGTATCGTTTTTCCAGTTCGTCATCTGGGGCGTCTCGGCGAGGCTGCTGATCAGCCTGCGCGTCCCCATCGCCCGCGCCCTGGGTGCGGACACCGCTTCCGCGCAAACCATGACGCTGCCGCACATCCCGTTTGCGACCCTCGCCGTGTTCATGGCGTTCTTCCTGGGCGGCTTCCTCCTGTACTCCTCGATGTTCGCAGCCGTGGGAGCGATGTCGAGCAACGAGCAGGAGGCGCGGCAAGCGCAGTTACCGGTGACATATCTGCTCATGATCTCCTACATCTCAATCATTGGCCTGACCAACAATCCCAGCTCCGCGTTTGCGAGGACATTGTCTCTTGTGCCGTTCACGTCGCCGATCGCCACGCCGGTCCGCTGGACCGCGGGGAGCATGGCGATTGGGGAGCTGATAACGTCGCTGGCAATCCTGGCAGTCGCGATCGTCGCAGTCACGTGGGTCGCGTCGAGGATATACAGGGTCGGGATCCTGATGACGGGAAAGCGGCCGAATCTGAAGGAGCTGATGAGATGGGTGAGGACTGCCTAACGACTAGGACGTGCACGGGCTAGGCTACAGACGCCCAGGCAGACGCCTCGACGCCGAGACGCCTAGCGGATTCTGGGTTGAGCTAAAGGCATAGCAAAGACACGACACGCGCGATTTCGGTGTCGTGTCTTTGCTCTTGTGCATCAACTTCCAGCCATGGCTCCATACAAGACTTTGAAAGCGTGGCAGCACGCAGAGCGACTGGCGATCGAGTGCGCAAAGGCCTGCAGGTCGTTTCCAGACTACGAACAACTCCGTTTGGCGGACCAACTACGCCGTGCCTCTTATAGTGTGGTGCTCAACATCGCGGAAGGAAGTTCGCGCAGAGGTTCTCGCGAATATCGGAGATTTCTTGATACAGCGAATGGTTCACTTGCAGAGGTCGAGACTGCTTTAGGGCTCGCCCGCGAACTCGAGTACCTAAAGCCGGCAGATTTCGGCCGACTCGAAGCATTGGCAACTGAAACAGGCAAGACACTGTTTGGTTTGCTGCGCAAAATCAGCGCGAGCGCTTCCAGATTACCTGCTGCCTCGTAACTACAGCCCGCTAGGCGTCTCGGCCTCTAGGCGTCTGCCTCGGCGTCTAGCCTTTGCATGTCCTCGCTTAGTAGTTTCTCCTCCATGTTCGACTTTGATGTGATCGTCGTAGGTGGTGGCCACGCCGGTACCGAAGCCGCGGCTGTGTCTGCACGCATGGGTGCGAGGACGTTGCTGCTTACTTCCGTCCTGGACACGATCGGCCAGATGTCCTGCAATCCGGCCATTGGTGGAATTGCCAAGGGTACCGTCGTCCGCGAAGTCGATGCTCTGGGCGGCATCATGGGCCGCGCCGCCGATCGCGCGACCATTCAGTTCCGCATGCTGAATCGCTCCAAGGGCCCGGCCGTCTGGGCGCCGCGCGCACAGTGCGACCGGACGCTCTATCGTCGCGCGGTGCGCGCGTTGCTCGAGCAATTCCCTGCCCTCGAGCTCACGCAGGGCATGGTCACGAATCTGCTCTTCGACCAGCCCGGCACGCGCATCACCGGGGTCGAGACGAAAGACGGACGTCGCTTCAGCGCGCGCGCCGTCATCATCACAGCCGGCACTTTCCTCCGCGGTCGCATTCACGTCGGCACCGACACCCAAATCCCGGCGGGCCGTGCGGGAGATCAGCCATCGGTAGAGATGGCGCAAGTGATTGAAAATATTGGACTTACAGTAGCGCGCTTCAAGACCGGCACGCCGCCGCGCGTCGATGGCCGCTCCGTGAATTGGAGCAAGGTCGAGCGGCAGGACGGCGACAGCCCCGACTTCCGCTTCTCCTTCCACGAGCGTATCGAGCGGCCGCGTCAGGTGCCCTGCTGGATCACATGGGCCGGCGAAGAGGTCAAGGACATCATCCAGCGCCACCTGAAGGAGTCGGCGCTGTACGGCGGCGCGATCAGCGGTCGCGGGCCACGCTATTGCCCCTCGGTCGAGGACAAGATCGTGAAGTTCCCGACGGCCAAGCGCCACCAGATCTTCCTCGAGCCCGAGGGGCTCGATACCACCGAGCTGTACGTGAACGGCCTCTCGACTTCCCTGCCCGTCGCCGTGCAGCTGGAGTTCCTGCACGCCGTCCCGGGTCTCGAGAGCGCCCGCATGACGCGCCCGGGTTATGCGATCGAGTACGATTACTATCCTCCGACGCAGCTCACGCCGTGGCTCGAGGTAAAAAACGTCGACCATCTATTCTTCGCCGGGCAGATCAACGGGACGACCGGCTACGAAGAGGCAGCGGGCCAAGGCGTCGTCGCCGGCATCAACGCCGTGCGACGGATCCGCGGCGCCGAGCCGGTGGTCCTCGGACGCGTCGATGCGTACATCGGAGTGCTGGTCGATGATCTGGTGACCCGCGGCGTCGACGAGCCGTACCGCCTGTTCACGTCGCGGTCCGAATTTCGTCTGCTCCTCCGCCAGGACAACGCGCTGCGCCGCCTGCTCCCGTTGGCCGAACGGCTCGGCGTGTTGACCGACGACGAGCTGCACGCCGCGGCACGACGGCTCGATGCCGAGGAGTCAGCGCTGCGGCTCGCGCGCGAGACGACGATCACTCCGGACCAAGCGGCCGGCCCACTCGCCGAGAGCGGTACGACGCTGATGGAGAGCGATCGAATTGCCGTGATCGCGAAGCGGCCTGGCGTCTCGCTGGCCGCCCTGTTCGCCGCGGCGGGAGTTGGGACCGAGGCTGCTGCTGAGGCGATCGGCGCTGCGGAAATCGAGATCAAGTACGACGGTTACCTGGCGCGAGAGCGCGAGGCTGCGGCACGACTCGCCGAGCTCGCGGCGTTTATTCTGCCTCCCGACCTGCCCTATCTCGAGCTGCGGACGCTGGCGACGGAAGCACGCCAGAAACTCGATCGCGTGCGTCCCAGCTCGCTGGCGCAGGCGGCACGCGTGCCTGGTGTCACGCCCAGCGACCTCCACAACCTTGTCCTCGAGGCGACGCGCTGGCGGCGGAGGGTCGCCTAGACCCCCAATGTTGCAGTTTCACGTGAAACGTACGCTCTTTCGTTTCACGTGAAACGAACGTATATTGGACTCGCGTGAATTTGCGAACTATATAACTCTTTGGTAACTAACGACTTATAATGGCACGTGTAATCGCGATCGCAAACCAAAAAGGCGGCGTCGGCAAGACGACGACTGCCGTAAACCTTGCGGCCTCTCTCGCGACGGCCGAGCGCAAGACGCTGCTCATCGACGCCGATCCGCAAGGCAACTCGACGAGCGGCGTCGGTATCGAGCGCGATCGCATCCGCAAGTCGCTCTACGAAGCGCTCATCGACGGCGCGTCGCTCGCACAGTCGCGCTTCCCGCACGTGCATTTCCCGCATCTCGATGTGGTCCCCGCGACGCAGGACTTGGTGGGCGCCGAGCTCGAGCTCGTCAATCAACGTGCCCGCGAGACGCGCATGCGCGAGGCCCTGGGGGATCTGCGCGACGAGTACCGCTACGTGATCATCGACTGCCCGCCGTCGCTCGGCCTCCTCACTCTGAACATGCTGACGGCCGCCGACAGCGTGATCATCCCGATTCAATGCGAGTACTACGCGCTCGAAGGTCTCTCGCAGCTCCTCAACACCGTGAAGCTCGTGCAGCGCAATTTCAATCCCGCGCTCGCGATTGAAGGGGTGCTGCTGACGATGTACGACGCGCGCCTCAATCTCTGCAAACAGGTCGCCGAAGAAGCAAAAGAGTACTTCGGCGGCCGCATGTTCAATGTCACGATCCCGCGTAACGTGCGACTGGCGGAAGCGCCCAGCTTTGGAAAACCGATCTTGCTGTACGACGTGCAATCGGTCGGCGCCAAGAGTTACCTGGCCGTCGCCCAGGAGCTGATTCGCCGGGTCGAGCAGGACGCTCCACCCTCGCCAAGCCTCCCCGCAATTGAACAGCTGCCGCCCCCGGAGGTGCCCGCATGACGGAAACCGCCGCTGGAAGACGCCGCCTCGGCCGTGGTCTCGAGGCGCTGCTTGGGCCAACTCGCGAGGAGGCAGAGCGAGAAGGCAGCCTGGTCGAGCTGCCCATCAAGGACATCAAGCCGAACCCGTTCCAGCCACGCCAGACCGTAGACCCGGCGGCGCTCGAGGAGCTGGTCTCGTCGATCAAACAGGCGGGACTGCTCCAGCCGATCGTCGTGCGAAAGGCGCCTGGCGGCAACGGCTCGTACGAGCTGATCGCCGGCGAACGCCGCCTGCGCGCCTGCCAGCAGCTCGGTTGGGAGCGAATTCCCGCGGTACAGCGCGATGCCGACGACCGGACACTGCTCACACTCGCGCTCATCGAGAACCTGCAGCGCGACGATCTGTCTCCGGTGGACGAGGCGCGCGGCTACGAGCGCCTCATCGCGGAATTCAAGCTCGCGCAGCAGGACGTCGCCGACGCCGTTGGTCGCGACCGGTCGACGGTCGCCAACGCCCTCCGCCTCCTCAAACTCCCGGAAGTAGTACTGCAGATGCTGCATGAGGGGCAACTGTCGGTGGGCCACGCGCGCGCACTGCTCGGACTCGAGGATCCGCGCATCGTCACGAATCTCGCCCGCGAAGCAGTCGCCCAGGATCTCTCCGTTCGCGAGGTCGAGGATCGGGTGCGCGGCGGACGCGCGCCCGAACGCCGGCCGCGCATGAAGCGGGGCATGGGCGCCGCTCCCGAAGTTCGCCGCGTCGAAGACGCGCTGCGCCGCCGGCTGGGCACCGACGCGCGGGTGACGTTGCGCGCGAAAGGGAAAGGGCAGATCCACCTGTCGTTCTACTCGAACGACGATCTCGCACGGCTGCTCGAGGTCATCCTCGGCGCACCATTCGACGGATGACGAGGGGGACCCGCGGCGTCACGATCGTCGTCCACGCCGACGGCGATCTCGAATCCAAACAGTACCGGTTCCCACGCTGGGCTGTCATGGCCGCGAAGTGGGGTGCCGGCGCGATTGCCGTGCTGGTCGTCCTGTTTTTCGCGTTGGCAGGACCGATTACGCGCAACGCGTTGCGTGTGCCGGGACTCGAGCGCGAAGTCTCCCGACTGCGCGTCGAGAACAGCCGGGTACAGCAGCTTGCCTCCGCGTTGAACCGCGCCGAAGCGAACTACCAGGAGCTGCGCCAAATGCTCAGCGTCAAAGCTCCTCCCGTCGCGCGCAGCGGCGGGACGGTCGCTCGCAACACCGACTTCACGAATTCCATGCGTGCTGTTCCAATTCGGGCCGCGCTGCCGGGAGTCCCCACCCGCTATGAGACTGGCCTGTCGACCCCGTCGCACTGGCCCCTCGATGTCCAGGGTTTTGTCACTCGGGGCCAGGTGCGGCCAGGGGTGGTCGACGAATCGCATCCCGGCATCGACATCGCCGTCCCGCTTGGGACGCCGGTGCGGGCATCCGGGGGCGGCTCGGTGTCGGCGGCAGGCTACGACGCGGACTATGGCTTGTTCGTCCTCTTGCGACATCCGTCCGGTTATGAGACGATGTATGGTCACATGTCACGGTTGGTTGCCGCCGAGGGCGACCAAGTTCAGGCAGGGCAGGTCATCGGTTTGTCGGGAAACTCAGGGCGGTCCACAGCTCCGCATCTGCACTTCGAGATTCGACGCGACAACAAGACCGTCGATCCGCTGGAACTAGTGAAGGAGGGACGCTGATGGCGGTGTTCTCAGAAAAAAATCCAACACCTGGCGGCGGCCGTGAAGGCATTCCCGGGCTATCGATCATCGGCGCCGGGATGCGGGTCGTCGGCGATATCTCGGCGGACGGCGTCGTAAAGATCGAAGGCTCGGTGAATGGAACGGTGCGCGCGGCCAAGCAGGTCCTGGTCGCCCGGGGCGGGGAAGTGGAAGGCGATGTGGTGAGCCGTGAGGCCATCATCGGCGGCGAAGTGCGCGGCGCCATATACGCGGAAGAGCGCGTCGAGCTTCAGGCGACGAGCGTCGTTCACGGCGACGTGCATACGAAAAAACTCCTGATCCAGGAGGGTGGAGAGATCAACGGCGTGCTGCGGATGGGCGAAGACGCAGGCCAGCCACCCCAGGTCTCCCAGCGTGGCGGGCAGGCCTTGGCGCGGGCATAGATATCCACACGCCCAGCGCGGCCTCATGTGGATTGTCTAACTCATTGTCACATAATGTTTTGTGACGTCCGCCGATGTGGAAAGTCGCGTAACTGCCTCGATACTGTGACTACGGTGTCTTAAGTGCGCCTCGACAGTTTGGTCCGTTTTCTCGATGACTATCTCCGTGTCACCGAGGAGATCGCTGACGCGCCCGAGGCGGTGAATGGCTTGCAGGTCGGCAACTCCGGTGATGTCACCCGGCTCGCAGCAGCCGTGGATCTCTGCGAGGCCACGGTCCGACAGGCGACCGAGCAGCACGCCGACTGTCTCCTCGTTCATCACGGAATGTTTTGGGGTGGGGGCGGCCTGCGACCGCTCGTGGGTCCCGCGTATCGCCGGATTGCGGGTCTCATAAAAGGAAACATCGCCCTCTACGCCGCACACCTTCCGCTTGACCGTCATCCCGATGTCGGAAACAACGTCGTGCTCGCCCGAATGCTCGAGATAAAGATTCGCGGCGATTTCGGCTCGTACCACGGTGCCCCCGCGGGCGTCTGGGGCGAGTACCACGGAACGCGGGAGGAGCTGAGCTGGGCGTTGACCAAAGCACTCGGTACGGCGCCTAGGGCTTTCCCCTTCGGGCCCGAACGCGTGCAGCGGGTTGGGATCGTCACCGGCTCGGGAGGTTCGCTCATCCCGCAGGCCGCCGCGGCAGGACTCGACACGTTCATCACGGGCGAAGGGCAGCATTGGACGTATTTCGACGCCGAAGAGCTCGGCATCAACGTGTTCTATGCAGGCCATTACGCGACGGAGACGGTCGGGGTCAAAGCCCTGGCTGAGCACGTCTCGAAAAAGTTCGATCTGCCCTGGGTTTTTCTGGATCACCCCACCGGGCTGTGAGTCCGCGACGCGTCCTGGCAGTGCTGGCCATCGCCGAGCTGCTGGCGATGGCTCCCTGGTTCAGTGCGTCCGCGGTAGCGCCGACCCTCGCGCGCGTCTGGCAGCTGTCCCCGGTCACCACCGCGTGGCTGACGATCTCTGTCCAGCTCGGCTTCGTGGGCGGCGCCCTCGTCAGCGCGATCTTCACGCTTGCCGATCGTCTCTCGGCACGACGACTGGTCGCCGGATCGGCAGCGGTGGCAGCCGTCGCAACGGTGGGAGTCGCGTTGTCGAACGGTATCACGATGGGAATCGTATGCCGGTTGCTCACCGGCGCCGCGCTCGCCGGCGTGTACCCGCCGGGGATGAAGATCGCGGCCGGATGGTTTAAGGAAGAGCGAGGGCTCGCGATCGGCATTCTCGTCGGCGCGCTCACGCTCGGCTCGGCAAGTCCACATCTCGTGCGGTGGGCCGTGTCGCCGGCGGCGTGGCGCGTTGTCCTGGTGGTGGCGGCGCTCAGCGCGCTCGTCGGTGGTCTGCTCGTGTTCCTCGTTCCAAACGATGGTCCCTATGCCGCCCCATCCCCGCCGTTTTCTCTCGCCGCCGCTCCGCGGATTCTGAAGGACCGCGCGGTCGCACTCGCCAACCTCGGTTACCTCGGTCACATGTGGGAGCTGTACGCGATGTGGACCTGGATGGCGGTGTTCATCACGGCCAGCGAGCACGCCCGCCGCGGGTCGGACGCCGACGTCACGGGGCTCGCGGCGCTCGTGACGTTCGCGGTAGTCGGTAGCGGCGCGATTGGCTGCTGGCTGGGCGGGAAGTACGCCGACCGCTGGGGCCGCACACTAATAACCAGCGCTGCAATGATGGTGTCGGGAAGCTGCGCCATCGCTGTCGGTTTTCTCTTTGGCAGCCCACTCGCCCTGCTGGTCCCGTTGCTGCTCGTGTGGGGAGTCACTGTGGTCGCCGACTCTGCGCAGTTTTCCGCCGCGGTCAGCGAGCTCGCGCCGCGCGATTACGTCGGTACCGCGCTGACACTCCAAACGAGTCTCGGGTTTTTGCTCACGTGTGCGACGATCTACCTTCTACCAAGAGTCGCCGCTGCGATCGGCTGGCGATGGAGCATGAGCGTGCTGGCGATCGGACCAGCCTTCGGCGTCTGGGCGATGGTGGCGCTGCGTCGCCGTCCAGAGTCGTTGCAGTTGGCCGGCGGCGCTCGCTAGGGCAGGATGAAGACGCCGACCTCGCCGTCGTAGTCGTCGGTGCTGCGGGTCGTACCGCCGGGGGCCATCCACGGTCCGCCGTCGCGACGCACGTTGATCCGGTGCATGCCGCGCGGAATTCGGAAGGTCGCTACCCAGGCGTCGGCGTTCCCAGGATTCCGGCTCAGCGGCACCGGACGCCAATCGGTGAAATCGCCGCTGATCTCGACGGCCGTCGCGCCGGGGGCGTACAGCGTAAGGCGAACATCGTTGTCCTGACGTGCCTGAATCTCCAGACGGGTATCGGCGGAGCTCGTCGAGCTGTGCGATTCGCTCGGGCGAGTAATGATGGAAGGGGTTGGCGCTGCGGGCCTGCGCACCGAGATCGTTCCCAGGCGTACCGCCGCGGTGACGTAGCGACCCGCGATGCTGCCACTGACGGCGTCGGTCGGATAGCGACCTGCGGACAGGACCAACGCAGCCTGGCGTCCAAGGGTCAGTGTGGCGCTGCCCTCGCCAAACACGCCGCGCCCGCCGCCGCGGCTCCAGAACCGCGCTCCCACGATCCCCTCCAGCACGATGCGGGCGCCACGCCAATGGGCGGACGACCGCAGATCTGTGTAAACCGTGTCTCCTACGAAGGATCGATCCAGCGACACGATCACCGTCCTGTCCGCCCGCAGCAGCCACGCGCCCATGGCGACGACGGTGACCGCTCTCGGTCCGCCCCCGAACGAGGAGCGCCCGATCGTCGCGGCGATCCAGCCGCCGCGGTCGCCGTCCATCACGTGCAGGCGCGCGTCTGCTTGTGCGTGGCTGAAGCTCGCGATGTCTGCGTAGTCGCTCGCACCGGCGGTGCCGCCGAGCTCGCCACGCCAGTGGCGCGCGAGCGGGGCGAACCATGAGGCATTGGCCGAGCCGTCGAGACTGCGGCGCCCGCTTTCAAATCGCAGATAGGTGCCGCGCGCGCTGACGAAGCCACGGCCTCGAGGATGCTCCCAACGCACCGCGGGCGAAATGGATGCCGCCGCCGATGGCAGAAAGCCGTCGTACTCGACGTCGGAGATGCCCGCCTCGACGTTGGCCGTGACTTGCGCGCACAACACGTGAACACCGACCCCGCACGCCAGTCCGATGAGTGCGAGTGCCCGCACGGAAATGAAGAACTACGGCCGGGAGCGGCGGGTAGGGGTGTTGGGGTTGCCCGTGGTGGTGTTGCCGTCGGATACGTCCAACGCGCCCGCGTTGAGACGCACGGACGTCGCCGCGCCGGGCGGTGCGCCAAGTGCAATATCGCGCTCGACGGCACGACGGAACTCGACCAGATCGGCGTCACGTGCCTTTGGCGCGAGTGCGAGGACCGCGGCTGCGGCGCTGTCGGCGGGCACGCCGCTCGCGACCAGGTCGGCGAGTACGGAGAGCGCCATCGTGAGTGGCGGACGGCGCACGTCGCGGAGATGACCGATGACTTGTGGCGTCGCGCCGGCGCGCAGCGCCGCCACAGCGGCCTGGAGCTCCGCCTCCGAGCCATCCGTTCCCAGGGCCATTCGCGCGGTGCCGAGATCGGCGGCGAGCTTGCGGACCGCCGCCACAATCCGCGGCCCCGGTGCGCCTTTGGTCGCGCCTTCCAGCGCACGCTGGATGATCGGCTCGACCGGCAGCCCGACGCCTCGCGCCGAATCGGCGACGGCGGCGACGGCCGAGCGCGTATCGGGATCG
>Ga0137418_10002942_pt1 | contig 15612 bp, 15 predicted proteins | sample CZODoug3_1_2_16f_FD_122242 | JGI IMG/M metagenome (GOLD analysis project Ga0137418, IMG submission 122242) | Vadose zone soil fungal communities from Angelo Coast Range Reserve, California, USA - CZODoug3_1_2_16fungal (Hybrid Assembly) | ecosystem: Environmental > Terrestrial > Soil > Vadose... | reverse complement strand
TCGATCATCGCACCCAATAAAGAAGATCACCTCGAGTGCGAAGAATGCGGCATGTGCATCGACATCTGCCCCGTCGGCGCGCTCACCTCCGGCGCCTATCGTTACAAGACGCGCCCCTGGGAAATGAAGCACGTCGGCACCATCTGCACGCATTGCGGCGATGGTTGCAAGACAACGCTGGGCGTGCGGCGCTCCGACACCGGCACGCAGATCGTGCGCGGCGACAACCGTGACAAGAGCGGCATCAACAACGATTTCCTCTGCATCAAGGGGCGCTACGCCTTCGACTTCGCCGACCATGCCGAACGCCTGACCCAACCGCTCATCCGAAAGAATGGCACCCTGACGGCAGCAACCTGGGAGGAAGCGTTCAGTATTATCGGAAGGCGCCTCGCAGAAATCCGAGACAAAGAAGGCGGCCAGACGATCGGCGTAGTCGGTTCAACCCGCACGACCAACGAAGAAAACTACCTGCTCTCGAAGTTCGCTCGGGTCGTCCTGAAAACGAACAATGTTGATCACCACCGCACCGCCGACTTCGCTGCCTTCGCTGCCGCGCTGCGCGGCAAACCGGAAGCCACGGCCACCATGCGCGAGGTCTACGACGCGCCAGCCGTCCTGGTGATTGGCAACGATCCCACCGAGCAGCATCCCTTGCTCGCGTGGCAGATCCGCAACAATGTCCGCCTCCATCGCTCGCGGCTGTACCTGATCAACTCCCAATCCATCAAGCTGGGACGTCAAGCTGCAGGCTTCACGCAGATTCCCGTCGGCGCGGAAGGCAAAGCCGCCGCATTCCTATCGGGCGACGATGCAGCCGCCGACGCCGTGGTCACCGACAAGACCAATCGCGCTGCCTGGACCGCACTGCGCGACAAGCTCCGCAGCGAGCAGAATCTAGTCATTATCTTCGGCTCCGAGATTCGCGGCGCCGACCTTGCAACTCTGGTGAAGTTCGGCACTGGCATTTCCTGTGCGAAGTTTATCTGTCTATCAGACTATGCGAACTCGCGCGGCGCCGCCGATATGGGCCTGTATCCCGACCTTCTCCCCGGATATTACCCCGTCGAGGCGCAAGACAAATTCCACGAAGAGTGGGGCTCAATCCCCATCACGCCCGGCCTGACCATTCCGGAAATGGTCGAAGCAGCAAAATCAGGCGAGCTCAAAGCACTTTACGTGGTGGGTGCGAACCCCATTAGCCGCTACTCGATCGATCCCTTTGTCTTCTCGAAGAGTTTCGTGGTCGTGCAAGATATGTTCCTGACGGAAACCGCCTTCCTAGCCGACGTCGTTCTGCCTGCCGCGAATGCCTACGAAAAATCCGGCACATTCACCAACACCTGCGGCGATCTGCAACTGGTGAAGAAGGCTGGCGAAGTCAGCGGGACAAAAAGCGATTTCGAGATGATCGTCCGCATCGCCGATGCCATGGGCTTCGAAGTCCGCAAACTGATCCCCTTCGGCGCTGGTGAACGCACCGACATGGGCCAATCGCGCGGCGCGCAGTCGGGCGAAGCGGACCGTCACGCCGTGTGGCTCGAAGCGCACGGCCTCGAACCGAAGATGAGCCCGCTGGAACCGACCGCGATTCTGGACGAAATCCAGCGCCTGGTGCCAGGCTACGACGTTTCCCGGATCAATCTGGTGGCGGGCAACGATCAACACACAACGCTATCAAACAGTGGACCGGGCGTAGTCGCAAAACCAGAACTCATTCTCCCGGCCCATGATGATTTATTCAGTTCAGGTACTCTGGGCCGATACTCCAAGGCCCTAAACAGCGTGATGGAAAACCGGCATCGGCAGCCGGCAGAATCGGAAGTCGCCGCTGACTAAGCGCCAACGCAAAAGTCTCTAGCTACGGGTCTCAAGCTTCTCGGACCAATCAGGAAACAGCATTGCTAAGTCTGCCAATCTACATTGTCGCCTCCGTGATCAAGATCGTGCTGGTGATATTTATTCTGCTCACCGCGGTGGCCTACACGGTTTGGCTCGAGCGCAAGGTCGTGGGCCACATGCAAAATCGCTGGGGGCCGACCCGCGTCGGCCCCTTCGGCCTGCTGCAACCCCTGGCCGACGGCATCAAGTTTCTCGTCAAAGAAGATCTGACGCCGCCGCACGTGTACCGACCCCTGTTCATTGCGGCTCCGATGATCGCAGTGATCTGCGCGCTGACCTCGATTTCGGTAATCCCATTTGGTAATGCGATTACGATTTTTGGATACTCGATTCCCCTGCAGATCACCGACGTCAACACCGGGCTGCTGGTCGTACTCGGCGTCACCTCGGTGGGCGTCTATGGAGTAGCGCTTGCGGGTTGGTCATCGAACAACAAGTACTCACTGCTGGGCGGCCTGCGCGCCAGCGCGCAGATGATCAGCTACGAAATCTGCCTGGGACTCTCGCTGGTGGGCGTGCTGATCGTCTCCGGAAGTTTCAGCCTGCGCGAGATCGTCGAAGCCCAAGGCGGTCACTTCTGGGGTTTTCTTCCCAAGTGGAACATTCTCTACGGCGGCCAGTTCATCGCGTTCTTTGTGTACCTGATGGCAGCCTACGCCGAAACCAATCGCATCCCCTTCGATTTGCCCGAAGCGGAAACCGAACTCGTGGCCGGCTATCACACCGAGTACAGCGCGATGAAGTTCGCCATGTTCTTCATGGCGGAATACGCGAACATGATTACGGTCGCATGCCTCGCCACCTTGCTATTTCTCGGCGGCTGGGGCGGTCCGCTGGTTGGACCACCTCTCTTGCGTTCGCTCCTGCCCGTTTTCTGGTTCGTCGCCAAAGTTTTCGTTTTTCTCTTCCTTTACATTTGGGTGCGCGGCACGTTGCCGCGTTTCCGTTATGACCAATTGATGGCTTTCGGGTGGAAATTCCTGTTCCCCCTGGCCATCGCGAATCTGGTGGTGACGGCGCTGATCGTCGCACTTCGATCTTGACGGAACTAGCGCGGCCCGGCGGCGCGCTGAATACATAGTGCTGGACAGATACGAATGCTTCATCTACTTCTATTCCTGGTTTTCGGAGCCATCTGCGTGGCGGGAGCGATCAACTTGCTCGCGCAAACCCATCCCATCAGCAGTGCCTTGTCCCTAGTGGTGGTGATGGCTTCGCTCGCGGTCGAATACCTCCTACTGGGCGCCGAATTTGTGGCTGCCGTGCAGGTGATCGTCTACGCTGGCGCGGTCATGGTGCTGTTCATCTTCGTAATCATGCTGCTGAATGCTGGTGAAGAGGAGCGTACAAAAGGCAGCCAGGTCGCGATCATCCTGGGAGTACCCGGAGTTCTGGCGGGTGGTCTCTTGGTGGCATGGACTCTGCTCCAGCGCTCTGACACCGGCAGTGTCGCACTGGGCGCCCTGCCCGGCTCACCCAAGACAATCGGCAACCTGCTGTTCCACGAATTCCTGCTGCCCTTCGAAATCACGTCGGTACTCGTACTGATCGCAATCATGGGCGCGGTGGTGTTGGCGCAGCGCCCGGAGACGCCAAATCTGCCTCCCGGGAAGGAGATCTGATGGTCCCCGTCTCCTACTATCTGATTCTCAGCGGAATTCTGTTCGCATGCGGTGTAATCGGCTTCCTTATCAAGCGCAACATCATCACAATCTTCATGTCGATTGAGTTGATGCTCAACGGCGTAAATCTTTCCTTCGTCGCCTTCGCCGCCCACTGGCAGCAGTTGAGCGGACAGGTCTTCGTCTTCTTCGTGATGGTCGTGGCCGCCGCCGAAACAGCGGTGGGCCTCGCCATCATCATCGCCGTCTATCGCACACGCGAGACCCTGAACGTCGACCAAGTGAATCTGCTGAAACTATGACCCACTCTCTCCATCTCTGGCTAATTCCGGCCCTGCCTCTGATTGGTGCCGCGATCAACGGCCTCTTCGGCCGCCGCTTCTCACGGCAAACGGTAGCCGCCATCGCCCTTGCTTTCTGTGGCGGCACGTTCGCCTGGGTGTTATTCGTCTGCGCCCGCTTCTCCTCTCTTACACTTCCCCACTCAGAGTTCTTCGCGCATTGGATCCGATCCGGCGGTTTCCTGGTGAACTTCGAGTTCTACCTCGACCAACTCACCCTCGTGATGCTGCTCATAGTCACCGGCGTAGGCTTCCTGATTCACATCTATTCAGTCGCCTACATGTGGGAGGAAGGCGGCTTCTACCGCTTCTTCAGCTACTTGAACCTGTTCATGTTCTTCATGCTCACGCTGGTGCTCGCCGGCAACTACCTGCAGATGTTCATCGGCTGGGAAGGTGTCGGCCTGGCGTCCTACTTGCTGATCGGCTTCTGGTTCAGCAAAGATTCCGCTGCCTCAGCGGGCAAGAAAGCATTCATCGTCAACCGCATCGGCGACTTCGGTTTCCTGATCGCGCTGTTCCTGATGATCAAGCATTTCGGCTCGTTGAACTTCGGGCAGGTTTTCTCGGCAGTAGCACCGTTGCCCGTGGAGACAATCGGCTTCGGCGTACTGACTTCCATCGGTCTCCTGCTGATGGTCGGCGCCGCCGGGAAGTCCGCGCAGATTCCCCTCTATGTCTGGCTGCCGGACGCAATGGAAGGCCCCACGCCCGTCTCCGCACTGATCCACGCGGCCACCATGGTCACCGCCGGCGTCTACATGGTAGCGCGCTCGCACGTGATCTTTGACCACGCTCCCAATGCGTTGACGGTAGTTGCAATCGTCGGCACCCTGACCGCGCTTTTTGCCGCGACCATCGGCATCGCGCAGACCGACATAAAGAAAGTCCTCGCCTACTCCACCATTTCTCAACTCGGTTACATGTTCATGGCCTGTGGTGTGGCCGCGTACTCGGCGGGCATCTTCCATCTCATGACGCACGCCTTCTTCAAGGGCTTACTGTTTCTGGCAGCTGGTTCCGTAATCCACGCCGTCGGCGGTGAGCAGGACATGCGCAAGATGGGCGGCTTGAAGCAATACATCCCGTGGACGTTCCTGACCATGTCCATCGCCACCTTCGCGATCGCCGGATTCTGGCCCCTGGCCGGATTCTTCAGCAAAGACGAAATCCTCTGGCAGGTTTATTCAAGCCCCCACGGAAGTTGGGTCTTCTGGCTGATCGGCGTAGTCACCGCCTTCATCACGTCCTTCTACATGTTCCGCCTCTGGTTCATGACCTTTTTCGGCGACTACCGCGGCCGCGCTGCGGATGTCCATGCGCAACCCGCGCACGGACACACCGAGCACGACCACGGTGATCCTCACGAGAGCCCGTTGGTCATGCTGGTGCCGCTCGCCGTTCTGGCTGTACTCTCCGCGATCGGGGGCTTCGCGAAATACTGGCCCGGCGGGGGCATAGAACATTTCCTGTCGCCGGTCTTTTACCCCATAGTTGCGGAGACAGCTCCCGATCTCGCGGCCGAAGCTGCCAAGCGCAGCACCGAGTACTTGCTGATGGCGATCTCCCTCGGCTCTGCCGCTCTGGGTCTGTACCTCGCGTATCTCCTTTATTACAAGCGCCAGGACCTCCCCCAGAAAATTGCCACCGCACTCAACGGCTTCTACGAAGCCGTTGTCCACAAGTACTACATCGACGAACTCTACGCGACCCTGTTCGTCAAGCCGCTGGTGGATGGTTCCACCCGAATTCTGTGGCACGGGGTCGATCAAGGCGTAATTGACGCCGCCGTCAACGACGCCGCCGCCGGCGCCAACCACCTCTCTGACGCGGCCCGCCACATGCAGTCCGGCAACCTGCGCTCCTATGCCGGGTGGATCGCGGCCGGCGGAGCCGTCGTGATCGCCTACATGATTTGGATGGGAGTGTGATGAACACCAGCTATCTCGATCCCGTCATTCTCACGCTGGTGACCTTCATCCCGGCAGCCGGCGGCTTGTTGCTGCTCCTGTTTCCACGTCGCCATCGCGACATCCGCATTTTCGCGCTCATCGTCTCCATGCTGACGTTTGGACTCTCGCTGCACCTGGTCGCCAATTTTCACCGCATGCAGACCGAGTTCCACTACCAGATTGACCGCCAGTGGATCTCCACGCCCAACATCCACTACCACATGGGCGTCGATGGCATTTCCATGTGGCTCGTTCTGCTGACCACGTTCCTCACGCCGCTGTGCGTGTTGATATCCTGGAAATCGATCCACGAGCGAGTAAAAGAGTTCTTTATCCTGCTGCTGATCCTCGAGACCGCTCTGATCGGCGTATTCACCTCGCTCGATCTGTTCCTGTTCTATTTCTTCTGGGAATCCACCTTGATCCCGATGGCCTTACTCATCGGCATCTACGGCCATGGGCGCAAGGTTTACGCCGCCGTGAAGTTCTTCCTGTACACGATGGTCGCCTCGGTCTTCATGCTGGCGGCGTTGCTCTGGCTCTACGCGAAGGTTGGCAGCTTCGATTTCATCACCATCCAAAACGCAATTCGTTCCGGCCAGGTGGAAGGCTTCGCCACCGCCGCCCCCTGGCTCTTCCTCGGCTTCCTCGTTGCGTTCGCGGTAAAAGTCCCGCTCTTCCCGTTCCACACCTGGCTGCCCGATGCGCACGTCGAAGCACCCACCGCCGGCTCTGTGCTCCTGGCTGGAGTCCTGCTGAAGATGGGTACCTACGGCATGCTGCGCTTCAACCTCGGCCTGTTCCCCGAGCAGTCGCGGCACAATGCTCCCTGGATCGCAGTCCTCGCCCTCATTGGCATCGTCTATGGCGCGCTGCTAGCCATGGTCCAGCCCAACATGAAGCGGGTGATCGCTTACTCTTCTGTCAGTCACCTCGGCTTCGTCGTACTCGGTATCTTCAGCTTCACGCAAGCCGGGCTCAACGGCGCAATGTTCGTCATGCTCGCCCACGGTGTCTCGACTGGCGCGCTCTTCATGTTGGCCGGCATCATCTATGAGCGCAAACACACCTACGAGATCGCCGACATGGGTGGGCTAGCCACGCCTATGCCCAAGTACGCCACTTTCTTCTCCTTCATCGTGCTTGCCTCAGTCGGCTTGCCGTTGCTGAATGGCTTCGTCGGAGAATTTCTGGTGTTAAGCGGAGCGTTCCAGGCTCATCCCTGGTGGGGCATAGTGGGCGCAACTGGCGTGATCTGGAGTGCCTGCTACCTGCTTTGGATGTACCAGCGCGTCTTCTTTGGAAAAGTGACGCATCCGGAAAACAGCGCACTCCCTGACCTTTCCGGTCGGGAGCAGCTTGCTCTGTGGCCCACGGCGATTGCCGCCCTGGTCATGGGAGTCGCACCGCTGCTCTGGCTGAATATCATCGACCCCGCCATCCAGAATGCACTGGCGCCCATCACGCAGCTGGCCAGTAGGGTGGCCGGCCAATGAACGCCGCGAACATTCCCGTGGCCGCCGACTACATCCGCATCCTTCCCGAGATTGTTCTCTCCATCTTCGGCATGCTCATCATGGTCCTCGAGCCCTTGCTCCACGAAGAAGAGAACCGGAAAACGCTGGGCGCAATCGGCCTGGCGGGTGCCGGAGCCGCTCTGCTTTCTACCTGGCTGATGGCCGGCTCCCCGGGCTTCGCCTTCTGGAACATGGTTCGGGTCGACGGCTTTAGCGTTTTTTTCCACGTGCTCGTGATTGCTATCACGATCGTGCTCATCCTCACATCTTATGAATACATGTCAGTCCAGCGCATGCGCGCGGGCGAATACTACGGGCTGATTCTGTTCGGTGCGGTCGGCATGTGCCTGATGTCCTCCGCCGTGGAGCTGGTGCTGATCTTCATCGCGCTGGAAATCTCGTCGATCTCGACCTACATTCTGGCGGGCTTCCGCCGCCGCTTCGCCATCAGCAGCGAGTCGTCGCTCAAATATTTCTTGCTGGGCTCGTTCGCCACGGCATTTTTCCTCTATGGCGTGTCCCTCATGTTTGGCGCCACTGGATCCACCAACATCGACGAGATCAGCACCCGCTTGAACTCGGGCGCGGTGCCAATGCTCGCTTATGTCGCGATGGCGCTCATGTTCGTGGGCCTCGGATTCAAGGTGGCCGCCGCCCCTTTCCATATCTGGACGCCCGATGTCTACGAAGGCGCTCCAGCTCCCATCGTCGGCTTCATGTCCACCGCGCCGAAAGCTGCCGCCTTCGCCGTTCTGCTGCGCGTGATCTTTGAAGCCAATGCTCCCGGCCGGTTCTGGTTGATCTGGGTCTCGGCTGCCTTGTCCATGACCCTCGGTAACATTGGCGCGCTCGTACAGAACAACGTCAAGCGCCTCCTTGCCTATTCGTCCATTGCCCACGCCGGATACATGCTGGTCGCCTTCGCCGCGGCACCCGAACTGGGTACATCAGCGGTCATGTTTTATGCCGCGTCCTACGCGGCCATGAACGCAGGGGCATTCGCAGTCGTGAGCCACTTCGCCAATGCCGGCGAGCGTTATGTAAGCCTGCAAGATTACGAAGGGCTCGGACGCCGCGCCCCATTTCTGGCAGGAGCGCTCGGAATTTTTCTAATTTCTTTGATCGGAATTCCGATCACCGGTGGCTTCTTTGCCAAGTTCTACGTCTTCAGCGCGGCGCTGAAATCAAACCTTGTATGGCTCACGATCATCGGCGTCGTGAACAGCGCCGTGGGAGCCTACTACTATCTCAAGGTCATCGTCGTGATGTACATGCGCGAAGCCCGTGAGGAAGTCCCCATTCTCCCAGTTCCGCCAGCGCTGGCCGCAGCTCTCGGGATTACGCTCGCAGCCACGATTTACCTTGGCGTTCTACCTGGCCGCATCTTGGACTTCGCCCAACGCTCCGCAAAGCAACTCGTCCACGCCGATGTTTCAACAGCCACGGGACGAACCGACGGCGTTCAAATATTTCAACAGAAACGTTGAGAAATGCAGCAATTTCTCGGGGCCACTTGCATAAAAGCGACCGCGCGCATTTATTGCTCGACTTCGCCGGCTCTTTGACGCTTGACGAGACGAAGTTAGTCGACTACATACTGTTAATCTAGCGACACGGTGGGGCTTTCGCCGAGCACGTAGTTCGCGCCCTCTCGTCAGCGCTTTCGCACAGGACGAGGGATTAACTAAACGCTTCCCATTTGACATCTCGAGTTCGAGTCGGCATGATAGGGGACCAACAGGACGTCCCGCAGGCTGATTCGAGCAACCCAACGCAGGAGGATGGTATGTCCAAAGTACTACGCAGACTCTGGTCAGAAGAGTCGGGGCAGGATATCGCTGAGTATGCCGTGATGTTGGCAGTGATTCTGGTTCTGGTGGTGGGAACCGTTCGTTTGATTGGCTCTAATGCCAACAGCGCGTTTTCGGCAGCTGCCAGCGCAATCCAATAGAGAACCGGGACCAGCCCTCTTTTTGCGCGCCTCAGTGCCACTACCACCTGAGGAAGCACCGGTGTTGACGGAAAGCTTGCCGCCGTCTAAGATTTTATCCGCATGACACGATTCACCTACGTTTCGTTCGCGTTTTTCCGCTACTGGTTCTTTAGAGTGGCGGCGTGGGCGGAGCTTGTAGGTGAGGCGAGCCAGCAATAATCACCTAGAAATCCAGGTTCCAGTCCAGGCCGCGATTCTCAAAATCGCGGCCTTTGTCTTTTGAAATCGTTTCGGCCAAAAGGGAGATCACACAATGATTGTCAACATGTCGGATGGCGCCACTGAAGCAGAGATTGAGCACGTCATCGAGAGAATCCGTGAAGCGGGCTACCAACCACATGTCACCCGCGGAACCCAACGCACCATCGTCGCTGCTGTGGGCAGCGGACGCAGACATGAAATTGAGGCTCTGCAAGTCGCGCCCGGCGTCGACACGGTCGTTCCCATCGCGCAGCCCTTCAAACTGGTGAGCCGACAGGTCAAGCCGCATCGTTCGGTCGTGAACGTGAAGGGAGTGCCGATCGGAGGCGACAAAGTCGTGGTCATCGCGGGTCCCTGCTCAGTGGAATCGCCCGAGCAGCTCCTGTCGACGGCGCAGGCCGTGAAGAAATCGGGCGCCTGCCTGTTGCGCGGCGGAGCCTACAAGCCGCGCACCTCTCCCTACGACTTTCAGGGTCTGGGCGTGGAAGCCCTCAAGATCCTGCAAGAAGCCAGCAAGCAGACTGGCCTCCCCGTGGTCACCGAGGTGATGAGCACCGAGGACATTGACCTGATCTGCGAATACGCCGATATGCTCCAGGTGGGGGCTCGCAACATGCAGAACTTCGCGCTTCTGCGCAAGCTGGCAACCGCACGCAAGCCTGTCCTTCTCAAACGAGGACCGTCGGCGACGGTAAAAGAGTGGCTGCTAGCCGCCGAGTACCTGCTCTCTGGCGGAAATCACGATGTAGTGCTGTGCGAGCGCGGCATCAAGACCTTTGAGACGGAAACCCGGAACACGATCGATCTGGCCGCGGTGGCCTTGGCGCGAGACCTCTCGCATCTGCCAGTGATTGCCGACCCATCTCATGGAACCGGAAAGCAGAGCCTGATTGCAGCCGTATCGCGTGCCGCCGTCGCAGTGGGCGCCGATGGCCTGATCATCGAAGTCCACCCCTGCCCCGAGCGTGCGCTTTCCGACGGCCCGCAATCTCTCGATTTCGCTGCCTTCGAAAAAGTAATGCGCGGACTATCCGATCCATTGCGAGGCATTGCCAACGGCAATGCTTGAGCAAATTGTCGGCAACCATTGAAACCTTGTGCCTTGAGGTCCTTGCAGGGGCACGGCTTTGGCCCCGCCATGCCCCCCCGCGCAGAAAAGGGCTTTATCCCCCCGAGGTTCGTGCTCATTCAAAAGATTGCCACAAAACAAAACGCCCCAGACTCCGGTTAGAGTCTTGGGCGCTCCGTTGAACAGCCCTCCCCCGAGTACTGCTCAAGAACAATCTAAGTTCACTCCCGAATTTGGGGAATGGCCCGCATGGGCCATCGAACCCACACCAATGTGCCGACCGAGACGTGCCACCGAAACCTGTATAAACAGGGCCTGCGGACTCAATTGCCCGGCGCTTAGTCTCTTCTCCCTATGCACGATGGGCGGCGACTCTCCATTGGCCAATGGAACTCCCATCCGTTCCAGCTCCACATACCCGCGAGCCCGGTAGAGCGGAACTCCGCTCAGCGTACTCCCATCTCGAAACGGTGAAAAACCGCCTCCTCTGCCGCCCGTTCGCACGTATCTAAAATCATGCTCCCGAAGCCGACGCGCTAGCCCCTCCGTCGGCACGATACGCAACTCTCCTCCAAACGGGATTGCAGCAAAATCCAGAAACAATCTTCCCATCTGATCGTTCTCAAGCTTCGTACTACAACTGATTCGCAAATCTCCTCCTTTGAAAGGATTTTGAAATGAACCGAAGACTGGTAACCACCATCGCTCTCGTCACGTTGATGATCACTTACGCGCGGGCCGGAATGAACAACCCGGTCGTCGGCGGCAAGGAAATGTATCCGACCAAGAACATCATTGAAAACGCCTTGAACTCCGCCGATCACACTACCCTGGTGGCCGCTGTGAAGGCCGCCGGTCTGGTCGAAACGCTCGAAGGTGCCGGCCCCTTCACGGTGTTCGCTCCCACTAACGAGGCCTTCAGCAAGCTGCCGGCGGCACGGTCGACACGTTGCTGAAGCCCGAAAACGAGTCCACGCTGACCAAAGTCCTCACCTACCATGTTGTCGCTGGACGCTGGAGCAAGTCCGACCTGATGAAGAAAATCCGGGAAGACAACGGCTCCGGGGAATTGACGACCGTAGAAGGCGGCAAGCTCTGGCTCGCGCAGGACGGCAAACACATCATGCTGAAAGACGGAAAAGGCGGCACATCGACCATCACGATTCCCAACATTTTCCAGTCCAACGGTGTGATTCACATAATCGACACGGTGGTGATGCCCAACTAGCTGACCATCGATTATTCAGATCGTTCATGAACAGGGGTGCGGGTCAACCGCACCCCTCAAACCTTGAGCCTCGGGACAAATTCTTGCGCCGGTTCGCGAGCCTTTCTTGGCGACCTTTGCGCTCCAGAGCTTTCGCCGCCGTCTTCCCATACAGATTGCTATCTTCTCGCCTGTTGCTTTATGTTGACGCCTGCCGCGTAAGCACAGCGGCCTGCCAGGACAATGGTGTCCACCGGCCAAATTCGATCCCTCCTGCAAGGCTACGCCATTGCCCTGCTCAGCGTCTCCCTCGTCTTCGCAGCTACCCTGCTGCTGCAACGCTTCTTCCCCTACCCGTTTCTCTTTCTGTTTTTTGGCGCGGTAATGGCCAGCGGCTGGTTCGGAGGAATTGGCCCCGGACTCGTCTCGGTCGTTCTTTCTACTCTGCTGGTAGATTATTTTTTTGTTCCACCCTTCCACTCCTTCGCCGTCAGTGCGTCCGCGGTTGCCTATTTTGTTGCTTTCGTCGCTTGCGCCCTGATAGCCGGTTGGGTCGGCGCCTCCAAGAGAAAAAATGTAGCCGCTCTTAAGCATGGCCTGGACATGCTGGAAGTCCGCGTCTCCGAACGATCCGCCGAACTCATGAAGACACAAGCCGAACTCGCTCATCTTTCTCAGGTTTTGAGCATGGGTGAACTCACCGCGTCGATCGCGCATGAAATCAACCAACCGCTCACCGCCGTGGTCACGCACGGACACGCGTGCGTCGAATGGCTTTCCGCTAATCCTCCCAACCTCGAGAAGACACGCCAGACCATCGAGCGAATTATCCAGGACGGCACTCGCGCCGGCGCCGTGCTCAGCCGCATCCGCGCGCTGTTCAAGAAGGAAGCTCCCGCCAAAGACTGGTTCGACATGAATGAGGTCATCCATGAACTGACCGTCTTCTTGCGCGACGAAGCCGTCCGCCGGCACATTTCCATTCGCACCGACCTGGTTCCCGGCCTTTCTAAAGTCAAAGCCGACCGCGTCCAGTTGCAACAAGTCGTGCTGAACCTCATGATGAATGGAATGGACGCAGTCGCAGAAATGACAGGACGTCCGAAGGAATTGGTGTTGAGCGCGCGCGAACAGGACGCGGAACTGCTAGTCCGCGTGGAAGACTCGGGCATCGGTCTCGATGCCGAAACGTCCGAGAAGATCTTCCATCCGTTTTTTACCACCAAGCCTCACGGCATCGGCATGGGACTCTCGATCAGTCGCTCGATCATCGAGGCCCACGAAGGTCACTTGTGGGCAGTTCCGCGTCCCTCGGGCGGAGCCATTTTCCAATTCACACTGCCGATTCAACCAAGAGAGTCCGATGCCTGAATCGCCTCCCACGATTTTCGTTGTGGATGACGACGCCTCCGTGCGCGATGCGATCAGCAATTTGCTTGAGTCGGTGGGCCTTGCAGCGCAGGCCTTCCCCTCTACCGAGGATTTCTGCAATGCCCCACGCCCCGACGCACCCAGCTGCTTGGTGCTCGACGTTCGTCTGCCCGGCGTGAACGGGCTCGACTTCCAGGAATTTCTCGAGAAGTCCGGCATCTCCATTCCCATCATCTTTATCACCGCTCATGGTGACGTTCCCATGACCTCGCGCGCGATGAAGGCAGGCGCCGTCGAGTTTCTGATGAAGCCCTTCCAGAAAGAGGACCTCTTGGCCGCGATTCACCAGGGCCTGGAGCGTGATCGGATCTGGCGCGAGGAACACGCACAGATTTCCTCCCTGCGCGATCGTTTTGAGCAACTTAGCTCCCGCGAACGCGAAGTCATGGATCTCGTGGTCAGCGGCCTGATCAACAAGCAAATCGGCGCTCAACTCGGCCTGAGCGAAGTCACGGTCAAGATCCATAGGGGACGGGTGATGCAAAAAATGCAGGCGGCATCGCTAGCGGATTTGGTCCGTATGTCCGACAAACTCAAGCCCCGAGCACGCAGATAGACTTTTCTGATTGCCTCGATAATATTTTTCAATAACTTTGCATACCAAAGGATGATTGTCTTCTTTGCCCTGCCTGACTAGCGTTGAGTCCCATGAGCGCTTCCGGGGACTGGAATCTCCACCGTGGCTCCGTTCCATTGGCCCACGCGGGTAGCCTGAGCCGCCTGCCTCGCGAGAAGGCAGACGTAGCCTCCCTTCACGGGGTAGTCAGTCGTATGACGGCGAATGTCCCTTTTGCCGAAGTTCTCCACGAGGTTGTCGAGTTCGCAACATCGGTAGTCCATTGCGACTCCTGCTTCATCTACATGCTCGAGGACGACGAGCTCGTGCTGCGCGCCTCCCGCAACTCTCATCCGGAAGCCGTTGGCCGCTTGAAATTGAAGTTGGGCCAAGGCATCACCGGTTGGGTAGCGAAGCACCGCCAGCCGGTTGTGGTCTCAGAAGATGCCGGCGGAGACCCGCGCTTCCAGCTGTTCAACGAACTTCCCGAAGATCGCTTTGAAGCGTTCCTCTCGGTCCCTCTGCTGAGCCGCGGAAGCGTCGTAGGTGTAATCAACCTGCAGAACCGCGCTCCCCATCACTACAGCAACCACGAAATCACGCTATTGTCGGCCATCGGCTTTCTGGTAGGCGCCGAAGTCGAGATGGCACGCCTGGAGAAGGAAAACTCAGAACTGATGCATCGCCTCGAAGTGCGCAAACTGGTAGAGCGTGCTAAGGGCATTCTTCAGCAGGACCTGAAGATCGGCGAGGAGGAGGCGTATCTGATGCTGCAGCGCCAAAGCCAACAACGGCGGCTCTCGATGAAACAACTCGCCGAGGCTGTGGTCCTTAGCCACTCAGTAACTCGTGGTTGGTAGCCGAAGAAGTGGAATGTCACGAACCCAATACTTCCGATAGAAACTTTGAATTTGACATCGCATCACCGAGTAAGCAAAATGGCGCATCAAGTTTCTAAGTAGCTTGCTCCCTCTTTTCGACGCGGAAAAGAGATGATTCCCGGCACGTCGCCGTGCCAGCTCACCGACAAATTGTGATCACGGTTGTGTCCGCAAGGGTGCGCAGACTCCGGCGGCAGAACACATCTGCGAAGACGAGCAGATGGGATTCCCCGATCAAGTTTGGTCGATTGCGTAACTTACGAGGGAGCTGGGAGGGCATGAAGCAGTTATGGGAGGCCGCCGATTTCGTACGGAACTTGCACCGGCGCTTGCGTTTCCGGGGCCTGTCGCGCGCGCCCCTCAAGCTCTTGCGCCTGGAGTTACGCGACGATCAGGCGGAGTGCGAATGGCTCGCACGTCCCAACGCCAACGCAGACGAGCGTCATGCCTCGTTGCAGGCCCTGGAAGACTCGCTGGCCGTTCGAAAATTGTTGTTCACTGCGATGCCATCATTATCCAGCGCAGTATTTCGTGTCTATCGCCGAGTGGAACCTGAGCACACCGAATTGATCATCACCGGCACGGTCACCCGGGACGAGCAGGCTGCCGATGACGTTTGCTCTCCGGCCATGCGCGCCAAGTTATACGGCTTGCGCTTCTGGCTGGAAGACGGTGTTCTCGGGGGGCTGCAGCCGCAACCATGAATTGCGTATGGGATGCCCACCACCCACGATGAAATGTTTACGTGTTTTGCAAAGCCGCGAAGCCGAGTAGCGGGAACTGGTGCAGACCAAAACCTGATGCAGATCAAAACTAAAAGAAGGAGCTCTGACATGTCGGTCATTGCCAAAGTAGCAACCAAGCTGTCTCTATCCGAGAAGTTCTCCCGCCTGGCCAAGCGCTTGCGGGACCCTGAATGGCGCCGGTACGGCGGGCTGCT
>Ga0137418_10002939_pt1 | contig 15618 bp, 11 predicted proteins | sample CZODoug3_1_2_16f_FD_122242 | JGI IMG/M metagenome (GOLD analysis project Ga0137418, IMG submission 122242) | Vadose zone soil fungal communities from Angelo Coast Range Reserve, California, USA - CZODoug3_1_2_16fungal (Hybrid Assembly) | ecosystem: Environmental > Terrestrial > Soil > Vadose... | reverse complement strand
GTTCGGGACCAAGAGCGGGCAGATCAAGATCGAGATGCTGAACCTGCTCGACCGCGTCAACGTGCGCGCGAACCGGAGCTCGATCAACGCCTCGAACTTCGGACAGATTGGCGTTCAGGCCGGGTTCATGCGCATCACGCAGATCATGTTCCGTTTCTCGTTCTAGCGGCGAGTGTCTAACCGCGGAGATCGCCGAGCACGCAGAGAACAAAATTCTCGGCGATCTCTGCGGTCTCTGCGGTTTGTCTTTCTCGTCGGCGCCGCCGGGCTGATGCTGGCGACGCCGGTCGCGAGCCAGCCCTCCCTCGGTCGCATTTCCTTTCCGACATCCGGCGCTCCCAAGGCGCAACCGGCGTTCGTGCGCGCGGTCCTCCTGCTTCACAGCTTTGAGTACGACGACGCGATCGAGACGTTCCGGCAGGCGCAGCAAATCGATCCCGCCTTCGCCATGGCGTACTGGGGCGAGGCGCTCTCGTACAATCAGCCGCTCTGGTACAACGAGAGCGTCGACAAGGCGCGCGCCGTGCTCTCGCGCCTCGCGTCGTCCCGTCTGCGGGGTCGGACCCGAAGTCCGGGTCTGACCCCGATCGGGGCACCGACCGCGCGCGAGAAGGGCTATCTCGACGCGGTGGAACGCCTCTTCGGCGAGGGCGACAAGGCGTCGCGCGACGGCGCGTACGCCGGCCGAATGAGCGAGCTCCACGCCCAGTTCCCCGACGACGACGAAGCGGCCGCGTTCTACGCACTGGCGCTGCTGGCGACGATTCCGGCGGGCGAGCGCAACACGACCGTGTCGCTGAAGGCCGGCGCCATCGCGTCGGCGATCCTGAAGAAGAACCCCGAGCACCCCGGAGCGGCCCACTACGCTCTCCACGCGTTCGACGACGGCGAGCACGCGGCGATGGGGCTTCAGGCGGCGCGAACCTACGCGCGGATCGCGCCGGCGTCGAGCCACGCGCGCCACATGCCGTCGCACGTGTTCCTGCCGCTCGGGATGTGGGACGAAGCTGCGGCGTCGGACGAGGCTTCGTTCGCCGCGTCGGTGGATCGCGTGAAGCGGCTCGGCCTGTCGATGGCGCAGGCCGATTTTCACAGTCTCGGCTGGCTCCAGTACGAATATCTGCAGCAGGGCCGGTTCGCCAAGGCGCGCGAGACGCTGCAGACCGTGGAGCGCGCGATCGCATCGTCCGGCACGGGTACTGGCACCGCTAAAGCGGCGTCCCACGACCCGTCCCGATCTGCGCCTCCCGCCCCACCAGCCTTACCGGCCACCTCCGCCCATCACCCCGCCGAGAGCGAAATCGGCCGCGGCTATGGGCCGCTGTCGCTCAAGAACGAACTGGCGTCATTGAAGGCGAGGTTCGTGGTCGAAGGCGGCGCCTGGGCCGTGATGAAAGGACAGGGGAGCTTCGACAACATCGACGAGCTCTTTGCGCTCGGGATGGCCAGCGTCAGGCTCGGCGACGCCGGGCGCGCGGAGGCGGCCGTCGAACAGCTCGGGACTGCGTCGAGGACGGTTTCCGATCGGGACGCACGCGAGGTGGCCGCGATCATGGGAGCCGAACTGGAGGGCTTGCTGCGCTTCTCGCATGGCGACCGCGCGGGTACGCTGTCGTCGCTCGCCCGCGCTGCCGCGCTCGAAGCCCGGCGCGCGAAGCCGGTCGCGCGTCCATACCCGATCAAGCCGGCCGCGGAGCTTTACGCCGAGACGCTGCTCAGCGCCGGCGACGCGCCCGCCGCGTCCGCCCAGTTTCAGGCGTCGCTCGCGCGCACCCCGCGTCGCGCCGCGTCGTTGCTCGGCCTGGCGCGGGCGGCGAAAGCGGCCGGCCTGCGCGATGAATCCATGAAGGCGGCGAAGGACTTCCTCGCCGCGTGGCACCTGGCAGACTCGAACCGGCCGGAACTGGACGAAGCGCGAGCGCTGGCGCGTTAAGGTCGGGAGGTCGGGTGGGTCGAGTAGGTCAGGTAGGTCAGGTAGGCCAGCAGAGAAGACCTTCGCGCCTTCCCTACCCGGCCCACTTGGCCCACCTGCCTTACCTGCCTACGCTGGTGACCAGCGAGCGAAGCGAGCGCTATTGCGTGCTCGTCCTTGTCGGCCAGACGGTTCCCTGGTTTGGTTTCGTGACCGGGCCGAGGCCTTTATACACAAACTTCTGCAACCGCTGACCGCGGTAGGTTTCGGTCGTGTACACATTGCCCTTCGAATCGGTCGCGATGCTGTGGACGGCGTAGAACTGACCGGGCTGACGCCCGCCGTCGCCGAAGCTCGTGAGCTCGGTGAGCGACTGGCGATCGAACACATGGATCTTCTCGTTCGCGCCGTCCGCCAGGTAGAAATACTTCTGCTGCGGATCTTTCGAGAACGCGATGTCCCAGACCGATCCGTCGCCGCGGGTGTTCTTCGCGACCTGGGCTTCCTTCACGAACTTGCCGTCTTTCGTGAACACCTGGATGCGGTCGTTCGGACGATCGCAGACATATACGAACCCGTCCTTCGACGGCTCGGCGCAGTGCACCGGGTTGCGGAACTGCTTCGCGAGCGGCGCGTTCGGATCGTAGTTGCCCAGCGGCGTGTCATCCGGCTTGCTGCCGTAGGCGCCCCAGTAGCGCTTGATCTTTCCGGTGTCCATGTCGATCACCGCGACGCGGTGATTCCCGTAGCCGTCGGCGACGTACGCCTCGTTGGCGCCTTCGTCGAGCGAGACCTTCGCGACCTTGTTGAACGCCCACATGTCGTTGCTGCCGGCGCTCGCGTACGCGAAGCCGAACTGCTTGACGAACGTGCCGTCGCGCCTGAACTTCAGCACGTGCCCGTCGTTGCCGCCGTTGCCGCCGATGAACAGGTTGCCCTTGCTGTCGGGCGTGATGCCGTGGTTCGACTCGGGCCACTCGTAGCCCTGGCCCGGACCGCCCCACGCTTTGACCATGTTGCCTTCCGGATCGAACTCGAGCACCGGGGGGGCCGGCAGGCAGCAGTCGGCCGCCGGCGGATTCGCGGCAGCGTAAATCTCCTTCGGCTCGAGCGAGCCGGCGCCGCGGTGAATGATGTAGACGTGATCCTGGGGGTCGACGCCGACGCCGATGACGTTTCCGAAGACCCAGTGGTTCGGCACCGGCTTGGGCCACATCGGGTCGACTTCGAACCTCGGCGCCTGGACGGCTCCCTTGGACTGGGCGGCCGCCGTCTGCTCGAGCCTGTATTGCAGCGCGCCGAGACCGGCGAGCACCGCAAGCAGACTCACACCGACAACAACATTACGCGTTCCCTTCATACTCCTCCTCAATTCGAGCTGGTTCGCGTCGGCCAGACGACGCCCTGGTTGTCCTTCGTCACCGGTCCGAGGCCTCGGTACATGAACCTCTGCACCCGCTTGCCTTCGTAGGTTTCGGTGATGTAGATGTTGCCCTTCGAATCGGTGGCGATGCTGTGCGCGCCGAAGAACTGGCCGGGCTGCCGGCCGCCGTCGCCGAAGCTGGTGAGCAGCTGCAGCGGCTGGCGCTCAATCACATAGACCCTCTGGTTCCGGCCGTCGGCCAGGTACAGATACTTCTGCTGCGGATCCTTCGAGAACGCGATGTCCCACACCGAGCCGTCGGCCAGCGACCGCTTCGCGATGAACTGCTCCTTCACGAACTTGCCCTCGGGCGTGAAGACCTGGATGCGATCGTTCACGCGGTCGCAGACGTAGACGAGCCGATCGACCGACATCTCGGCGCAGTGCACCGGGTTGCGGAACTGCTGCGCCGGCGGCGCGTCGGGATTGTAGCGGCCGAGGTTCGTGTCGTCGGGCTTGTTGCCGTACGCGCCCCAGATGCGCTTGAACTGACCGCTGTCGGCGTCGATCACGGCGACGCGATGGTTCCGGTAGCCGTCGGAGATGTACGCTTCGTTGGCGCCTTTGTCGACGAAGATCTTCGCGACCTGGCCGAACGCCCACGTGTCGTTGCTGCCGGCGCTGCCCCATTCCATCCCGAACTGCTTGATGAACTTGCCGTCCTGCGTGAACTTCAGCACCTGCCCATCGTCGGCGCCGTTGCCGCCGATCCAGACGTTGCCCTTGTAGTCGATCGTGATGCCGTGGTTGGACTGCGGCCATTCGAAGCCCGCGCCCGGGCCGCCCCAATGGCGGAGCAGGTTGCCGGCCTGATCGAACTCGAGCACGGGCGGCGCGCCCTTGCAGCATTCGCCGGTCGGCGGATCGAGCTCCGCGCCCCGCTCGTTGTTGTTCAGCGTGGCGGAGCTGCGATGGATGATCCAGACGTGATCCTGCGCGTCGACGGATACGCCGATGGTCGAGCCCAACAGCCAGTGATTGGGCAGCGGCTTCGGCCACATCGGATCGACTTCAAAACGCGGGGCCTGCACCCCGTTCTTCGCCTGCGCGGCGGCCGTCTGCTGGAGCCGGAACTGGCCGACCGCCAGCGCGGCAAGGAGAATCACGAACGCGGTCCCGATCATGACGTGACGCTTCGGCTTCATAACCCTCCTGTAAAGGGCGCCAGTATACTACCGGGCGTGGGAAAAAGACGTCATGGCTTATGGCTAAGGGCGAATGGCATATCGCCAATGGACCGGCCATCTTCCATAGCCATCAGCCATCAGCCGTTAGCCATGGCTATCGTCGCCCCCCTGGCGGCGCTTTTTGTGCTGTTGTGGAGCGCCGCGCCCGCTGCGCATGACATCCCGAATGACGTCACGGTCCAGGCGTTCGTCCGGCCGGACGGGCCGCGGCTCCGGGTGCTGGTCCGGGTGCCGCTCGTCGCCATGCGCGACATGGACTATCCGAAACCCACCGGCGCGACCCGTCCGGATCTGCTGGATCTCGCGCGCGCGGACGCGACGTTGCGCGACGCCGCCACGCTGTGGGTCGGCGATTTTCTGGACGTCTACGAGAACGACGTCAAGCTCGCCGCGCCGGCGGTCACGTCGATTCGGGCGGCACTGCCGTCCGACCGGTCGTTCACCTCCTACGAGGAGGCGCTCGCCCACGTCACCGGACCGCCGCTGCCAGCCGCGACCGAATTCTCCTGGAGCCAGGGGCTCCTCGACGTGCTCTTCGATTACCCCATTTCCTCCGAGCGGTCGCGTTTCTCGATCGAGCCACGGCTGGCGCGGCTCGGCATCCGCACGCTGACCGTGCTGCGATTCCTGCCGCCCGGCGGCGCCGTCCGCGCGTTCGAGTTCTATGGTGACCCCGGGCTGGTCCGGCTGGATCCGCGCTGGCATCAGGCGGCGCTGCAGTTCGTGAAGCTCGGGTTCTTCCACATCCTCGACGGTACCGATCATCTGCTGTTTCTCGGGTGCCTCGTCATCCCGTTCCGGCGGTTCCGTTCGCTCGTGGCCGTGGTGACGGCGTTCACCGTTGCGCATTCGATCACCCTGATCGCGTCGGCGTACAACCTCGCGCCCGATGCGCTGTGGTTCCCGCCCCTGATCGAGACGCTCATCGCGACGTCGATCATTTACATGGCGCTCGAGAACATCGTCTTCACCAGCAAAGGAACGCAGGGCCCGCAAAGCGCATCTGGAGGAGCGTCGGTTGCGGGCTTCGCGTTGAAACGTCGTTGGCTCGTCACGTTCGGGTTCGGGCTGGTGCACGGGTTCGGGTTTTCGTTCGCGCTGCGGCAGACGCTGCAGTTCGCCGGCTCGCACCTGCTGACCTCGTTGCTGTCGTTCAACATCGGCGTCGAGCTCGGCCAGCTGCTCGTGCTCGTGCTCCTCGTGCCCGCACTCGACCTCTTGTTCCGCTTCGTCGTGGCCGAGCGGATGGGCACGATCATCCTCTCGGCGATTGTCGCGCACACGGCGTGGCACTGGCTGACCGAGCGCGCCGCGGTGCTGCGTCAGTTCCGGTTCGAGTGGCCGGTGTTCGACGCCGCCTTTCTCGCGAGCGCGCTGCGCTGGATGATGCTGGTGGTCGTGGCGGCGGGGCTCTACTGGCTCGTCTTCGGCGTGCTGCGGTTCGGCGGGCGCGCGCCCGACGTCGAGGACGCCGCGTAGCGGCCCGGTGTCGTGCCGAACGTCTTCCTGAACACCGCGATGAACGCGCTGACGCTCGAGTAGCCGACCTCGAGCGCAACGCTCGTCACCGACTCGCCTTCGGCCAGCCGCCGGACGGCGTGCAGCAGCCGCAGCCGGCGCCGCCACTCCGCCATCGTCATGCGGGTCTCGCGGGCGAAGAGCCGTTCGATCGTCCGCCGGCTGGCGCCGGCGCGCCGGGCCAGCGTGGCGACGGACGCTGCCTCGTCGGGCGCGGCCTGGAGCAGCGACACGACGCAAAGAGCCCGGGCGTCGCGGGGCAGCGGCAACTGCAAGGGCACCTCGGAGACCGCTGCCATCTGATCGAGGAGGACGTCGATCACGCGCGAGTGCGCCGGGGTTCGACGATCGAGCGCGCCCAGGCGGCTGGTGTGCAGAATCAGCTCCCGCAGCAGGTCAGAGATGTTCAGGGTCCGGCATTCGCGCGGCAGTGTGTTCGCGAGGCCGGGCGCGAAGTACAGCGTGCGGATCGACACCGGCGCGAACATGTGTTCCGCATGAGGCACGCCCGCCGGCACCCAGACGGCCCGGTGCGGCGGGACGATCCAGCTCGCCTCGCGCGTGTCCACGCGCATGACGCCCGCCGTCGCATAGGTGAGCTGATCCCAGTCGTGCGAGTGCGTCCCCAGCGTGTGATTGTGCGTGAGCGTGAGCGGGTGGGTGCGGACCCACACGCTGCCGTCCGGGCGTCTGCGGGGGGCATGTCGCATACGCGCTATAAATTGGCACTATAGCGCAAGACTGCCAGCGGCGCCGACGCTACACTGCGAGCGCACACCCGGTGTCAGACACCCTGTGCTTTTTACACGATGTCTGACACCTGTACAGGAGGGCGCGTGCCACACATTGCTCACTTCGCCATCAACGCCGACGATGTCCCCCGGGCGCGACGCTTTTACGAGCGCGTGTTCGGGTGGACCTTCAGCGCCTGGGGGCCGCCGGGTTTTTACCAGATTCAGACGGGCACAGAAGCGCCTGCGGGCGTCATGGGCGCCCTGCAGAAACGCCGTCACCTCGTCGCGGGCCAGCCGACGATCGGCTACGAATGCACGATCGCCGTCGGTTCGATCGATGCGACCGCGAAAGCCGTGATCGCCGCCGGCGGCAAGACGGTCATCCCGAAATCGATCATCGTCGGCGTCGGCGCGCTGATGTTCTTCCAGGATCCGGAGGGCAACGTGTTCGGCGCCATGGAGTTCGACCGCCATGCTGAGTAACTGTCCGCTCGCCGCGTTCGTGGGCACGACCGATGCGCAGCGCGCCAAGACGTTCTACGGCATCTCAATCTTTGAAACCGTGATCGCGTTGCCCTTCAGCTCGCCGGTCAACTTCACCCTGTGGCCGGCGTGCGTGGCGAGCTCCTTGTTGTCCTGATTCGCGATCTGCACGACCTTGCCGTCCGCGACCAGGACGTATTTCGATCCGCCGCGGACACAGGCCTGCGTGCACTCGCGATCGGGCATCTTTCCCTGACCCTCGGCGGCCTCTTCGTGCTTGGCGCCGCAGGCGCTGTCGCTGATGTCTCCGGTCCAGGTCTGCTCCGCGGCGGACGCGACCGTATTCGCAAGGAGGATTCCGGCGGCGGCGAGCGCAAGGAAAAAGAGTTTCATAAGAGGGCCATCATAGCATTGACATCCGGCGGACGCAGCGCGCGTAGCGCCCTGGCTGTCCTTGCGGGTCCCGCTGTGATCGTCGTTCGGGCTACGCTTCGGACTCGGTCAGGGACAAGATCGGCATGCGGCCGGTCAGCACGCTGAGCGATCGGCGCGATGTCTCCGCGAGGATGATGACGGCGCAGACCAGCATGATGGCCGTGGAGAGCGAGTTGACATACCCCTGCAGATGCACGGAGGCATCGGGTCCCACGGCCATTGGCCAGTAGTTGTCTTTGATGTTCAGCACGCCGGCGGTCAGCGTCGTGATCGTGATGAAGCAGAGAGGCAGGAACACAATCCACACGTATCTCTGCCGCCCGATGTTGATCACGAGCGTCGTCGCCACGGCCAGCGCCACGACTGCGAGCAGCTGATTCGCGACGCCGAACAACGGCCACACGCTGCTGACGTTGCCGGTCCAGATGAAGTACGCCCACGAGAGCACGATGACAATCGTCGAGCCAAGCGTGCCCGGCAGCCAGTCGGTGCGCGCGAGCGGTTTCCACAGACGCCCGCCGAACTCCTGCAGCAGGAAGCGGCCGATTCGCGTCCCCGAATCGATCGTCGTGAGGATGAACACCGCCTCGAACATGATGGCGAAGTGGTACCAGTACGCCATCAGTTTGCCCATGCCAGGCAGCCCGCTGAAGATCTGCGCCATCCCGACCGCCAGAGACACGGCGCCGCCAGGACGCCCCGTAACGATCTCCCCGACCTCGCGCTGCAGCTCGGGCAGGTTGACGACCGCCAAGCCGAGCGTTCTGAACACCTCGGGCGTCGTGTTGATGGCGTAATAGTCGCTCGGGTTGAGCGCCGTGGCGGTGATGATCGCGACGATGCCGACGACTCCCTCGACGAGCATCGCGCCGTAGCCAATCGGCCGTATGTCGCTCTCCTTGTCGATCATCTTCGAGGTGGTGCCGGTCGACACCAGCCCGTGAAAGCCCGAGATCGCGCCGCAGGCAATCGTGATGAAAACGAAGGGGAAGACCGCGCCCGGAATGACAGGGCCTCCGCCAGAGATGAAGGACGAGAACGCCGGCGCCTTCAACTCCGGGTTCAGAACCATCACGCCCACGACGAGGAAGGCGATGGTACCGATTTTCATGAACGTGCTGAGATACGCGCGCGGTGTCAGCAGCATCCAGACAGGCAGCGTCGCGGCGGCGATCGTATAGAGCGCCATCGCGAACGTCACCTGGTGATGCGACAGGACGAACCAATGTCCGAAGCCTGACTCGGCGACGTTCCTTCCGAAGACGACGGCGAGAAACATCACGGTCACGCCGACGATCGTCGCTTCCTTGGTGGCGCCCGGACGCCACCGGAACATGTAGAAGCCCATCACGAGCGCCAGCGGAATCGTGATGAAGATGGTGAAGGTGGCCCATGCGCTGTCGGCCAGCGCGTTCACCACCGCGAGACCCAGGCCGGCCATCGCGATGACCAGGATGAACAGGATCGCGATGCCCGCGGTGACGCCAGCAATCGGACTGACCTCCGTGCGCGCGATGTCCGCGAGGGAGCGTCCGTTCCGGCGCACCGACGCCCAGAGCCAGAAGGAGTCGTGGACCGCACCCGCCAGACAGACACCGCCCACGAGCCAGATCAGGCCCGGCGCGTAGCCGAACTGCGCGGCGAGGACCGGACCGACGAGCGGCCCCGCGCCGGCAATGGCGGCGAAATGGTGGCCGAAGAGGACCCATCTGGTCGTCGGAAAATAGTTGGCGCCATCATGCTTCGCATGCGCCGGTGTCACCCGCGTGTCGTCCAGGACCCAGAGCTTCGCGGCAATGAATGCGCTGTAGTAGCGGTACGCGATCACGAGAATGCAAAGGGCCGGAACGATGATGTACAGGGCGCGCATATCCGGGGATTCTAGCAGCACACACGCGTCGTAAATAAGTGATAAGTTTTTCGTGCGGAGGCCGCACTATACTCGAAGCGTGACCCCCGTCCGCCGGCTGCTGCTGTACGTGGTCCGTTATCGCCGCAAATTTGCGCTTGGACTCGCCTGCGTCCTCATCACGCGTGCCGTGGCGCTGGCCGGGCCGATGGTGCTCGGCTACGCCATCGACGAACTGACGCGCAGCGTCGCCGCCGCCGATCTCCAACCCGGCGTCACCCGTGCCACGCTGGCCGGCTACGGCGCGCTCCTGCTCGGCATCGGTGTCGTCGGCGGTCTGTTCCAGTTTCTCCAGCGCCGGATTCTCATCGGCGCATCGCGCGATATCGAGTACGACATGCGGAACGACTTCTTCGCGCATCTGGAGAAGCTGCCGCTGGCGTACTTCCAGAAACACCGCACGGGCGACCTGATGTCGCGCGCCACCAACGACCTCAATGCGGTGCGCATGATGATCGGTCCATCGATCATGTACGCGGCGAACACGCTGTTGACCTTCGTCGTGGCGCTCTTCCTGATGGTGTCCATCGACCCGCGGCTGGCGCTCTGGGCGTTGATTCCGCTGCCGTTCGTCTCGATCTCGGTCAAGTTCTTCGGCAGCGCCATCCACGAGCGCTTCGAGCAGATCCAGGCGCAGCTGTCCGAAGTGAGCGCCGTTGCGCAGGAGGCGCTGGCCGGCGTCCGCGTGGTCCGCGCGTATCGGCAGGAAGACGCGGAGCTCGATCGGTTCCGAGCGGCGAACCGGGAGTATCTGCGTCGCAACCGGCGATTGATCGTGGTGCAGGGGTTCTTCTTCCCGAGCATGGGCTTCTTCCTCGGCCTCGGCGCGCTGGTCGTCATCTGGCTCGGGAGCCGGGAGGTGATCGGCGGGCGGATTACTGTCGGTCAGTTCGTCGCGTTCAACTCGTATCTGACGATGTTGAGCTGGCCGATGATCGCGTTCGGCTGGGTGACCAACATGCTGCAGCGCGGCATGGCGTCGTGGAAACGGATGCTCCAGGTGCTCGAGGTTGAGCCGGCGATTTCGGACGCGGTCCGCCTGAAGGCGGACACCACGTGCGTAGCGGACACGGCGTACGTGGCGTCCGGCTTTAGGCGGACCTCCGACGTCCGCGGCGCGATCGAGTTTCGCGACCTGACGTTCGCTTACGGCGACGCTCTGGTGCTCGATCGTGTGTCGGCGAAAATCGACGCCGGGCAGACCGCTGCGCTGGTCGGCGTCACCGGATCCGGCAAGTCGACGCTGATCTCGCTCCTCGCGCGCCTGCACGATCCGCCCGCTGGCACCGTGTTCATCGACGGCGTCGACGTGCGCGAGATCCCGCTGGCCGTGTTGCGAGGTGCCATCGGCGTCGTGCCGCAGGAGCCCTTTCTGTTCTCCGACACGCTGGCGGATAACGTAGCGTTCGGGTTGGATGCAGACGACCGGAGCGCGAGCCTCTCGGGCGACCGATCTGACCGCGCGAACGCTCGGCTGAAAGCCTCGCGCTCCAGCGACGAAGAGGGCGATGGCGCGCACTCTCGTCGCGCGAAGGCTTCAGACGAGCGCACAGATGCCGATGACCGTAGTCCGAAGGCTTCAGCCGGCCGCACAGAGGCCGATGACCGTCGCGCGAAGGCTTCAGCCGAGCGAACCGAACGGGTCCACGCCGCAGCCGCCGTCGCGCGGCTCGATAAGGATGTCGCCGACTTCCCAAAAGGCTACGAGACGATGGTGGGGGAGCGGGGCATCACGCTCTCGGGCGGCCAGAAGCAGCGCACGGCGATGGCGCGCGCGATCGCCATCGACCCGCGCATCCTGATCCTGGACGATGCGCTGTCGGCCGTCGATACCTACACCGAGGAAGAGATCCTGTCACGGCTGCGTGGCGTCATGCGCGAGCGGACGTCGATCATCGTCTCGCACAGAATTTCCACGGTCCGCGACGCCGACGTGATCTTCGTCCTCGATCAGGGCCGCATCGCCGAGCGCGGCACGCACGACGCGCTGATCCGGCAGAACGGACTCTATGCCGAACTCCACAGGAAGCAGTTGCTGGAAGAAGAGCTCGCGGCATCGTGAATCGCCGATCGCCGATCGCCGATCGCCGATCGCGCGATCGGCGATTCATTCGTCTCGCAACGCCACCAGCGGATCCACCCGCGTCGCGCGGAGCGCCGGAATCGCACACGCCGCCAGTGAAATAGCGGTGAGCGTGACCGTCGCAACGGCGTAAGTGGCCGGATCGATGGCGCCGACCCCGAACAGCAGGGACTGCATCAGCGTGGTCAGCGCCACGGCGCCCAGCAGCCCGACGGCCGCGCCCACGGCCACCGGACGCATCCCCTGCGTGACGACCATCTGAAAGAGCGCCTTCGGCTTCGCCCCGAGGGCCAGGCGGATGCCCAGCTCGCGCGAGCGTTGCGACACGAAATACGCGAGCACGCCGTAGATGCCGAGCGCCGCCAGAAACAGCGCGACGGCGGCGAACACAGAGAGCAGCGCCGTCCGGAAGCGATGATCGCCCATCGATTCGTCGACGACCGCCTTCATTGTCGTCACCGAGGTGAGCGCCAGGTCGCGGTCGACCGCCTGCACCTCCCGGCGCGCGGCGGCGACGACGCTGGCTTCGTCGAGGTTCGAACGGAGGGCAAACGTCAGAGGATTCTGCATCTGCTGCCTGACGCTCGAATACAACTGCGGCTGAACGACCTTGTCGAGCCCGTCCTGCTTCTCGTCCGCGACCACGCCGACGATCGTGATCCAGGGCGCGCGATCCTGCGGCCGCCCGAACGTGATGCGCTTGCCGATCGGATCGGCGCCGCGGAAGTATTTCTGCGCCAGCGCCTGATTGACGACGGTCACCGCCGGCTGGTCGATGCCGTCGCGGTCGTCGACGTTGCGGCCGGCGATCAGAGGAATGCCCATCGCCTTGAAGTAGTCCGGCGTCACCGATTTGTGCCGCAGCTCGCGTTCGTAATCGTTCTCCGCGCCTCCCTCGACGGTGGAGTCGCCGGTCCAGGTAAACCCGCGCAGCGCGAGCGTGCTGGCCGCCCCGGCCGCCTGCACGCCCGGCACCTCCCGCAGGCGGCGGTCGATCTCCAGCCACGCGCGCAGACGCTCGACGTTGCCAGGATATCGGGCGGTCGGCAGGGTCAGCTTGAACGTGACGACGTGCTCCTGATCGAACCCGGGATCGACCGCCTGCAGACGCATCAGGCTGCGCACGAGCAGCACGGCGCCGACCACGAGCACCACCGAGAGCGCCACTTCGGCGGCGACGAGCGCGCCGCGAAGGAAGCGCGCGTCGCGCGAGACGGCGTCACTCCGCTCGTTCAACCCTTCTGGCCTCGACGAGCTGAGCGCCGGGATCACGCCGAACACGACCGGCGCGATCAGGGACAACGCCACGTCGAAGAGGACCACCGATCGATCGAGGCGCACCTCGGCGAATCGCGGGATCGTGGAGGCCGCGAGCCGGACGAGCGCCGCCCGCGCGAGCACGGCAAGGCCGAAGCCGAGCACGCCGCCGCTCACCGAGATGACGAGCGACTCGGTCAGAAGCTGCCGCGCCAGCCGCCGCCGCCCGGCCCCGAGCGCGCGGCGGATCGTCAGCTCGCGCGTGCGGACCGACGCGCGGCCGAGCTGAAGGTTCGCCAGGTTGGCGCAGACGATCAAAAAGAGGACGCCGACCGCGCCGCTCAACATCAGCAGCGCCGGGCGCGGCTCGAAGGCCAGGCTGCCATGCAGGGTTTCGAGCCGCACGCCCATCTGGGTGTTCGTATCGGGGTACTGTCGCTCGAGACCACGGGCGATCGTGTCCATCTCGGCCTGCGCCTGTTGGATGGACACGCCGGGGCGCAGACGCCCGACGACGCCCAGCCAGTGCGGGCGCCGCGACCTGGTGAAGATGGACGGCTGATACGCCACCGGCAGCCAGATCTGCACGTCGCGGCCCGGAAAGAAGAAATCGCGCGGCATGACGCCCACCACGTCGTAAGTACGGCCGCTGAGCGCGACCGTCCGTCCCACGATGCCGGGATCGCCGGCGAAGACGCTCTGCCAGATTCCATTGCTGAGGATGGCGACCCGGGCCTTGCCCTCGAACGTTTCCTCGTCGGTGAACGTCCGTCCCAGGAGCGGGGCGGTCCCCAGCGTTCGAAAGAGGTTGCCGGTGACGCCGAGCGATTTCAGCCCCTGGGGCTCGCCTTGTCCTGTGAGAAACACGTCGTTGGCGCCGCTGCCGTTGCTGTTGAACTGCTCGTAGGCGGCGACATCGGTGAAGACTTTGTTCTGCGATTGCCAGTCGGCGTAGTTCGCCGGCGATGCGATGTTCCGCGTCCAGTTCTTCAGCGGGTTCGTCTCGAAGATGCGAACCAGCCGATCGGGTTCGGCGTATGGCAGCGGCCGAATGAGGACGGCGCCCGCAACGCTGAAGACCGCCGTGCCCGCGCCGATGCCGATCGCGAGCGTGGCGATGGCCACGGCAGAGTACGCGGGGTGCTTCCGCAGCGCCCGCAGCCCGTAGCGGATGTCCTGCATCGTCGTCTCGATGAAGGGCAGGCTCCGGTCGGTCCGCTGCTGTTCTTTGATCTGCACAGGGCCTCCAAATCGGATGGACGCGGCGCGGCGGGCTTCGTCGAGCGGCATCCCGCGCCGGACGTTCTCCTCGGTCAGCATGGCGAGATGGGCCTCGACCTCGCAATCGAAGTCGTCGTCCAGCCGGCGGGCGAGCAGCAGGCCGCGGATGCGCGAGATGGCGATGGCCACAGCCAGGCGGGCATGATCTCAGCGCTCCGCGAGCCGCAGCAGCCGCACGATGACGCCGGAAATGCGCTCCCAGTTCTGCGCTTCGGCCGCCAGCTGCTTCCGCCCGGCTCTGGTGATGGCGTAGAACTTGGCTTTCCGGTTGTTGTCCGAGGTGCCCCAGCTGGCCGAAATCCAGCGGCGCTGCTGGAGCCGCAGGAGCGACGCGTAGATCGTGCCCTGATTGAGCTGCAGCACGTCCTCGCTGATCTGCTCGATGCGGCGCGCGATGCCGTAGCCGTGCAGCGGCCCCATCGCGTCGAGCGTCTGCAGCACCATCAGGTCCAGCGTGCCCTGCAGGATGTCGGACTTCGAGTCGCTCATAGACTTCCCGGTTCAAGATTCTCGGTTCTCGGTTCTCGGTTCTCCTGTTTGACGGCCACATGAAGATAAAGGTTGGTCCTGTGCGATGTCAACAGGAAGAAATTGGGTGATCGGGTAATCTGGTAAGGGGGTAATCGATTACCCGATTACCCCGATTACCCGATTACCCAATCACCCGATTACTCGATTGGCTGTGTCGACCCACGACGACGACATCCTGGGAAAGGCCTACGACGCGCGCCTGATGCGCCGGCTGGCGCACTATCTCCGGCCGTACTGGCGCACCGTCGCCGCCGCCTTCGCGTTCACCATCGTCGGCAGCCTGGCGTCGCTCGTCCAGCCGTACCTGATCAAGATCGCCATCGACCGGTTCATCGCGGCGCGCCAGCTGGAGGGGCTCGATCGGCTGGCGGCCGTCTACCTGGCCGTCCTGGTGGTCGCCTTCGCCGCCGAGTACGCGCAGACCTGGACCATGCAGCTGACCGGGCAGCGCATCATGTTCGACCTGCGGATGGCGATCTACGGCCACCTTCAGCGGCTCGACCTCACGTACTACGATCGCAATCCGGTCGGCCGTCTGATGACGCGAGTGACCTCCGATGTCGACGTCCTGAACGATCTGTTCACGTCGGGCGTGGTGACCGTCTTCGGCGACGTGTTCACGCTCGTCGGCATCATGGCGATGCTGATCTGGATGAACTGGCAGCTGGCGATCGTGGCGTTCTCGGTGCTGCCGCTCATCGCGCTCGTGACCCAGTGGTTCCGCACGAACGTGCGGGAGTCGTACCGCACGGTGCGCACGCGGATCGCGCGCATCAACGCCTACCTTCAGGAGCGGATCACCGGGATGGCGACGGTACAGCTGTTCCGGCGGGAGCAGCGCGACTTCGAGGAGTTCGATCGGATC
>Ga0137418_10002937_pt1 | contig 15622 bp, 14 predicted proteins | sample CZODoug3_1_2_16f_FD_122242 | JGI IMG/M metagenome (GOLD analysis project Ga0137418, IMG submission 122242) | Vadose zone soil fungal communities from Angelo Coast Range Reserve, California, USA - CZODoug3_1_2_16fungal (Hybrid Assembly) | ecosystem: Environmental > Terrestrial > Soil > Vadose... | reverse complement strand
GCCGGACCAGCACCGGCGATCGCAACATCAAATGTGTTTAAAGAATGTGTAGTCAATTTTCTTCGATCATGAAAGTCGCGGCTTTGCCGCCGCACAGTGCGGAAAGGCTCAGCCTTTCCGGCTGCCAATATTACTGAACTAAAGAGGCTAAGCCTCCAGCCCTTTGAGGCGTAGCCTCGCCACCCTGGGCAGCCTGACCGTAAAGGCGAAGCCTTTCCGCACTGTGGGGCGGCGAAGCCGCAACGACAAGTCGGTACGGAAAATGTCTGACAACCTGAATTTCTTCGAGCTTCGCATCTTGCGCGAGACGCTGTAACTCCGTTGGCTTGAAACTTCGCCGGATCGAAAGCGCGCCGTCCTCGCGTATTAAGCGATTGTGCAGAAACAGATGGCCGATCGTGGTATAGAAATAATATGCAACTGGATGGCGGTGCAGGTCGATAACAAATATTCGACGCGTGGCAAGTCGGCTTAGTTCTCGCAAAAGCTTTACCACGCCGTCGTCTTTGAAATGATGTGTAAAGAGTGAGCAGATCGCGTAATCGAAGGTGCTGTCAGCGAATGGAAGCCGAAACGCGTCGCCTCGCACCGCGCTAATTTCAACAAATGCCTTCGACTCGTCAACAATAGCCTCAGCCGAACGAGCATTTAGTTCCACACCCATCAAGTGCGCTGTTCGTTTCGTCTCACGGGCCCAACTAGCGATTACGCGTAGCAGCTCGCCCGAGCCTGCACCCACATCAATCACGGAGAAGCTTGGCAAATTCAACTGCTCGATTTCTGTAAGCAATGAATTCTTCAGCGCCTGCGCGTCACCGAGCCAGCGATTGACCCTTTGCAGTTCGACTATGCAGCCCTCGTATTCCTCGGCGGTGTAGTCACCCTTGTCGAGGTGTTCGAGCTCTAAACTGCGTTCGCGAAACTTTTCGAACATGAAGGGACTATGATAGTGCGTTACCCCGCGGATAACCATCGTGATACATTTGCGGATGCTTTTATGATAGTAAATGCCGGCCTCGCAGCCGAACAATTCCCGAATCTAAATAACGCCGGTGAAGCTGCGTCACCAAATTTCATCGGTCGTTCCGCTTCGTTCGCCTGCGGCGCGGTAGCCAGGGTCTCGCTACACATTGATGATGCGCAGCGCATCGTTGATGCGAAATTCAAAGTAGCCGGTTGCACCGTGCTGGTGGCCGCGCTGTCTGTTCTAACCGAACGGGTATGGAATAAAACTACCGCCGAAGCCGCCGTACTCGCCGAAGACCTCGAAACAATTGAGCGCGGTCTAGGTCAAGAGGTTGCTGACCGAGGCGACTGCGTGCTGCTGGCGTCCGAAGCTTTGCTCGAAGCCATTCGCGCCTACAGCGACGCGGCGCGCGATCATTGGGACGGCGATGATGCTCTTATCTGCACTTGTTTCGGCGTATCGGAACGAACAATCGAAAGCGAGGTTCAGGGCAAGAAGCTAAGCACGATCGCTGAAGTGACCCAGGCATGTAATGCGGGCGCGGGCTGCCGTTCGTGCTATCCATTGATTGAAGACATTCTGGAAGAGGTAAATCGTCAATCGTAAATCGTGAATAGTCGGAGTCTGAACGTTGACACAGTATGAATTAGAAAGTCGTTGGATCGGAGACGAAGGTCTTCCCGGAGTGAGTCTTCGTTATAGTGATCTGGTTCGGATCAAATCGGGAGAACACTCTGGCGGGACCGCTGAAGTAATTGCGCTCATCTCGCTTGATCCAGAGCCAACCTATGTCGTCGTGCTTCCACCTGATGAAGAATCCGCAGTTCTTCCGCAAAGCCAGCTTGAGTCAACCGGATCATCTACGGGCCGAACGCTTATACTCGTTCCGCCTCCCCGAAGGTCGGCATAAGAAACCCATTCGTTTCATTATTCACCAACCATGATTTAACTATTTACGATTCACGATTTACGATTTACGAACAATGATCTATCTCGATAACAACGCAACCACGCGCGTCGCGCCCGAAGTTTTCGCGGCGATGCAGCCTTATCTGACTGAGGTCTACGGCAATCCATCTTCGGCACACTCGCTGGGCCAACGCATGAAGGCCGCGGTCGAACGCGCTCGCGAACAAGTTGCCGAATTAATTGGCGCTGCTAAGGCGAGTGAAATCGTGTTTACTTCATGCGGCTCGGAATCAGACAATTGGGGCATTGGCGGTTTTCTCGAACAAAATCCCACCCGGCGTCACATCATCACCACGCGCGTCGAGCACGAAGCCGTGCGCAATCTTTGCGCGCATCTGGAGAAGATCAACTGTGAAGTTACCTGGCTCGAAGTGGACGAAAACGGTGAGCTCAATCTTGATGACTTGCGACAAGCGCTGCGCCGCGAAAGTGCAATTGTTTCGGTGATGCTGGCCAACAACGAAACCGGCGTGCTGTTTCCAATGAACGACATCGGAAAGATTGTTCGCGAAAACTCTGACGCGGTCTTTCATGTTGACGGTGTTCAGGCCGTTGGCAAAATTCCCATTGACCTCAAGCACAGTGAGGTAGATCTGTTTGCGCTTTCCGGTCACAAACTGCACGCGCCGCAGGGAGTCGGCGCTCTTTACATTCGTGAAGGCGTGAAGCTGCCGCCATTGATCATCGGCGGTGGTCAGGAATCCGGACGTCGCGCGGGCACCTCCGCAGTTCCAAACATCGTAGGTCTGGGCGCCGCTTGCGAGTTGGCAAAACACTTCGACGAACATGAAAAGACCGAAACGCTTCGCAATAAACTCGAGGATGAAATCTTGAGCACGATTCCGAACGCGCGCTTAAACGGCACGCAGGATCGCGCCAGGCGTTTGCCCAACACCACGAACATTTCCTTTGAATACATTGAAGGCGAAAACATTCTGGTGCAGCTCGATCAAGCCGGCATTTGTGTTTCGACTGGTTCGGCCTGTCATTCCACCACGCGCGAATCATCGCCAACGCTGCGCGCGATGAATGTGCCTTACACCGCCGCCCAGGGATCGATCAGATTTTCGCTCGGTCGCTACAACACTGAAGAGGAAATCGATCAGACGCTGAAAGTACTTCCAGGCATCATCGACAAACTCGTGCAGATGTCGCCCTATGATAAGGAGCTGAAAGCTCTTTATGCAGAGCGGAGTGCTGCAGCAACTCAGGGCGGGGGCAAGCCCGCCTTCCCGACCTGAGAGCCTCTGTAGCTCGCTCATTGCCATCGCCGCTTAATAGTCGTTCAAATCGAGAATGTGAACTCGACGCCGGTTGTCTCATGTTCAGGAACGGTGCCGCCCGCTAATCGGCGCGGAACAATCACATAACCTTTCATGCTTTAGTCATCTTGCCTTTACTGTTAGAATTGTTGCGGGACCAAATATATCTTCGCACATCGCTACTCCAGGGAGTTTTCGGAGCATTATTCGATGTCAGGTGAATCCGCCATCCCCCAAAATCACCCTATAGCTGTCGCCAAAATCGACGCGTCTCACAAAGCGCGCGCCGACAGGGTGAGCCTGATGGAGACCGACGATTACGTTTGTATTGAGCCCTCCACGCCGCTTTCCAGAGCGGTCCAGGTAATGAAACAGGATGAGGGTGGTTGTGCGATAGTTTGCGCATCAGATCGTTCGGTAGTTGGTATTTTTACTGAGCGCGATCTCTTAACCAAGGTTGTGGGGCAAGCGGTCGACGAGAATGCGCCGGTTAGTAATTGGATGTCGCCGGTGGTTGCGACTTTATCGCCGGACGCGACTATTGGCGACGCCGTCGCCATAATGAATGACAAGGGCTATCGCAACATTCCGCTGGTGAAAGACGGCAAGCTGGTAGGTTCTGTCTCGGTGTTCGACGTGATTCGCTATCTCGCCGAAAGCTATCCGAAAACCACGATGAACCTGCCGCCTAATCCTAATCAGGTGATGGATAGCACTGATGGCGGTTAATGGTGAATAGTAAATGGTAAATGGACGCACCGTTTTCACGATTCACCATTTACCATTCACCATTTACGTTTTTCATACGAAAGGAACTTCGACTAAACACACATGAGCACTGTTATCGAACCCCCGGTAGAACAAACGGAAAAAAATCTCGAGGAAGTCGAAACCGTAACCATCCGCTTCGCCGGCGACTCTGGCGACGGCATGCAGTTAACGGGCACTCAATTCACAAACACGTCGGCGGTTGTCGGCAATGACATTTCGACGTTGCCCGATTTCCCTGCCGAGATTCGCGCGCCGGCCGGCAGCTTGCCCGGCGTCAGCGGTTTTCAGTTGAACTTTTCAAGCCAGGACATCAAGACGCCCGGCGATCAGCCAAGCGTACTGGTGGCCATGAATCCCGCAGCTTTGAAAGTAAACCTGCCCGACCTCGAGGAGGGAGGCACGGTAATCATTAATACTGACGGCTTCACGCCCGAGAATTTGAAGTATGCAAACTATGCTTCGAATCCATTGGAAGATGGTTCGCTAGCCGGGTATCGTGTTCACAAGCTGCCAGTGACGACGCTGAATATGAATGCGCTGAAGGGCAACGTCACGCTTTCGCGCAAAGAGATTGATCGCTGCAAAAACTTTTTCGCCCTCGGCGTGCTTTACTGGCTTTACGACCGGCCGATGGAGAACACGCTTCATTGGATCACGAGCAAGTTTGGTAAGAACCCGGAACTCGCGAAAGCCAACGAAATCTCCCTGCGCACCGGTTACAACTTTGCCGACACCACCGAAGTCTTTACCACTCACTACACGATCAAGAAGGCGAAAATTACGCCCGGCAAGTACCGTAAAATTACGGGTAACGAAGCGACGGCGCTCGGATTTGTGGCTGCTTCGCAACTAGCCGGCCGTCCGTTGTTCTACGGTTCGTATCCGATCACGCCCGCGTCTGACATCCTGCACGAGCTGGCGCGCCACAAGAGTTTTGCTGTGAAAACTTTTCAAGCCGAAGATGAAATCGCCGCCGTGTGCGCAGCTATCGGCGCCAGCTTTGCCGGTCAGATTGGCTTGACCGGAACATCCGGTCCCGGCGTTGCTCTCAAACAGGAAGCGATTGGTCTGGCGGTGATGACTGAGTTGCCGTTGGTGATTATCAACGTGCAACGCGGTGGGCCTTCGACTGGATTGCCGACTAAGACGGAACAGGCAGATCTTTTTCAGGCAGTCTGGGGACGCAACGGCGAATGCCCCGCGATCGTGATTGCGCCTTCGACGCCGGCCGACTGTTTTCGCATGGCGATTGAAGCAGTGCGCCTGGCGTTTAAATATATGAGCCCGGTCTTTTACTTGTCTGATGGTTATCTCGCGAACGGCGCTGAGCCATGGGCCATCCCGGAAATCAGCGACCTGCCGAAGATTGAAGTTAAGTTTGCTACCGATCCCGCGAACTTCATGCCGTATTCGCGCGATCCGGAAACGCTGGCGCGGCCCTATGCAATTCCCGGCACGCCGGGACTCGAGCATCGCATCGGCGGCATTGAGAAGCAGCACATCACCGGCAACGTGAACTACGATCCGGAAAACCATCATCTGATGGTGAAGTTGCGGCAGGAAAAAATCGATCGGGCCGCGAACGACATACCGCCGGTCGAGGTGTTCGGCGAAAAAACTGGCAAGGTGCTGGTGCTTGGTTGGGGTTCAACTTATGGCTCAATTAGTACGGCAGTAGAGAAACTTCAGAGCGAAGGCAAGAGCGTCTCATCGGCGCACCTGCGTTACCTGAATCCTTTTCCGAAAAATCTCGGCGAAGTGATTGCCGGATTTGAAACTGTGATCGTGCCCGAAATGAACCTGGGCCAACTATGCACCATGATTCGCGCCAAGTATCTGGTCGACGCGATTGCTTTTTCGAAAGTTAAGGGTCGTCCTTTCCAGATTCGCGAGATCGTGCGGAAGGTTGAAGAGTATTTGTAGTACGGAGATGTGAAGAAGTTCAGTCATGGCGACTCAAACCACCGACTTACTAGTCAAGAAATCCTTAATCGAGCGCTATGAGGAAGCGTTGCGTTACTTTATGGGACAAGGCAGCCTGAACAGTGCGCTGGCTAGGATCACTGTCGATCTGAAAGAACACGGTATCGATTACATGGTGATCGGGGCCGTCGCTCTGTTGGTTCACGGCTATCCCCGCCTCACTGAGGACATCGATCTTGTGCTTACGCCAGAAGGACTGGAAGCCTTTCATCGAGAGTTGATCGGTATGGGGTATGTCCCAGCATTTCCAGGGGCAAAGAAGAGGCTGCGTTCGACAACAGATGGAATCACCATTGAGATAATGACTACAGGCGAATACCCGGGAGATGGAAAGCCAAAGCCAGTGAGTATTCCTAAACCATCTGATGCTTCAACCGAAATTGACGGAGTCCAGGTTGTGACATTTGAGAAGTTGATTGAATTGAAATTAGCATCGGGAATGACTGCTCCACACAGACTGAAGGATCTCGCAGATGTTCAGGAATTGATCAGAATTCGGCAGCTACCGCCCGAATTTACCGAGCGACTTGACCCCTACGTAAGAGGAAAATTTTTGGAGCTCTACGAGACAATTAAACAGATTCCGAAGGAAGAGGATTGATGATAGCCAGTACAGTGAATGTCGAAGGGTTTGATCCCTCGCAATGGGACATTCGCCGCGAGGGCCGCGTTTGGAGTCATGAAGAATTCGAGCGACGAATCTACCAAGCGCCTGGGAAGATAGAATTCAAAGGCGGAATCTTTATTTACGAGGAGGATCGGCTCACCGTCCTGGCTATGCTCCTCGAAAATTTGGGTATCGATAAAGCCGTTCAGCTTGGAAACCTGGAAGACTGGAAAGCAGCAATCTCTGAATTAGATTTCAAGGAGCATTCATGAGTACAAACGGAAATGGTCTTAGTGGCAATGGAAACATAGCGCACGTCGATGCGAGCGTATCGGCAGACAGCGAAGTCGGTTCGGCTGTCTCTGGGAAAGTCGCGCCGCCTCCCGGACAATTAAAAAAATCCGATTTTGTTTCCGATCAGGAAGTGCGCTGGTGTCCCGGCTGCGGCGACTATGCGATTCTCAACAACGTGCAGAAAGTTATGCCCGAGCTGGGCGTACCGCGCGAGAAGATTGTCTTCGTTTCCGGCATTGGTTGCTCGTCGCGCTTTCCTTATTACATGAACACCTACGGCTTTCACTCGATTCATGGCCGGGCGCCTGCTATTGCTACCGGCATCAAGTGCGCGAATCCTGACTTGAGCGTGTGGGTGATCACTGGCGACGGCGACGCACTTTCGATTGGCGGCAACCATTTCATGCATGCGATTCGTCGCAACCTCGACATCAATTACATACTCTTTAACAACCGCATTTATGGTTTGACGAAGGGGCAGTACAGCCCGACTTCAGAGTTTGGCAAGAAAACAAAATCCACGCCGCTGGGGACGATCGACTATCCGATTAACCCGCTTTCACTGGCTATTGCCAGTGAATCGACATTTGTGGCGCGCTCAATCGATATCGACGTCAAACATCTCGGCACCGTGGTCGAAGCCGCGGCGAAACACAAAGGCATCTCTTTCATCGAGGTCTATCAAAACTGCAATATCTTTAACGACCATGCTTTCGATTCCTTTGCCGAGCGCAGTGTGCGGACAGATCGCGTACTTTACCTTGAGCACGGCAAGCCGATGATTTTCGGCAAGGATCGCAATAAAGGCATTCGCATGAATGGCGCGCATCCGGAAGTGGTAACGATCGGCGAGAACGGCATCACTGAAAACGACTTGCTGGTCCATGACATTTATTTGAAAGATCCTTCCGTGGCTTTCATGCTTGCCCGCATGGAACAGCCTGACTTTCCGCAGCCGGTCGGCATCTTCCGCGCGGTCGAACGGCCCAGTTATGAAAAGTTGATGGTAGATCAAATCGACGCCGCAATTGCGAAGGCTGGCCCAGGCAGTCTGGAAAAATTAATCAACAGCGGCGATACCTGGGTGGTGGAATAGCCTTGCGGATTGCCGATTGCCGATTGATCCCAGCTTTAGTTGCAGCACTGCCCTCCCAGAAATAAGAAATCGGAAATCGGCAATCGGCAATCGGAGATCGAAAATGAATTGTCCTTCCTGTGGCCACGAAAACATCGACGGCATTGACCGCTGTGAGAATTGCCTGGCGCCGTTTCGCCAACTCGATATTCCCAGCGTCGAGGCGTCAGAGAGTTTTGCGCAATCCGTCATGGAAGATAATTTGGGCCGGCTTGATTACGAGCCGCCTGTCTGCGTTGCGCCGGCCACGCCCGCCATCGATGTCGCGCGCCAAATGAAAGAAGCCAACACCGGCTGCGCGCTGGTACTCGAAGGCAGCAAGCTCGTCGGCATCTTTACCGAACATGACGTGCTCCTGCGCCTGACCTCTGGTACTGGGACCGCGGGCGTCCCGCCCGCCAATGAGCGCAAAGCGCGAACAGCATTTCCCGATGAACTTCCGGCGAATCAAATCCCGGCAACCGAAATTCCGCTCGAAGAGTTGCGCGCCGACGAAATGGAATTTGCCGAAATGGATGAGACTAATGTGGCCGCCGGTGTTCGGTTCCATTCCGGCTTCAACGTCCCCGTCGCAGAATTGATGAGCCGCAATCCCGAGACGCTTCACGAAAAGGACTCAGTAGCCGAGGCGCTCAACAGAATGTCGGTGGGCCGCTACCGGCATCTGCCCGTAAGAAAAAGCGACGGCAGCTACACCGTCGCTTCGATCAAATCCGTCCTCAACTACATCGCCAAAGAAGACTGGTAAAACGCAGGACATTTCTTCCCCCTCCCTTTGGGAGGGCTTAGGGGAGGGTGCGAAGCTTGACGCGCACAAGCCCTCTCCCCAACCCTCTCCCTTTGGGAGAGGGAGAAGGACTTCAAACCAAAAGTCTGTTCCTTCATAGCAACGCCGCTCGACTCGCGATGTCGGATAGGGCACAGACTAAAGTCCGTGCCACGCCGTTTTTCTTACGCCCGACCAGCCACTTCACCTGTTTGTGTATTCACGCGCACCAGTTCGCCTTCCTTGATGAAGAGCGGCACGCGCCCGACTAAACCTGTTTCCAGCGTCGCCTGCTTGGTTGCTCCGCCGGCCGCCGTGTCGCCGCGCATCCCCAGCTCCATCGAAACCACGGCAAGCTCGACGTATTGCGGCAAACGCAGCGACACCGCCGCGCCGTTATATTTCAGCACCTGCAACGACACGCCTTCCTTGAGATAATCGCGATCACTGCCAACGTCTTCGGCTGAAAAAGCAAACTGCTCATAACTCTTCTCGTCCATGAAGTGGTATCCGTGCGCATCATTGTAAAGATAAGACGCGGGTGCAAACTCAACATCAGGCTCCTCGAACTTTTCACTCGAACGAAAGTTCTTCTCCATGACCGCGCCGGTTAAGAGGTGGCGCAATTTTGTGCGCACCATGGTTGCCGCGCCGCGCGCAGTCGGCGAAGCAAAAAAGACTTCCAACACCACATACGGCGGTCCTTCAACTGCAATCAACAGTTTGCGTTTTAATTCGTTGGCCCCAATCAGCCCCATCGCAGTTCATTTCCTCCGGATGACACTCATCCTGCTGCTGGCCAAAGTTACTTCGCCGGCTTTAACTCGAAAGATGAGAAAAACTTTTTGCCGACGTCAGCAGCAAGCGACGCGTCCATGTTTTTTAAGTGCAGGAAGGTAAGACTATACACGCGGTTACCGACCAGGTAAATTCTGTTTCGCGCAGTTATCTCGGTGCCGTTATTTACCGTAAATGCCAGACCCAATTCGCGGCCCGGGTAACTATTCAGACTAATTTTCTCTTCACTTACCTTCGTCGCTCCGGCGCCGCGGATGATGCCATCGCGCGTTACGTCGAGAAAACTCTGCGAGTCAGCGCCGGTGGAGGCGACGTCAAAATATTCGCAGATGAAACCATAGCCGCTCTCAAGATCTGAATAACGATAATTGGTTACCTCGCCGGAATCCGTTGCGCTCACGGATTCAAACTTTGGCTCGTGCTGCAGGAGAACGGAGAACCGCCCTTCCGGCGACGTAAACTTTACCCACTCCTTCTCGGTTTGAACGGCCGGGGCGTCAACCTTGTTTACATGCGCATTAGAATACGGCTGGGTACCGTATCCAATCGAGGCGCTAATCAGAATAAAAAATGCGACGACTATTGTGTTGCGCATTCAAAACCTCCAAAAGAACTAAATAAGAAGACTGCAAGACTTCTAGTTGATTATCTGAGTTAAAGTCAATCTCCGCCATTTGGCTGCGTCAGAAATTGTTCGGCCGCAGAAGTTTTTCTTGCCACAACCATTCGCCTCACGGTGTTTTCAGTTTGTAAGACCAACAAATGTTCCGGAACTTCGGCAAACTTAAGGTTTGTCGAACAATTTCCTTATAAGCGAGGTTTCCATGTCAAAGAACATGAATTTCCTGATGCGCTCGGTTGTTAGTCTGTCGTTTCTTGTTTTCATCGTTGGTTGTAACGCCGCCGCCGCACAAACTGAGGTGACGGGCGACTGGACTGGCTCGCTGGGCCGGGAAAAATCCGCAGCCGGCCACCAGCAAAAGTCTGACGAACCGGAAATAAACGCCGCTGATCAGGAGACTGGCGCACCGGCAAAAGGCGACCGGATTTATCTCGATTTCGAGCGGCCTACGACGAACGGCCATCACAGCCAAATGGGCCAGACCTATTCGTTTTCCGAGTTACAAGGTCTGACACGTGAGCAAGTGGAGCGCGGCGGTGCGGTCAAATTCAGTCTGGTGCGCGAAGCCGGTACGATTAGTTGTGAAGGAGCTTTTCAAAACGGCAAAGGCGCGGGCACTTTTCGTTTTACCGCCAACCAAAACTTTATATCTGGAATGAAGAGCCGCGGATTTGATTTTGAGAACACCTCCAGAGTCTTTCATGACGAACGAGACTCTGAAAACAAATTGTTCTCGGCCGCAGTTCTGAACGTGACCACTGCCTTAGCCGATGATTTGCTTTCGGCGGGTCTCGGCAAGATCGACCTTGACGATCTTTTCAAAGCGGCAATCTTCAAAGTCGATTCAAAGTTTGCGCGTGAGATGAAGGCGAGCGGATTTCCCGATCTCGGCATGGAAGAACTGGTCAAAGCGCGCATTTTCAAAATCGACGCGAACTTCGCCAGCCAGGTGGCGCAAATGGGCTTCGCTAACCAATCGTTTGAGAGTCTCGTGCAAATGCGCATTTTCAAAGTGACGCCGGAATTCATCGCCGCCGTTCGCAGCGAGGGGATTGCGAATCCTTCGGTCGAGGACCTGGTGCAGCTGAAGATCTTCAAGATCGACAGCGACTTTATTCGCAAAGCAAAAGCAGAGGGCGTGCCGCTTGAAGTCGAGCGCCTGGTGGAAAGAAGGATTGGCACGCACCGGAATTAACTTTGGACTGGCTTGACGCCGCTCTCTGGAGTGCGGCGGCTTGACGCCGCTTTTGGACTGCGGCGGCTTGACGCCGCTTTGGAGTGCGGCGGCTTGACGCCGCTTTGGACTGCGGGAATGAGTCGACTGTTTTCTTGAAACAGGTCGCACTGGTAACAAGATAGCGGCGTCAAGCCGTCGCAGTCCAAATTGTTTGTCCACGAAACAGTGGGCGGTGAGCTGTGGATGGCGCGCTTGTGGGCAGGGCGCCGCTCGCGGTTCACCGCTCACTGCTTAACACTTGTCGAATCAAACGCTCATTTATCGCGTGGACCACTTTGCCGCGAATCTCTTTTTTGATTTTGGCAACAACTACTTAGACAGCGGCTTCGCGAAATAACCCGGGCGGTAGCGGAGTTTGAGTTGCTCTGCTTGCGGCAACGGATTGGTGACTTCGATCCGTATTTGCCGGTAGGCGCCGTTGCGGTTCTTGTTCGTCGACGAATAGGCAATCAAGTACTGTGTACGCAGCTCCTGCTCGATCTCAGTGAAGACACTTTTCAAATCAACATCTTTTTTCGGAAAGAACGCGCGCCCGCCGGTGCGTTCGGCGATGCCGCGCAGCGTGTCACGATCGACGCCTTCATACTTGCTGTCGCCAATGCCAATAGCATAGATGACTGTTTCCGCATCCAGCGCGCCATCGATAGCTTCACTCGCCTTCAGGCGGCTCGTCGTGTCTCGTCCATCGGTCAATAAAATAATCGCGCGGCGTCTTTGCACCGGGCTTTTGGCCAGCACTTCACTTGCAGTCAGCGCGATCGCTTCCCAGATTGCGGTCGAGCCCTCTTGCGGGGGCCGCTTCATTCCCGGCCCAGAAGTTATTCCAGTCAACGGCCGGCCCGAACCCAGATACGAAGGTTGCGCTACGTCAACCCGCTCGAGCGCGCGGTAAATTGCAAACACATCGCGCGTTAATCCCTGTTCCAGAAACGCCGAACCGGTGAAAGGAATGATCGCCGCCTGATCTTTCTTTGACTGAATTACGCTCTCGATAAACGCGCGCGCGGCGCGTTTTTCTTCCGGCAGAGTGCGCTCTTCGGATTGACTGATATCGATCAGAAATGCGATGGACAACGGCCGATCGGTTTCCCGTTGAAAAGTGAAGAGTTGTTGCTCGACGCCGTCTTCACGCACGCGAATGTCGGACTGTTGCAGCGTCGTGACAAAGCGATTGTTCTTGTCACTGGCAGTGAACGGAAGATTGGTGACGTCGGTTTCGACGCGAATAACGTCGTCGTCCTCTTGGTTGTTCTGGGCAATCAAACTGGGGCCGATGCCACAAAAAAGCAGCGAAAGGATTATTAACACCAGCCGAAGCTTAGACTTCATTTGCTGAAAGCCTCATGCGGCTCAGCCGCCGCACAGTGCGGAAAGCCTATGGCTTTCCGGTCCGCCCCTAGAATGCCCTTGAAGGCTACGCCTTCAATATTCAAGGCGCAGCCTTAGAATCAATAAAATAGCTTACGGAAAGGCGAAGCCTTTCCGCACTGTGCGGCGGCAAAGCCGCAATTTTACATATTCACTTCAGGGCTTTGATGTTTGCAGGTTTTACGAATAGCGAATCGGGGAGCGGTTGATTGTACTCAAGTGACTCATAACTTATACGACTGGTCTGCACGCCATTGCTGTAGTGGTCGACGACCCACGGCGCAGTTATTCCCTGGACCGTAATTGGTTTGCCGAGACGATCCTCTTCGCTAATCTCTTCAGTTTCGTCAGTATCGGCTTTCTTTCGCGTGCGTTTGTAAATAACCTTCGCCGGCAAACCGTCCTTCGCGCCAAACTCATACTCAATCCAGTAACCATCAGGATAAGTTAACCGAACAGTTTCGTTCCGTTTGCCAACTCCTGCTTCGCGCCGGCCCGCATAGCTGACCGTCGCGCCTTCTTTTCGCCACCAGCCCCGCAAAAGATTTTCAACGCTGGTGCGCATGCTGCGCTTAAACTCCGCGATCTGCGGCGCCTTCATATCGCTCAAAGTTTTTGTGGCGCCGTCAAACAACCAGCCGGTTTCGCCGGCGTTTGTTTGAATCACGCGAATGCCCAGGCTGACAAACTCAGTACGCTCGTGGTCGGGATAAGAAATGTAATCGATAAAGCGGGCTGGGAGTTGCGACATGCCGTCCTGAAAAGCCGTGAAGAAACCGCGACCGACCGTAGTCTTGACATTGAGATAAGCGCTGCCGCCAAGCACTTCGATGGCGTGATTGATGATAGCCTCTGCCTTTGCATCATCAGAGGGTTTCGGCGGAACACTTTGTTGCGCAAACGAAGCTGACGCACAGAGGAGGAGTAAAAGGGTCAGCGCCACAATGCTGTAACGAGGCAAGGTGTAAATCATGTTCGAAATCTAAGACATCGGTCATAGAAAAAGGGCTCCAATCAATAACCTTGAAGCCCTTGTTTAGTTCCCGAAAAACAAACTAAGGATCAGTTGAGATTAGCGTTTGTGCCGGCGACCGGCTTAACCACGGTGTCGCCATCTTCCAGGTCGACTACGAAATTCGTCGCCGTCTTCCACATCGCGGTGAGCGGCAACTTCACTTTCTCGTCAATGTGCCGCTTTAGGAAGCGCGCGCCATACTTGGTGTTGAAGCCTTTTTCCGTCAAAAAGTTGAGCGCTTCAGCAGTTACGCTGACCTCTTTGCCCTGCCGCTGCATCTGGCGCTGCAGTCTGGTCACGTAAAGCTCAGCGATCTGCCGCACTTCGTCCATGGTCAATGGCGCAAACACAATGATTTCGTCAATGCGATTGCGAAACTCGGGCGAGAAGCGTTGCTCCGCGGCCTTCATCACTTCGTTTTTGACGATGCGAAAATCGCTCGCTGTCTTGGTGCCGAATCCCAATGGCTTCTCAAACTTCTTGAAGCTTTCCGAACCAAGATTCGAAGTCATGATTACGATCGCGTCTGACAGATACACCTTCTTGCCGCGCCCGTCCGTCAACCAGCCTTCGTCGAAAGCTTGCAGGAACAGGTTCATCAAATAAGGAGAAGCCTTTTCCACTTCATCGAGCAACAGCACGGTGTAAGGATTTTCGCGCAATTGTTCAGTCAGAATGCCGCCGCGCTCGGAACCAACAATACCGCGCGGCATGCCGATAAGTTTTTCGATGCTGACGGTGCCGTCGCTGTATTCCGACATATCGATGCGCACCATCTTCTCTTCGTCGCCAAACATGAATTCGGCAACCGCTTTGGCCAATTCGGTCTTGCCAACGCCGGTTGGACCAAGGAAGAGCAAAACGCCGTCTGGTTTGTAATGCGACTCTTTCAGCGGTCCTTTATTCAAACGCAGTCGCTGCGCCACTGCTTTGATGGCCGCTTTCTGGCCGATGACGCGTTGCGAGAGCATCGCTTCCGTCATTGAGAAGCGCTCGCTGGTATCGCGGAAGATCATGTCGCGCGGAATACGCGACTCCTGTGAAATGACCTCGATCACGTGCTCGGGCTTGACGACCATCGTTTGCGGTTCATTAATTTCTACTTTCACCGCAGCCGTATCGAGCCAGCCAATCGCTTTGTCCGGCAGGTGCAGGTTGCGTATGTACTTGGGCGCCATCTCCAACGCTGTATTGATAGCGTCGTCGGAAATCTTGACCGAATAGTTTCTTTCCAGGCGCGGCCGCAGCCCAAGAAGAATTTCGCGCGTCTCGCTGATCGAAGGTTCCACGACCTTCACCAACCGGAAACGGCGCGCCAGCGCTTCGTCTTCGCCGATGTATTCCTTGTATTCCGAACTCGTAGTAGCGCCAATGATGCGCATGTCTCCGCGCGCCAGCGCCGACTTGAACATGTTGGCCGCGTCGGAAGAAGTGCCCAGTGCGGCGCCCGCGCCAATGATGGTGTGGGCCTCGTCGATGAAAAGGATTAGATTGTCCTTCTCTTTAACTTCGTCGATGATGCCTTTGATTCTCTCTTCAAACATGCCGCGCAACATCGTGCCCGCGACTATGCCGCCCATTTGCAGTTGGACCACGTGTGATCCACGCAAACGTGCCGGGACCTTTTCGGGTTCCATTTCAATCAGGCGGGCCAGACCTTCAACCACGGCTGTCTTGCCAACTCCGGGTTCGCCAACCAGCATTGGAGAGTTTGCGCGTTCACGATGGCAGAGAATCTCGACCATCTGCTGAATCTCTTTTTCCCGACCAATCGTAGGCGCAATCTTGTCGGCCCGCGCCAGCCGGTTAAGCGAAACTCCAAAATGTT
>Ga0137418_10002936_pt1 | contig 15624 bp, 15 predicted proteins | sample CZODoug3_1_2_16f_FD_122242 | JGI IMG/M metagenome (GOLD analysis project Ga0137418, IMG submission 122242) | Vadose zone soil fungal communities from Angelo Coast Range Reserve, California, USA - CZODoug3_1_2_16fungal (Hybrid Assembly) | ecosystem: Environmental > Terrestrial > Soil > Vadose... | reverse complement strand
CCGATCAGCGTCACCCAGGCGTCGAGGACCGGCCTCATCGCGACGCGCCGGACAGGATCCACCGGCGTCAGCGCGCGGCGGCAGGCATCGTAGACGATCAGCGCACCGCGCGCGGCGTCGATGCGGTCGGGCGCCGATCGCGGACGCGCTACTGTTTCGGAATGCCGGTCGACTGCCACGAGACGAACTCGATCCCGGACGGCCGCTTCGCCCAGATGGCCGTGTAGCGCAGCGGCACCGTGCGATCCTCGCCGCCCGCCGTCACCTCGTAGACCGCGGTGCCGGTGATGATGGCCAGGCAGCCATACGTGCGCGCCTTCACGTCGCCGTTCGGCGTCATCTTGCGGTACTTCACGCGCCCCGAGCGCATGCTCTCGATGTACGTCGCCTTGTTGTCGGTCGCGGCGGAGGAGTGGTTGTACGTGAGGTCGTTGCCGAACAGCTTGTCCATCGCCCCGAAGTCGTTCGACGTCTGCGCGGCATAACGCGCCGTCTCGGCCTTCATCGCCTCGTCGGCGGTGATGGTCCCGCGGCAGTCCTCGGCGGAGGCGGCGCCCACCGCGACCAGTCCGAGCATCCCGACCAGAGCGAACAGCCGGAGCCATCTGTGTGTCATCCCGGTCTCCCTTCTCATGGTGCCTGCCTGGTCTTCGCGGGCGGTGCGTATTCGTAATCGGAGCGGCACTTCTGCATGATCACGCGCAGGTCCTGACGCAGCTCCTCGAGCGTCGGTCGGCCGACGAACCACCAGCCGGTATAGATCCGGTGGATCGTCAGGTCGGGATAGAGCGAGAACGTGTATGGCAACGCCACCAGACCGTGCTCGAAGCCCGGCGCCGTCTGCTCGACGATGTCGAGCTCGTTGATGGCCCGCCGCTCGTGATCGCTGAGGAACGTGAAGGTGGCGCCGAGGCCCATGCGAAACGCCGCCGTGACCTCCGGCGGATCGGTGCTGACCACCGCCAGGTGGCAATAGTTCACCGCCAGCTCGTCCTGCATCGTCGTGAGGTGCCTGACCTGCACCGAGCACTTCGGTCACCAGTAGCCGCGATAGAAGCTCACGATGAGCGGATAGCCATCGGCCAGCGCCGAGAGTTTCACCGAACGGCGGCGGTGGTCCGGAAGCTCGAGATCGGGAAGTCGACTGCCGACGACGAGATCAGCGCGCATATGATGTCCTCCGGATGACTAGAACACGATCACGCCGCGGCCCACCGCGTCGGTGTCGATGTCCTCGTACGCGCGGTTGATGTCGGCCAGGGCGTAGCGCCGCGTGACGAGACTGGCGACGTCGAGCCGGCCGCGCTCGACCCAGTCGGCGATGCGCGGCATGTCCTGACGCGGATGGGCCGAGCCGTAATACGTGCCGGTGAGGGTCTTCTCCCCGCGCGTCAGCACGACCGGCTCGATGGCCGCCGTGTCGCCGGCGGGTGCGATGCCGACGATGACGGCCGTGCCGCGCTTGCGCAGCATGTCCACGGCCATGCGCGTGGTGGCGCCGCTGCCGTAGGCCTCGAACGCGAAGTGGGCGCCGCCGCCGGTCAGCGCCTGCACGCGCGCCACCGCGTTCTCGGTGCGCGCGTTCACGGTGTGGGTGGCGCCGAACTGCCTCGCGAAGGCCAGGGCGGTGTCCTTGACGTCCACCGCCACGATCGTGGTGGCGCCGGCCAGGCGCGCGCCCTGCAGCACGTTGAGGCCGACGCCGCCGCAGCCGATCACCACCACGCTGTCGCCGGGCTGCACGCGGGCGTTGAACACGGCGGCGCCCACGCCGGTGGTGACGCTGCAGCCGATCAGCGCCAGCTGCGGAAAGTCGAGTGACGCCGGCGCGGGAACGCACCCCATCTCGGGGACGACGGCGTACTCCGCGAAGCACGCGACCTTGCCCATGTGGGCGCAGTCCTGCCCGGCGCCGGTATGCAGCCGCGAGGTGTTGTCGTAGAGCTTGCCGGTGGTGCGCGCGTGCTCGTCGCAGAGGTGGGGCCGGCCGCTCTCGCAGGAGTGGCAGTGCCCGCAGTTGGGCACGAAGCTCAGGATCACGCGGTCGCCGGGCTTCACCATCGTGACGCCCTCGCCCACGGCCTGCACCGTCCCGGCGCCCTCGTGGCCCAGCACCGCGGGCAGCGCGATGGTGGCCTCGCCCTTCTGGAAGTGCAGATCGCTCCGACAGACGCCGGCGGCGCCCACCTTGATCAGCACCTCGCCGCGCTTGGGCGGGTCCAGCTCGACGGTCTCGACCGAGTAGGGCTTGTTGACGTCGTAGAGGACGGCGGCGGTGACGCGCATGTGGTCTCCTGTCGCGAAGGTGTCGGCCCGGCGCAGCTTAGCCGAGATCGGCGCCCGGGGAAAGCGCGGTCCCGGACACCACTTCAGGACTCCCGGACACGCGCGCCGCTCGATACTGTCGGCCATGGCAACGCAGCGCAGACGACGCAAGACGATCTTCTTTCCGCCACGCCACAAGAAGCTCGCGGACATCATCTCGATCGAGTCGCCGGCGGCGTTCCGGGAGAGCATCCGGACGCTGAAGCGGATGGGGATCGGCGCGACGGAGAAACGCGCCCTGGTCCTGGCCCAGAACCGCGCGAAGGCCATGCTGAAGAAGCGGAGCCTGTCCGCAAAGGAACGCCGCGAGCTGCAGGCCATCGCACGGATGCGCCTGCCCGAGGTGACGAAGAAGGCCGCCTAGTATCCACCAGCAGACATTGACCCGCCCGGACGCCGTCGATACGATGCCCGCGATGGCGAGTTACGAAACCAGGACGCGCCGTTTCAGCCGCGCCGAGTACGAGCGCCTCATCGAGCTGGGCGTGTTCCAGCCCGGGGAGGAGATCGAGCTCATTGGCGGCGAGCTCATGGTCGCCGAGCCCCAGGGGGCCGCGCACTACACGGCGATCGTGAAAACCGCGAGGGCGCTGACGGCAGCGTTCGGAGCCGGGTGGTACGTCCGCACGGAGGGGCCTATCGGGCTCGCCGACGACTCCGAACCCGAGCCCGACGTCGCCGTCGTCCCCGGAACTCCGGACGACTACAGCCGCGCCCACCCTTCGCGGTCGGTCCTTACCGTCGAGGTGGCCGAGTCCAGCCTTGCCGCCGATCGGCAGCGCAAGGGCAGCCTCTACGCGCGGGCAGGCCTGTCAGACTACTGGGTGCTGAATCTCCTCGACCGCGTCCTGGAAGTGTATCGGGAGCCGGCGCCCGACTCCGCAGCGCCGTTCGGCTGGCGGTACACGCGCAGCGAGGTGTTCGGGGCCGCCGCTCGGGTCACACCTCTGGCGGCGCCGGGATCGAGCGTCTCCGTCTCGCAGCTTCTTCCCTGACGGTCGTCGCGCCTAGACGGGCTCCAGCCACTCGAACCAGATCGGGTGGTTGGCCTTGTACCACTGCAGCACCTCGCGGATCTGCGCCTGCTTGTCGCGCGGCAGCACCATCTCGTTGATCCGCTCGAAGCGCACGCGGATCCGGTCGCCGTCGTGCTCGAGCGCCTGCGGGATCATCGTCTGCAGCTCGTTGCGAATCCGCCCGGAGTCGGAGATCTTCACCGGCCGCGTGGTGTGATCGACGCCCGAGAGGAACCGCACGAGCAGCGGGCTGAAGACCTGGCGCGTCTCCTCGAAGCTCTCCATGAGCCGCAGCGTGAAGGTGACCCGGCTCGAGGCCTTCCGCGTCGCCAGCAGCGTGCTGACACGATAGGTACGGTCGCCCACCTGCGTGATGCCGGACGCGCCCGTGTAGGGGTCCTCGCACATGTAGCCGACGCACGCGAGCACCGACCAGCTCTTCTCCGGCAGGAAGTCGTCGGCGCGCAGCACCGGCTTGCCGAGCGGCATGTTCGAGACCGCCGCCTCGTGGATCGCTTCCGCGTAGGCGCGCACTTTACCGGCGTCGATGCCGCGGCCGCCGATCAGCGTCTTCAGGCGCTCGGCGAAGTCCGGCGCCGACGGATCGAGCTGCATCAACCGGCCTTCGGCGTCGACCGGCAGCTCGAACGTCGGCGAGAACAGCGACATCGTGCTGTGCACCTCCAGCACGTCGGACAGGCTCGCCGCCTGCATCGCCTCGGCGGTCGCCGCATAGCCATCGCACAGGAAGACGTGGGTGGCTCCGGCGCCGTCCTTCCAGCTGCCGACGAGAAAGGTGGGCGCGTACGTCCCGGAGTCCGTGAAGACGGCGAGGCCCGACGGCGCCTTCCAGCCGTCCTCGATGAGATGGACGCCGGCCTTCTCCCACTCCTCCCAGAGCCGTCCCAGCCGATGGACCCGGCTCTTGCCGCGCAGCGTCCACACGTGGATGTGCTCGCGGCGGATCCCGGGGTACGCCGCCTCGATCGCCTCGGTCACCTGCTTGCGCGGCGTGCGGTAGTCGAGCAGCACGGAGGTGCTCTCGGCGGCCTGCGCCACGCGCGTGGGGACGGTGAGGCAGCCCATGTACGACTCGTACGGCCGCGACAGCCGCAGCGGCGAGTCGAAGAGGTGGAAGACCGTCATCGGCCCCGTCGGCTGCCCGTCGGCGAAGCGCGAGGTGTTCTCCAGCGTGTCCACCGCCGCGCCCCACAGCGTGATGCCGCGGCCCCGCAGCCACTCGTGGAAGTGCTCGAACGTGTGCCCGGGCTCATTGAGCAGCCGCCGCACGCGCCGATCGACCGTCTTCGCCAGCTCCGGCCGCGCGTACACCCGCCCGAAGCCGAGCATCGGATTGGCGCCCATCTCCGGCGTCTCGCCGACCTTCGGCATCAGGCCCTCGCCCAGGCACACCATCAGCGCGTGGTTCTCCGGCAGCGTCCGCGTCAGGTGCCAGAGCCCCTCGCTCATCACGTAGGCGCTCACCGCGTCCGCCGCCTTCTTCACCTGGTTGACGGTCGCCTTGTCCTTGGCGGCGGCGCCCCCGTAATCACCGAAGAGCCGCGTCCCCAGCGCCGTCGCCGCCGAGGTCATGGCCAGGCACCGCGCGATCCCCCGTGGCGCGAACGAGTGCGCGGAGACGGGCTCGGCCTGCGACCGCTCGACCTCCACGTCCTCCAGCCAGAGGTGGAAGCGCAGCAGGACGGGGCGCGTGTCGAACGCCCACTGGGCCACGAGGTTTCGCTTGGCGGTGTCGGTCATGCGCACATTCTAGCGTCACTCCGCCATCGTGATATAACTCGGCCACCCGGTCCGACTTGCTCCGCCGTGGAGGCCTCGATGAAGCGCTTCCTCGTGCTCCTCACCGCCGCCGTGCTGCTCCTGCCCGCCGTCGCGCCGGCGCAGACCGTCACGCTCAAGCTCGCGACGATCGTCGGCAACGACAACCCGTTCACCACCTCGGCCATGAAGTTCAAGGAGGTGGCCGAGGCCAAGAGCGGCGGACGCCTCAGGGTCGAGGTCTATCCCGCCGGGCAGCTCGCCAAGAACGAGATCGTCCAGCTCGAAGGCATGCAGCTCGGCACCGTCGACGTGGCGGCGATGTCGCTGCCCTCGATCGGCGGCAAGTTCGATCCCAAGATGCTCGCCACCGACGTGCCGTTCCTCTACACGAGCCGCGAGCACGTGTGGAAGGTCCACGAAGGGGCCGTCGGCAAGGAGCTGATGAACCGCTTCGAGCCGCTCGGCGCCAAGCCGTTCTGCTACGGCGGCGGCTGGGGCTTCCGCGGCGTGCTCTCGAACAAGCGCTCCGTGCAGGCGCCCGAGGACCTGAAGGGTCAGACGATCCGCGTCCCGCCGATCCCGACCCTCGTCGAGACCTTCAAGGCGTTCGGCGCCAACCCGGTGCCCATGATCTGGGGCGAGGTCTATCTGGCCGTCAAGCAGGGCACCGTGGACGGACTCGAGCTCCCGGTGACCACGGCGGTTTCCGACAAGTTCCACGAGATCACCAAGTACTACTCGCGCACGCTGCACTCCTACCCGGCGGCGGTGTGGGCGATGGCCAAGCCGAAGTACGAGGCGCTGCCCGCCGATCTGAAGAAGGTGATCGACGAGACGATGCAGGTGGCCTGCGCGCAGCACCGGCAGGACGAGGTGAGGGCCGAGGCCGACGGCCTGCTGCAGATGAAGGCCAAGGGCATGCAGGTCAACGACATCAAGGACCTCCGGCCGTTCCAGGAGCGCGCGCAACCGGTGTGGAAATTCGTCGAGGGCAAGGTCGGCAAGGAGCTGTTCGACCGCGTCATCGCGGAGGCGAAGGCGGCCGCGAAATAGCCGTGGTCGTCGAGCGCATCTGCATCGTGCTGATGGCGGTGCTGGTCGCCGACGTCTTCCTCGGCGTCTGGAGCCGCTACGTGATGCAGGCGACCTTCCAGTGGTACGACGAGGTCGCGCGCCTGTGCTTCGTCTGGATGATCTTCCTCGGCGCCGCGGTGGCGGTCCGCCGCGGCGCGCACTTCCGGTTGCACCTGATCATCGACCGCCTGGGCGCCGCCGCGCGGCGGCGCGCCGACCTCCTCGTCACGCTGGTCGTCATGGCCTTCGCGGCCGTGCTCCTCGCCGGTGGCATCGCCGTCGCACCGCTGGCGCGGCGGCAGGTGACCGACGCGCTCGAGATCTCGATGCTGTGGTTCTACGGCGCCCTACCGGTCGGCGGGGCGCTGATGATCCTGTTCGCGCTGCCGCAGCTGTGGATGCTGCTCCGCGCACGATGATCCTCGTCTCGCTCGTCTTCCTCGTGCTGCTCGTGATCGGCGTGCCGGTGGCGGTCGCCGTCGGCGCCGCGGGCTACATCGGCGCGGTCCTGGCCGCGCCGGCGCCGCTCGCGACCAGCGTGCAGACGATCCTCCACCAGGTGGACTCGTTCGTGTTGCTCTCGCTGCCGCTCTTCATCCTGGCGGGCGCGCTCATGGAGACGGGCGGCATCGCGCGCCGCCTCGTGGCCCTCGCCGTCGCGCTCGTGGGCTGGATCCGCGGCGGGCTGGGCATGGCCGTCATCGCGGCCGAGTACATCTTCTCCGGCATCTCCGGCTCGACGGTCGCCGACGTCTCCGCGGTGGCCGCGACGACCATCCCCGGCATGGTGCGGGCGGGCTACAGCAAGGAGCTCGCGGTCGCCGTGGTCTCGGCGGCCTCGGCGATGGGCATCCTCGTGCCGCCGTGCATCCTGATGATCGTCATCGGCTCCGTCGCGAGCCTCTCCGTGGCCGCGCTCTTCACGGCCGGCTTCTTGCCGGCCGTGGTGCTGGCGCTCGCCCTGATGGTCTACGTGTGGTGGAAGGCGGGCCAGATCGGGATCGCCTCCGAGCCCGTCCCGAGCGCCGCCGGTTTGGCGCGCGCCTTCTGGCACGCGCTCATCCCGCTCGGCATGCCCGTCATCATCTTCGGCGGAATTCTCGGCGGCATCATGACGCCGACCGAGGCGTCCGTCCTCGCCGTGCTCTACGCCGCGATCGTCGGCCTCTTCGTCTATCGCGAGATCAAGTGGCGCGACCTGCCGGAGATCGTGGTGAAGTCGGCGATGGTGACGGGCGCCGTCGGCCTGCTGCTCGGCACCGCCGGCCTCGTGTCGTGGTTCCTGACCGTCCAGCAGCTGCCCGACACGCTGATCCGCGTGATGACGATCGTGCCGGGCAGCAGCCTCGTCTTCCTCTTCACGACGGCCGTCATCTTCATCTTCTTCGGGGCCGTCATCGAGGGACTCCCGGCCGTGGTCATCCTGCTGCCGAGCCTGCTGCCGGTGGCGAAGGGCCTCGGCATCGACCCGATCCACTACGCCATCGTCATCGTCGCCGCCGTCGGCATCGGCCTCTTCCTGCCGCCGATCGGCGTGGGCCTCTTCATCGCCTGCGGCATCGCCGAGCTCTCCGTCGACCGCGCGACGCCGGCGATGATGCCGTTCGTGGCCGTCCTGAGCGTGGGCCTGGCCGTCGTCATCCTGGTGCCGTGGATCACGCTCGTGCTGCCGCGATTGTTCGGGTTGACCTGATCGTTATTCTGGTCGATTCTCCTGCGCACCGGTCGGGAGGTTCCGAGATGGACGAGCAGGCGATCCGGGAGCTGGTCAACGACGTCAGGCGGGGCCGTCTGTCGCGGCGTCGATTCGTTCAGGCGATGGTCGGGGTCGGCCTCACGGCGCCGATGGCCGCTCAGATCCTGCGTGCCGCCGGCCTGGCCGAGGCGCAGCCCAAGCCGTCGACGGCCGTCCCGACCCGCCGCGGTGGAGGTGGCGCGGTCAGGATGCTGTACTGGGCGGCGCCGACCCTGCTGAACCCTCATCTCGCGGTGGCGCCCAAGGACTTCGAGTCGTCGCAGCTCTTCTACGAGCCGCTCGCCGACATCGATACGGAGGGCACGATCGTACCCGTGCTCGCCGCGGAGACGCCCAGCGTCGCCAACGGTGGTGTGGCGCCAGACGGCACGTGGGTGCAGTGGCGCCTGAAGCGTGGCGTCGCCTGGCACGACGGCCGCCCGTTCACGGCGGATGACGTCATCTTCACCTGGCAGTACGCCGCCGATCCGGCCACCGCCGCGCCGAGCGCGGGCTCGTATCAAGGCATCGACCGGATCGAGCGCATCGACGATCACACCGTCAAGCTGGTCTTCAAGCGTCCGACGCCCTACTGGGCGGATGCGTTCTGCAGCGCGGCCGGCATGGTGCTGCCGCGACACGTCTTCGAGACGTTCAAGGGCGGCAAGTCGCGGGAGGCGCCGGCGAATCTCAGACCCGTCGGGACCGGGCCGTATCGGTTCGTCGATTTCAAGCCGGGCGATATCCTGCACGCCGAGATCAACTCGGCCTATCACGTCGCGAACCGACCCTTCTTCGACACGGTGGAGATGAAGGGTGGCGGCGACCCCGTCTCGGCGGCGCGCGCGGTGCTGCAGACCGGCCAGTACGACTACGGCTGGGGTCTCAACATGGAAGACGAGATCCTCCGCCGGCTCGAGCAGAGCGCCAAGGGCCGCGTCGTCATCGGTCGCACGGCGAACATGGAATACATCCAGCTCAACCAGACGGATCCGTGGCGCGAGGTCGACGGCGAGCGCGCGAGCGTGAGGACGGTGCACCCATTCCTCACCGATCCCGCTGTCCGCTCGGCGCTGGCGCTGCTCGTGGATCGCGCGGGAATCCAGAGCGAGATCTGGGGCCGGCAGGCGGACACCACGGCGAACTTCATGAACCGACGGCCGTTCGTCTCGCCGAACACTCGCTGGGAGTTCAGCGTCGACAAGGCCAATACGGTGCTCGATGCCGCCGGCTGGCAGCGGGGCGCCGATGGCATCCGCGCCAAGGACGGCAAGCGGCTCAAGATCCTGTTCCAGGCCGTCAACCAGCCGATCCGTCAGAAGGTGCAGGCGATCGTCAAGCAGGCGTGTTCCCGGGCCGGTATCGAGTGCGAGCTCAAGGCGGTGGTGGGCTCGGTCTACTTTTCGTCGGATCCCGGCAACGCCGACACCGAGAGCCACTTCTATGCCGATCTCCAGCTGTCATCCAAGATCCTGCGGCAGCCGGACCCGCAGGCCTTCATGCGCGCGTTCTGCTCGTGGGAAATCGCGCAGAAGGCCAACAAGTGGGCCGGCGCGAACCTGGCCCGCTGGCGGAACGACGAGTACGATCGCCTCTGGCGCTCCGCCGAGACCGAGATGGACCCGGTCAAGCGCGCCGCCCAGCTCATCCGGATGAACGATCTCGTGATCCAGCAGGTCGTGGTGATCCCCGTCATCATTCGACACGCCGTCTTCGCTGTCGGCAATGCCATCCGCGGCTTCGACTTCAGCCCGTTCAGCGGACCGCTGTGGCGGCTCGTGTACTGGTCTCGCGAGGCCTGAGCCGGGAGGCCACGATGGGCGCGCGAACCGGGCGGCAATACATCAAGGGGCTCCAGGACCAGCAGCGCGAGGTCTGGCTGGGCGGCGAGCGCGTCAAGGACGTGACCACGCACCCGGGGTTGGCCAACGGCGTGCGCGCCATTGCCGCGCTGTACGACATGCAGCACGATGCCGCCCTCCGTGACGACATGACGTACGTGTCGCCGACGAGCGGTGAGCGCGTCGGCCTGTCCTTCATCGTCCCCCGCACGCGCGAGGAGCTCGAGCGCCGGCGCGTCATGATGTCGCACTGGGCGCGCGCGACGTGCGGGATGATGGGCCGCTCGCCGGACTTCATGAACGTGACCTTCGCCGCCTGGTCCGCCGCCGAGCGCTACTTCGCACAGGGCCGCCCCGAGTTCGGAGAGAACGTCCGGCGCTACTACGAATACCTCCGCGAGCACGATCTGACCCTCACCCACGCGCTCATCAACCTGCAGCGGAGCCGGACGGTGTCGGGCGTGTTCAACCTGGAGCAGGGGACGGCGCTGAGCGTGGTGCGCGAGACCGACGCCGGGATCGTGGTGCGCGGCGCGCGGGTCCTCGCGACGCTGGGACCGATGTCGGACGAGATCGCCGTGTACTCGCCGCGCGTCGCGAGGCACACCGAGAAGCACAGCCCGTTCGCCATCAACTTCGCCATCCCGTGCGGGACTCCGGGACTGAAGTTCCTGTGTCGGGAGAGCTTCGACCTCGGCCGCTCTCGCTTCGACCATCCGCTGGCGTCGCGCTTCGAGGAGATGGATTGCGTCGTGTTCTTCGACGACGTGCTGGTGCCCTGGGAGCGTGTCTTCGTCCTGGGCGACGTCGACCTGATCAACAACACCGCCATGACGACGCACTCGGCGGCGCATACCGCGCACCAGGGGGCCGCGAAGAATCTGGCCAAGTGCGAGTTCGTCCTCGGGGTGGCGCTGCACATGACGCAGACGCTGGGGAACGCGCACCTGCCGCATTCCGAGGAGCGGCTCGCCGAGCTCACGATGTACACGGAGCTGATGCGCGCGTGCATCCGATCGGCCGAGGCCGATGCGACGCTCGATCAGTGGGGCGTCATGTGTCCGGTCCCCCTGCAGATCGAGCTGACCCGCAATCTCTTCATGACGGCCTATCCGCGCATGGCCGAGATCCTCGAGCTGCTGGGCTCCAGCAGCTTCATGATCGTGCCCAGCGAGGCGGACTTCCAGAGTCCCGTCGCACCGGACATCGAGCAGTACCTCGCGACCGATACGGCGACTGCCCGCGACCGCGTCAAGCTGTTCCGTCTGGCCTGGGACATCGCCGGCAGCTCCTTCGGGAGCCGCCAGGTGCTCTACGAGCGCTTCTTCGCCAGCGACCCGCTCACCCGAGCACGTGCGCTGAACGCGCTGTATCCGAAAGAAGACGTCATGCGGCGGGTGCGAGCGTTCCTCGACGAGGAGCCGACGACGTAACTGGGCGTCGTGATGTCTCCTCGACGTCGCGATAACCTCGTGGCGTTGTCAATGTCCCCGGCCTCGTGATGTATCGAATAGTGGGCATTGACAGACGCTGCGCACGGCCCGCGCGACGTCTCGGCAGTCGCTCACGGATGCCCGCCCAGCGGCCCGGACCCGCGCCCTGTCGCGCGAGTCCGGCGTCACGCCAAGCGTTGTTCCCACGCCAGAGCCGATCGTCGAGCTGGATCGGCTCGGCGATGAGATCGCCGAGCTGTCCGCGCACCTCGACGCGGCCACCGCGCGGCTGCTGGATCTGATTCGCGAGTTCGATGCGCGGGGCGGCTGGAGCCACGGCTTTCGCTCGTGCGCGGCGTGGCTCACCTGGCGTGTCGGACTCGAGCCGGGTGCCGCTCGGGAGCACGTCCGCGTGGCACGCGCCCTTGGTTCGCTGCCGCGGCTGGCCCACGCGCTCGCCCGCGGTGAGCTGTCGTACTCAAAGATCCGTGCTCTGACGCGCGTGGCGACAACCGAGACCGAAGAGCGACTGCTCGCGGTCGGCCGCGCCGGCACCGCTGAGCACGTCGAACGCATCGTCCGCGGCTGGCGCAGGATGGACCGCAAGGCAGAGGCGCAAGAGACGGCTCGGCGCCACCGCGGCCGCGCAGTGCACGTGTATCAGGACGAAGACGGCATGGTGGTGATCCACGGGCGGCTGGAGCCGGAGGTCGGCGCCGTGCTCATGCAGGCGCTCGCCGCGGCGCGCGAGACGCTGTATCGCCGGGCGCGCACGACGCGGGTCGAGGACGTTCCCGCGGGAACGTCCTTCGCAAACAGTTGCGCGGAAGCACCCACCGTCGAGCAGCAACAGGCGGACGCGCTGGCCCTCGTCGCCGAGACGGCGCTGCACCACGGCATCGATCCCGGCGCCCCGGGCGAGCGATACCAGGTGGTCGTCCACGTCGACGCCGAGGTGCTCGCGGATGCCGATACGCCGGGCCACTCCGTGCTCGAGGGCGGCGCGCGCGTTCCCGCGGAGACGTCTCAGCGCCTGGCATGCGACGCGAGTCGGGTGATGATGCGGCACGCGCCGGATGGCCGCGTCACCGAAGTCGGCGCGCGGACGCGGACCATTCCGCCGGCGTTGCGACGGGCGCTCCACCATCGCGATCGCGGATGTCGCTTCCCGGGCTGCGGCCTTCCGTTCGGTCAGGGCCATCACATCCGCCACTGGGCCCGAGGCGGGCCGACCACGCTGTCGAATCTTCGCCGTGCTCTGCCGCCGTCACCACCGCGCGGTCCACGAAGAGGGCTATGAGGTCGAGCGACAGCCCGACGGCGAGCTGCGCTTCCGGCGGCCTGATGGCCGCGTCATGCCCATGGTCCCGTCTCCTGCTGCGGTGCAAGCCGATTCCGTCGAGATCCTGCGCGCGAGGCACGAGGCACTTGGGCTTGGCCTTCATGCGCGGACGGCGATGCCCGGGTGGCTCGGAGAGCGCCTGGACGTCGGCTGGGCGATCGACGTGCTGCATCCACTTTCGCTCCGGTCGTCGCTCACCTAGAATTGCGCCGCCAAGCCCGACGCCCGGCGCCGAGCCCGAGGCCAGGTGTCGTCCCACGCTCGCCACGGAGGTCGTCCATGCACACGCTCATCGCGCAGCTGACCGGTGTTCTCCTCCTCCTGCTCCCGCTCGTTGCGCACGCGCTTCCCACCGCGACGCCGGAGGAGGTCGGACTCTCGAGAGAGCGCCTGGCCCGCATCGCGCCGGCCCTGTCGCGGCAGATCGAGGCCAAGAGCTTCCCCGGCGCGGTGGCCATCGTCGCGCGCAAAGGGCGGATCGCGTATTTCGAGGCGATCGGCCAGCTCGATCCGAAGAGCGCGACGCCGATGTCGAAGGACGCGATCTTTCGCCTCTACTCGATGACGAAGCCGTTCACGTCGGTGGCGGCGATGATGCTGGTCGAAGAGGGCCGCCTGCGCTTGACGGATCCGGTCGGGATGTACCTGCCGCAGCTCGGAAACCTCGAGGTCCTGACGCCGAGCACCGACGCGAGCGGGAAGACGACGTACACGACGGTCGCGGCGCAGCGGCCGGTCACGGTGTACGACCTGCTTCGACACACGTCGGGAATGGTCTACGGCGGGTTCACGCCGAACGCCGAGCTCAAGGAGCTCTACGCGAAGGCGAACGTCACGTGGTCTGGCGTCACTCCGGCGGAGCAGCTCGAGAGCCTCGCCAAGGTGCCGCTGGCTCGCCAGCCCGGAACGATGTGGGAGTACGGCCTGTCGACGGACGTCGTCGGTCGCGTCGTCGAGGCGGTGACCGGCTCGACGCTGAGCCGGTTCCTCGACGAGCGCGTGTTCCGGCCGCTGCGGATGAAGGACACGACGTTCCACGTTCAGGGTGGGCAGGTGAAGCGCCTCGCCCAGCCGCTCGAGACCGATCGGGCGACCGGCAAGCCCATCACGCTTCTCGACGTCACCGCAGCGCAGAAGAACGACGCCGGTGGCGCCGGCGCCGCCGGCACGGCGCTGGACTACGCGCGATTTTCACAGATGCTCGCGAACGGCGGAACGCTGGACGGCCGGCGACTGCTCGCGCGGACGATCGTGCGGCACATGACGTCGGACCATCTCGGCGACATCAAGCCGGCCCATCAGACTCTGCAGCCCGGCTACGGCTTCGGTCTCGGCTTCGCCGTCCGCCGCGCCGACGGCCTGAACGGCGCGCCGGGCTCGGCCGGCGAGTTCACGTGGGGCGGCGCCGGCGGCACCGCGTTCTGGATCGATCCCAAGGAGCAGCTGGTGGCGGTGCTGATGACCCAGGCCCAGCCCGGCCCGTGGCAGCGCGAGTTCAAGGAGCTGTTCCGCCAGCTCGTCTACCAGGCCATCGCCGAGTGACTCAGTTCGCGCGTTGCCGGCGTCGCGGGGCAGGACGCCGTGCGTCGAGGGCGGCGTTCACGCGGCGCTGCAAGGCGTCGTCGTGGGCGTAGAGGCGGAGCGCCTCGACGGCCGCCTTCGAATCCGGCGTCGAGCCGTGAGCGACCAGCTCCAGGAGAGCGTCGAAGGCCCTCTCGTCGCGCGACGCGACGAGCCCCAGGATGATGGCGTGCCGCACATCGGGCCGGTCCTCGCCCGGCAACCGCTCACGGAGTGCGACGAGCGCCTCGGGTCGGCGGCAATCCCCGAGGGCCATGGCAGCCGCCCGGGCGATATCGCGGTCATCCGACGCCAGCCGCTGCGCGACGAACGGCACCGTATCGTCGGCGCCGAAGCCGAGGAGGCCGGCGAACGCCTCCGCGAGAACGCCGGGCTCGTCGTCGCCCCTCAGCGCCAGGAAGCGCAGGAGGAGCGCGACGTCGGGACGGCCGCTGGCCACGAGTCCGCGGATGCCTCCCGCTCGGGCGGTGGGCTCGGGATCGACCAGCAACCCGACGCAGATGCTGAGCGCGGTCGGATGCCCGGTGACGACGAGCGCCATGGCGCTGGTCGCCCGCAGCTCCGGCGCCGTGTCGATCGGTGGGCCGAACGCCGGTTCCCGCTGAACGTGGACGGCGCCCCGGAGAAAGACATCCGAGCCGGCGGCGTCACCGAACGAGAGCAGCGCGTGAACGATCCCCGTCTTGGCGACGCATCCCGGATCGCGCCGGACCGGGTCCTCGAGGAACCGCGGAAACGCCGCGATCAGGTCCGGCGCGAGCGCCGACAGATCCGCCTCGCGCGCGGCGCGTGCCGCGCGCGCGACGACGTGGTGGCTGCGATGGGCCAGCGAGCCACGGACGAGCGCCAGCGTCGCCGCGTCGTGGGGTCGGCCCGCGACCTCGCTCAGCGCTTGCAGGGCTTCCGCCACCGGGTCGCGCTTCATCGCCGGCGACCATCGTAACGTGAGAGAGTGACGGATGGCGTGAGGTGATCACGGTGGAGGTCATCGGTGATGGCTCTTGATTCAGCAGTCTGGCCGAGCTTGCAGCTCGCGGAATGGCAAGACACGCACGACACCCTACACATGTGGATGCAGATTGTCGGAAAGACGCGACTCGCCTTGGCACCGCGTGAGAATCACTGGTGGCACGTGGCGCTGTACGTCAGCGCACGCGGATTGGTCACGTCGCCGATCCCATACCGATCTCGCACCTTCGAGGTCGAGTTCGATTTCATGGACCATCGGCTGGTCGTGAACACGAGCGACGGCGCAACGCGCAGCATCGCGCTGCGACCGCAAGCGGTCGCGGACTTTTATCGAGACTACATGGGCATGCTCGACACTCTGGGAATTGCCGTGAAGATATGGCCCGTACCCGTTGAGGTCGAGGCGCCGATCCCGTTCCTGGACGATCGTCGCCACGCTTCGTACGATCCCGAGCTCGCTCAGCGATTCTTTCACATGCTGCTGCACGCCAACCGCGTCCTGACACGGTTCAAAGGTCGATTCCTC
>Ga0137418_10002935_pt1 | contig 15624 bp, 13 predicted proteins | sample CZODoug3_1_2_16f_FD_122242 | JGI IMG/M metagenome (GOLD analysis project Ga0137418, IMG submission 122242) | Vadose zone soil fungal communities from Angelo Coast Range Reserve, California, USA - CZODoug3_1_2_16fungal (Hybrid Assembly) | ecosystem: Environmental > Terrestrial > Soil > Vadose... | reverse complement strand
GTCGTGTTCCGGTTCGTCGGACCACCCTGCGGGCCGAGGCCGCCCTGGGCGTTGAGCGTGGCCAGCGAAATCGCGGCCGTCAACGCGAACGTCAACAGCGCCACTGCGGAAATCGTGCGCGCCATGGTTCTCCTTGAGCGAAGGGCCGACCTAAAGGTCGGCCTCTACGAGACTTAGCGCACGATTTTACCCGATCAATCCTCGACGATTCCCATGAACTCGTGGCCGAGGATGTCGCAGCCCTGCGAACGTTGCTTCACATCCGGCGACCGGAGTGCTGGCCCTGAGTGGTCGGAATCTCGCCCGTTTCCATCAGCTGCTTGAAGCGGCGCAGGTCTTCGCGAATCGTCTGGTTCGGCTCCTCGCCGAAGAGTTTCGCGACGGCCGCGCCAAGCCGCCCGCCCGGCGGGTTGTACTGCAGGTTCACGGTGACGCGTGTCCCGTGCGGGTCCTGGTCGAAGTTCACCGATCCGGCGGTGGAGATGGTCGACCCCTCGAGCGACTGCCAGCCGATTACCTTGTTCGACACCTCGTTGATGATGCGGGCGTCCCATTCGACGCGCATGCCGGCCGGCCCTTTCGCCACCCAGTGCGAGACGCCCTCGTCGCGCATCGCGACGGACTCGAGGTGGTTCATGAACTTCGGCAGGTTTTCGAAGTCGCGCCAGAACCGGTAGAGGTCGCCGAGCGGCCGGTTGATCGTCACCGACTCTTCCACGTGAATCCCGCGGTTTCCGCCGAGCTGGGTGCGCGTGTCCGACCCGCGGTCCGCGATGACGCCCGTGCCATAGCCGCCACTGTTTCGTGCGTCCGATCGATTGATGCCGAGCGCCTGATAGACATCGCAGTGCCCTGTCGCGCCGCGATACAGCAGCGCAGCGCCGGCAATCGCGGCCGCTCCGCCGGGCACCTGCCGCCGCTTGAGCGCGTACGCCGCGAGCGCGCCTCCCGCAGCCATCGACAACCAGCGCTCGACCCGGCCGACATTCACGCGTTCGTGGTAATTCATCGCTGCAACAGCCACGGTGTGTCTCCTCTCTAAGGCGGACCTGAACGTCCGCCTCTACGTCGCGTACGTAGACGCCGACCTTCAAGTCGGCCCGAAGAGGAGACCGGAGCATGACCTGTGCCCGTCTTCGCGTAGGCTGTATGCCGTAAATGGCCGTCGCCACTTCTGCGCCTCCACGTCACCAGTTGAGCCGCCGGCTCGGCTTCTGGAGCTCCATCGGGTTCGTCATCGGGATGACGATCGGTTCGGGCATCTTCCGAACGCCCGCGCAGATTGCCGCGCGCGTCCCCGACCCAATGACGATGCTGGCGGTCTGGACCCTCGGCGGCATCGTGACGCTGTGCGGCGCGCTGTCGATTGCGGAACTGGCGGCGTCGCTGCCGAAGGCCGGCGGCCTCTATGTGTTTCTGCGCGAGGGGTGGGGGCGCCCGACCGCGTTCGTCTTCACCTGGTCGGAGCTCGTCTTGATTCGCGCGGCGGGACTGAGCGGCATCGCCACCGTCTTCGGCGAGTACTTCCTGCGATCGTTCGGCTACGACCCGGTGCTCCATCCCGGCGCGGCCGATGCCTGCGCCGTCGGCGGCATCATCGTGGCGACGGTGGCGAACGTGCGCGGCGTTCAGACGGGCGCGCTGATGACCGGCCTGACGAGCGCGGCAAAGTTTGCGGCGCTCGCGCTCATCGGGTTGGCCGCACTCGTCGTCGGCAGCCGCGGCGACGCGTCGGCGTCGGCGGCACACTTTGCCTTCGGCCAGGCGCCGGTTCAGACGGGACTGTTCGGGCTGGCGTTCATCTCGGTGCTGTGGGCCTACGACGGCTTCGCGGATCTCTCGTTTCTCGCCGGCGAAGTGCGCGACCCGGAACGGACGCTGCCGCGCGCGATCATCTTCGGCACGCTCGCGATTGTCGCGATCTACCTGACGACGAACGCGGCGTATCTCTACGTGCTGCCGATCGACCAGGTGGCGAAGTCGCCGCTCATCGCGGCGGACACGATGGCCGCGCTCGTCGGCCGCACGGGCGCGAGCTTCGTGTCGATCGTGGTGGCCATCTCGACCTTCGGCGCGGTGAACTCGGACCTGCTCGGGGCGCCGCGCATCTTCTATGCGGCCGCCGAAGACGGCCTGTTCTTCCAGACGCTCGGCCGCGTGCACCCCACATATCGCACGCCGTACGTCTCGATTCTCTTCAGCGCGCTGCTCGGCATCGTGTTCGTGGTGACTGGTACGTTCGAGCAGATCGCGGACACGTTCGTGCTGGCGGTCTGGCCCTTCTACGGCCTCGCGGTGGCCGGCCTGTACCGCCTGCGCCGTCGCGCGGACCTGTCGCGGCCGTACCGCGTTCCGGGCTATCCCGTCGTGCCCGCGATTTTCATCGCCGCGTGTGTCTATCTCGTCGTGAGCGCGCTCATCGGCGATCTTCTGTGGACGAGCGTCACGCTTGGCATCGTGCTCGCGGGCGTTCCTGTCTATTACCTCACGTTCGGTCGCCGGGGCCGCAGCGAGATGGACTGAGTCCGCACTGCGGGACCCGGCCTGCGTACGTACGTGGGGCGGGTCCCGCGGCGCGACTGAATCCAACGCGCCGCGGACCCGCCAACGGGAACATCCGCACCGTCACGGGGTCCAATCCTTCAACAGGCCACGCCGGCGCGGCCTCCCACAGTGTGAGGAGGCCCATGCGACCCTACACGATTGCCTTTTCGATCGTCGCGCACGCGATTGCCGTGGGCGCCGCGATCATCGCTCCCCTGCTGGCGACCGACGAGTTGCCCGCGCCGCGGACGGCGACGGAATTCGTCCAGGTCGTGCCGGTCACTCCACCGCCGCCACCACCGCCGGCGCCTCGCAGGACGACGCCGCCGACCGCGCCGCCGCGCGCGGATGCCGCGCCGCTGACCGCGCCACAGGGCATCAAACCGGAACCCACCATCGAGCCGGTACGCGACGCACCACCAGTCGATGGCGGCATCGTCAGCTTCGGCGACTGCAACGGATGCGGTCTTGTTGACGCGGCTCCAACGCCACCGCCGCCACCACCACCGCCCGTCGTGCACGTTGGCGGCGACATCAAGCCGCCGCGGAAGGTCGTCGACGTGGCGCCCGTCTATCCACTGCTCGCGCGCGCCGCCCGCGTCGAAGGGATCGTCATTCTCGAAGCGGTGATCGCCGAGGATGGATCCGTGCGCGACGTCCGCGTGCTGCGATCACAGGCTCTGCTGGACGAGGCGGCGGTCGAGGCGGTGCGGCAGTGGCGGTTCACGCCGACGCTGCTCAACGGCCAGCCCGTGCCGGTCGTGATGACAATCACCGTCGCCTTCAAATTGCGATAGATCGGACAAGGGCACGAAGACGTGGAGCCACAAAGCTCACGAAGGGCACAAAGGGTAAGAGCACAAAGACGTCGCCGGGTCGGCCTGCTACGCAGGCCGACAACGCGCGAGGGCACGCCACGCGGAACAAACCGCGCCACGATCCATGCGGCTTGTTCCGCGCGGGGTGGCCTCGCGCGATAGCCGCCTTCGGCGGCTCCGGCGACTGTCTATCAAGATCTTTGTGGCCGTCTGCCTACCCCTTGTGCTCTTCGTGCTCTTTGTGGCTTCCTTCTTTGCGTCCTTGTCCTGCGCGTCCGGCGAAGCAGGTGATTTATCATCAGCGCCATGATCAAGGTGATCGACATCGAGAGCCGGCCGAGGACGCGCGTTCCGGAAGGGCGCGTCAGGCACGTGCTGGACCCGTCAGCGGATGGAACGAGAGCGCACGTGGCCATCAGGGAGATCGATCCGGGCAAGGCCTATCGCGTGGCCGCCAGCGACAGGACCCAGATTGTCTACGTCCTGGAAGGAAACGATGCCCGGATCACCCACGTGACGGCAGGCGCCACCGCCGATCACACCGCGCAACGGCGATCCGGCGTCTATCTGGAACCGTCGGAAGAGGCGACCGTCAGCGCGTCGGCAACTCCCCTGACGCTGCTGGTGGTCACCGTCCCGAAGCACACCGGGAAAGCCACGAGCGCCGCCGCGCCATCAGGGTACTTTTTCGAGGAGGCACGCCTCAGATCGTTGATTGACGAGAAGGGCATCCGGGAGCGGACCTTCTGGGTCAACAAGGAAACGGGGTTGTCGGGTTCGTGGGACCTCCAGCTCGGTCGGATGTACTACGCACCGCGCGGTCATTCTCCCCGGCACGTGCACCGCGCCTCGAATACCAGCTCGGTCACGCCGGAGCACTTCTACCTGATCGAAAAGGGCGTGGGCGAAGTGAAGCACGATACGGGCACGCTTCCCGTCGGTTCGGGGAGCCTCGTGCTCATCCCTGCCGGCGAGTGGCATCAGCTCGTCGCATCCGATACCGGTTTCGATTACATCGAGTTCCAGGCGCCCTTCGACTTCGTCACCACGATGGATCACGATCCGTTGGGCAAGAACTGGTACATCAAGGGGACCGACGACGGGACGGGGAAGCCGAAGCTCTGGGTGCAGAGCTGATTCAGAACGCGCGGCTCTGACAGCCATCCACCACGACCGACGTGCCGCTGATCCAGCTGGCACGCGGCGACGAGAGAAACGCGACGACGTCGGCGACTTCCTCCGGCGTGCCGAACCGCCCGAACGGCAGCTCGCGCTCGACGAACTCCGCGATGCCAGCCGGGTTCTCCTGCTGACGCTTCCACCAGGATCCGCCTTCGAACAGAATCGACCCGGGCGACACGCTGTTGACGCGGATGTTGGACGAGGCCAGCTGCTGCGCCAGCGATTTCCCCAGGCTGATCTCGGCCGCCTTCACCGCGTTGTACGTCATGCGTCCGCCCGCCTCGCGGCCGAACACCGACGCGATGATCACGATGGCGCCGCCGCCGCGCTGTTTCATGTGAGGTACGGCCAGGCGCGACGCGCGGATCGCGGGGAACAGCGTCTGGTCGAACGCTTCCTGCCATTCGGCGTCGCTCGTGTCGATCAGCGTGGCGCCACGGGCGAGCCCCACGTTGTTGACGAGGATGTCGATGCCGCCAAACGCGGCCACCGTCCGGTCGACGACCGCCCTCACGCCTTCCAGCGTGCTGACGTCCGCGGCCACCGCGATGACGCGTTCCTCACCCACCGCTCGTGTGGCCACGTCGAACCGCGCCCGCTCGAGCGTCGATTCAGTCCGCGCGCACACGCAGACGAGGCACCCTTCCGCGGCGAGCGCGCGCGCGCTCGCAAGGCCGAGCCCGCGGCTCGAGCCGGTGACGATCGCCACTTTGTCCTTGAGGCCGAGGTCCATGAGCTTCGAATCATAGCTGAGCTGTTCAGGCGGTATTCCGCGTGCATTGACCCACCGCGGAGGAACGGCGCAATGCAGTGGGAAGGACGGCGCGAGAGCGGAAACATCGAGGATCGCCGCGGCATGGGTGGCATGCGTCTCGGTCTCCCCTTCGGCGGAGGCATCGGCGGACTGCTTCTGCTGCTGCTTATTTCGTGGCTCACCGGTACCAATCCGCTTCAACTCATCAACATGACGACGAGCGCGCCCGAAGATCAGACGGTCGGCACCACGGGCGTACGCGACAAGGACCCGCAGGCGCAGTTCATCTCGGTCGTGCTGGCCGACACCGAGGACACGTGGCGCGACGTGCTCCAGAAGCAGGGCCGGGCCTACGTGCCGCCCGTGCTGGTGCTGTTCAACGACGCCACCCAGTCGGCGTGCGGCGTCGGACGCTCCGAGGTCGGGCCGTTCTACTGCCCCGCGGATCGGAAGGTCTATCTCGACCTCAGCTTCTTCCGTGAACTGGACGAACGGTTCGGCGCGCCCGGCGACTTCGCGCAGGCCTACGTCGTCGCGCACGAAGTCGGCCATCACGTGCAGAACCTGATAGGCATCTCCGAATCGGTGACGGCGGCCCGCTCGCGCGCGGACGATCGCCAGTCGAACGCGCTGTCGGTCCGCCTCGAATTGCAGGCCGACTGTTTCGCGGGCGTCTGGGGCCATTACGCGCAGGGACGCGGGCTCCTCGAACCCGGTGACGCCGACGAAGGGTTGAACGCGGCCGCCGCCATCGGCGACGACCGGCTGCAGCGGATGTCGCGCGGCGAGGTGATTCCCGAGACGTTCACGCATGGGTCTTCAGCGGATCGCGTGCGCTGGCTCCGTCGCGGCCTCGACGGCGGTACCGTCGAGAGCTGCGATACGTTCTCGAGCGGCACGCATTAGGGGCACGAAGACCGACGGAAACCACGAAGGACAGCAAGAGCGTCTCCGATGATAATTTGGATGCACGCTGAGCGATGCCGGACGTCAAGGTTGGAACGATCGAATCCTGGCAGAATCTCTCGCCGATTCTGGCGACGTTCCGGCTGAGACCCGAAGCCGGAAGCCGGTTCCCCGACTACGAGGCGGGTCAGTACATCGCGCTTCGCCGCGAGGATTGCCGCCTGACCAGGCGGATCGTCGGCGCCGACGGCCTTCCCCGCTACGTGACCGACCATGACGATTCCGGCGCGGCCAAACACGGTCGCGTGACCCACTCCTACTCGATCGCGTCCGCGCCGTTCGAAACCGCGGAGAAAGGCTACCTGGAGTTCTACGTGGTCCTCGAGCGGGACGAGCTCGGCGAACCGGGCCGCCTGACCGAGTCGATGTTCCGGATCGGTCCGGCGCCGGGGGGCACGCTCACCTACGTGAACCGGATCGTCGGCGATTTCACGCTCGTCAAACGGGCCCGTGCCGTTCGCAGTGTGCTCCTTGTCGGAACGGGAACCGGGCTGGCGCCGTTCCGGTCGATGATCAAGGAGCTCGATTTCAAGGCGTCGGACGGCGGGACGGATGACGGCATCAGTTACACCTTGATTCACACGAACCGCAGTCGCGAGGAGCTCGCGTATCACGAGGAACTGCTCGAAATCGAAGCGGCCCGTCGCGTCGACTTCGTCTACGTCGCTTCGGTGAGCCGGCCGACCTCGCGCGACCTGCTGGACCCGACGATCGGCCGCGGCCGTGCCAACAACGTGCTCCGCTACGTATTCGGGATGCCGCCCAGGGAGCAGCAGGGTGCGGCCACCGAACCCACACTGCCGCGACATGTCACCGCCGACGATGTCCGCCGGCGGCTCGATCCGGCGTGCACGGTGATCCTGACCTGCGGCAACCCGGCGCTGATGGCCGACATCGAATTCATCGCGCACAGCAATCAGATCCGTTTCGAGAAGGAAGACTGGTAGCACACTGGGCGAGGGTCGCAGGTCCAATAATGGTTCGGCGGACGGTCTTGGCGGACAACGCGCGGGCCGGACTGAGTTTTGGATGGAGGTGCCCCTCGCGATGTGTCGCTTGCTCCTTCGAGTCTCCTGGCGGAATAAGGTCTGCGCCGTCGCAACCATCGGAACATTGTGGATGACCAGTTGCGAGTCTCCAACCCGTCCTTCCGATTTGCGATTTGTGATTGGTGATTTGTGATTGGCGATTAGTTCGTCGGCACGAGGCGCTTCAGCTCCTCGGTCCAGTTCTGGACGACCACGATCCGTGGCGGTGTGACGCCCTCCGCGGAAGCCTTGATCATGAGAAACCGCCGGCCGTCTGGCGAGATGTCGTACGTCCGCCCCGCATTGGCACCCGGAACCCTGAACGCTCCTTCGCTCGCCTGCAGTACCATCGATGGCGTCGTCGCCTTCCACGACGACCCGCGTTCCACGCCGACGCGCATCAGCGCCCCGGTCGGCGTCAGATAAAAGAGCTCCTGACCGTTGCGGGCCCACAACGGGCGCGTGCCACCGCCCGTCGAAACCTGCGAGGTACCGCTGCCGACGTCCGGAAAGGGCCGGACGTACACCTCAGGCCGGCCGGAGTTGTCCGCCTCGTAGGCGAGCCAGCGGCTATCGGGCGAGAGGATTCCGTTCTGCTCGTTGAACTGCGTCTGCACCAACGGCGTCGCGCGGCGGGTCCCGTCGAGCGGCATCTGCAGGATGTCGACGCCGGTCTTTGTTGTCGTCTCGTCGAAGATCAGCCGCGTCCCGTCCGGCGAGACGGTCGTCATGTCCTGAAAGTTGGGACTGTCCGTCACCCGTTCGACGGCGCCGGTTCCGTCGGCGGCCTGCGCAAAGAGATTCCGAACGCCGGTCCGTTCGGAGCTGAAGAGCAGCCGGCGCCCGTCGGGTGTCCACGCCTGGCGTATGTCCAGAGCCGGGTCGAAGGTGACTCGTGTGAGCGTGCTCCGCGCCAGGTCCCAGAGCCAGAGGTCGCGCTCCTGATCGTTGACGTACAGCGCCACCCGCGTGCCGTCGGGCGAGAGCCGCGGATATACGTATGCACGCGGCGGCGTGGCGATCGGCGTCTCCTTCCCGTTACGGTCCACCCACACCAGCGTGCGCGGAGGTGCGACGCCGCTGCCGGCTACGTAGACGAGAACACCGTCGGCTGCCGCCACGGCGAACACGCCCCCTTCCGGTGTGCTCGCCACCTCGGGAACGACGGGCACCGGGGTCCCGCGCGTTTCGAGACGACCGAGGTCAAAAGCCACGGCCCGTAAGGTGCCGGCCACGGTGTACATCAGATGGCCGCTCGCGAGGTAATGAGCGTGACTCCCGCCGCGAATCAACACCTTCTGCGCCCCCGTTTGCAGATCGAGCACGGCGATCTGCGCCGCGTCGAGGCCGCCCGCTGCCGCCTCGATCGTGAAGAGCACGCTGTGGCCGCCCGGCAGCGCCTCCGGCCACAGATGATCGAGCTCGCCCCGTGCGCGGTCCGGGCGCGTCAGCACGGTTGGCGTGCCCCCCGCGGCTGAGACGCGCTGCAACCCGGTGGCCGGCACGTTCGTGGCGAAGATGATCGTGTCGTCTGGCATCCAGGCGGCGCCGCGCGGGCCTGAGCCATCTATCGTCGTCAGCGTGACGGCCGGCCCGCCCGTGATTGCCACCTTCTTCAAGGTCCTGGTGCCATCCGCGAAGCCGACCCACTGTCCGTCCGGAGACACGAACAGCCCTCGGGGATTTCCCTTGAAGAGAACCGTCGGTTCGAGCGCATCGAACGCGCGGACGAAGAGCTGCGTCTCGGCGGCGCCTGCGTAGAGGAGACGAGAACCGTCGGGAGTGATCGCGACAGGGCGATCAAAACCGTTGAGGGCCAGCGCCGCCGCGCCCGGCGTCGCGAGCGTCCACCGCGTGACACGTGGTGCGGATGCCCTGGTCGCGAGCCGGAAGATACCAAGAGCCACGGCAGCCAGGACGAGAACCGGAACCCCAATGATCGCCAGCCGCCGCCACCGCGGCTGCGGGCGCAGCTCGGGGCCCGTCCTTCTCGCTCCAATCGGCTCTTCTGACGCCGCCGGGGCCAGCGCCTCTTCGAGGTCAAGGCCGGCGTCGGCGATGCTCCGAAGTCGGTGCCGTACATCCTTCGCGAGGCATTTCTTCAGCAGCCGATGCGCGGTCAGCGGCAGCGCCGCCGGCAGGCTCTTCAAGTCGGGCTCGCGCTCGATGACCGCGGCCAACGTGTCGGCGACCGTATCCTGCATGAACGCCGCGCGGCCGCAGAGCATCTCGAACAGGACGCAACCGAACGCCCAGACGTCAGTCCTGCGATCCACGGGCTGCCCGCGCACCTGCTCCGGACTCATGTAAGCCGCTGTTCCGACCACGACGCCTTCCCGCGTTCCACCCTTCGTCACAGTCGGCGACTGGGACAACGCCGAACCGGCCGCGTCATCTGCGGCCGCTTTCGCCAGCCCGAAGTCGAGCACCTTCACGGTGCCGTCCGGTGTGACCTTGATATTGGCGGGCTTCAGGTCCCGATGGATGATCCCCTTCTCGTGCGCCGCGTCGAGGGCGTCGGCAATCTGCCTGGCGATCCCCAGGGCGTCGGTGACCGGGATCGGTCCCCTGGCCAGGCGCTCGGCCAACGTCGGTCCTTCGATGAGCTCCAGTACCAGCGCGTGAAGATCGTCGGCGTCCTCGAGACCGTAGATGGCGCCGATGTGCGGATGATTGAGGGCCGCCAGCATTCGTGCTTCGCGCTCGAAGCGGGCCAGTCGATCGGGATCGGATGTGAACGCGCGCGGCAGGATCTTGATCGCGACCTCGCGGCCGAGCCTCGTATCGTGGGCGCGATAGACCTCCCCCATCCCGCCGCGGCCGAGGAGTTCCCGTATTTGATAGCCGCCCAGTCGACGGCCCGTCATCACAGACGCTGTCGCGTCGCTCACCAGCCCGGCGGCCACTGCGACCGCGGGCCCGTCGAGAAAGGCGGCGCCTGACGTCGGCTGCGCGAGCAGCGACTCCACCTCGCGCTGCAGCGTCTCATCGCCCGCGCACGCCTCCGCCAGAAGCGCGGCACGGTCGGCCACCGGACGCGCCAGCGCCGCGTGATACAGCTGTCCGATCCGCTTCCAACGCTCGGGTGTCATGGACGGCTTGACCTGGGAAAATGCGCAGAACACGGCAGATCCTATGCGATCGGCGGCTGTTAGAGCACAGATGGCTGCGTGGGTTTTCACAAATCATCGCCAATCCCAATCACCAGCGAATCGCGGCTTCTCGGGCTACACCGCCAGGATCGATCGCTCGCACCGACACGCAACGCTATCGCACCGGTGAGCGTCAGAACGATCCCCTGACAATCGTCAGGACCGATCGGACCGACATCGATCCCGATTTCAGTGCATGCCGGATCCGCCGGCGAGCTGCTTCACCAGCTCGCCGATCACGTTCTTGGCGTCGCCGAACAGCATCCACGTCCGGTCCGAAAAATAGAGCTGGTTGTCGATCCCGGCAAATCCGGGATTCTTGCTCCGCTTGATCGCGAAGACGCTTCGTGCCTTGTCCGCGTCGATGATCGGCATGCCGTAGATCGGGCTCGTCTTGTCCGTGCGCGCCGCAGGGTTGACCACATCGTTGGCGCAGACCACCAGCGCCACGTCCGCCTGCGGCATGTCCGGGTTGATTTCGTCCATCTCGACGAGATCGGTGTACGGAACGTCCGCTTCGGCCAGGAGCACGTTCATGTGTCCGGGCATGCGGCCCGCCACCGGGTGGATGGCGAACTTCACCGTGATGCCCCGTTTCTTGAGCTGGTCGTAGAGCTCGCGGACCTTGTGCTGGGCCTGGGCGACGGCCATCCCGTACCCGGGAACGATCACGACGAGGTTCGCCTGCTCGAGCACCTGCGCGGCGCCTTCGGGCGTCTCGGCCTTGTACACCTGTTCCTCACCCGATGCCTTCGCCTGCTGCACCTGGCCGAAGGCGCCGAACAGCACGTTGGTGAACGACCGGTTCATCGCCTTGCACATGATGATGGCGAGGATGAGACCGCTCGAGCCATCGAGTGCCCCGGCGGTGATCAGCAGCTTGTTGTCGAGGACGAAGCCCATCGCCACGGCCGACAAGCCGGCGTACGAGTTCAGGATCGCAATCACCGTCGGCATGTCCGCTCCACCGATCGGAATGATCAGCAGGATCCCGAACAGCAGCGACAGCACGATGACGCCTGCGAATGCCAGCGGCGCCCAGGAGGCCGCCGGCTGCAGCGTGATCGCAACCCCGAGCGCGATGCCGATGCCAAGGAGCGTGAGGTTGGCCACGTTCTGAAACGGGTAGGTCACCGGCCGCTGCGGCACCCACTTCACCTCCTGGAGCTTGCCGGCCGCCATCAGACTGCCGGTGAGCGTGACGTAGCCGAGCAGCACCTCCGCGAGCAGCGCCACCATCCGGAACGGCGACAGCGCCTCTGCACCCTCCGACAGCCGCAGATAGAACTCGGCCGTGCCCACCAGGCCCGCCGCGGCCCCGCCGAACGCGTGTGAGAGCGCAGTCCGCTGCGGCACCGCGGTGAGCGGAACCCTCGACAGCGGGACACCGACGATGAACCCCGCGACGATCGCCAGGATGATCCAGAGATGATGGACGACCGACGGCTCGGCCCAGGTGACGACGACCGCCATCGCGGTCCCGGCGACGCCCGCGTACACGCCCTTGCGGGCGGTCGTGGGCGTGTTCATCCAGTGCAGCGCGAAGATGAACAGTGCGGACGCGACGAGGTACCCGAGCTGGCTGACGCCGTACATCATGTCGGCTTGCCCTCGCCGCGCTTGTCGGTCTTGAACATCTTCAGCATGCGATCGGTGATGAGAAACCCGCTGACGATGTTGGTCATCGAAGCGAAGAGGGCGATCGCGCCGAGGAGGCGGATCCGCGTCGGGTAGTCGCCGCCGGTCACCAGGATCGATCCCACCACCGCGATGGCCGAGATCGCGTTCGTCAGCGACATCAGCGGCGTGTACAGCAGCCGCGAGACCCTCCGGATCACGCCGAGCCCTATGAACGACGCCAGCACGAAGACGTAGACTGTCGGCCAGATATCCACGATTACGGTCTCCTCGTCACGCGCCCGCCTTCTGCATGGCATCCCTCGTCCGCGCGTGTCGCACCTCGCCGTCGTGCGTGATGATCGCGCCCTGCTGGATGTCGTCGTTGAAGTCGAGCTGGAATGTCTTCTCTTTCGTGAACGCCTGAACGAATGCCGTCAGGTTGCGCGAGAACAGCACGCTCGCGTGGAACGGCATCGTCGCGGGAACGTTGAGAGGGGCGAGAATCGTGACATCGCCGGTGCGGACCGTTTCGCCGGGCTTCGACAGCTCGCAGTTGCCGCCGCCGTCGGCCGCGAGATCGACGATCACCGAGCCCGGTTTCATGCGCGTCACCGTGTCGGCGGTCAGCAGCCGCGGCGCAAACACGCCGCCGATGAGCGCCGTCGTGATCACCACGTCGGACAGCGCGCATTCGTCGGCCAGGAGCTGGCTCTGCCGCCGCCGATCCTCGTCTGACAGCTCCCTGGCGTAGCCGCCGCCGGCCGCCGCGCTCTCTTTGAGCTCGATGCCGACGTACTTGGCGCCCACGCTTTCGATCTGCTCCTTCACCTCCGGCCGCACGTCGGTGGCCACGACGTTCGCGCCGAGCCGCTTGGCGGTTGCGATCGCCTGGAGGCCGGCCACGCCGGCGCCGATGACGAAGACCTTTGCCGGTCGTACCATCCCCGCGGCCGTCATGAGCATCGGGAAGTACCGATTGAGCTCCACCGCCGCGAGAAGAACCCCCTTGTAGCCGGTGATGTTGGCCATCGAGGACAGGGTGTCCATCGACTGCGCGCGCGTGGTCCGGGGGATGGCGTCGGTCGAAAAGGCGGTGATCCTGCGCTCGGCGAGCGCCCGTACTACATCGAGGTTCCGGAGCGGCATGAGCGAGCCGACATAGATCGCGCCGGGCCGCATCCAGCGAACCTCGTCCCGCCCTGATTGCGTGGTACCCGGTGCCGCGACCTTCAGCACCAGTTCGGCGGAACCGAGCATCGTCGCCGGATCGGCCTGCGAGTGGACCCCGACCTCACGATACGCGGCGTCGGGAATGCCCGCGGCGTCGCCCGCTCCCGACTCGACGATGATTTCGTAACCCGACTGGATTAGCTTCTTGCACGATTCCGGGACGAGGGCGACTCGCCGCTCGCCCGGAGCGGTTTCCCTGGGCACTCCGATGCGCATTGAGCTCTCTCGCGGGTCAGCGGTTGCCGAGCCCACCCGATTCTATGGCATGTCGGTGCAAGCAAACCGATTGAGGCCGGTACTAGACCGCGCTCGCGACGAGGCGAAGAGCCGTGAGCGCCGGCTGGCCGGCGCTCGCCATGTCGTCATCGACGACGACGCGATTGCGGCCTCCCCGCTTGGCTTTGTACAGCGCCGCATCGGCCCGCTCGATGACGTGCTCGGGCTCGAGCTCGCCATGGTGCCCGGCCGCCACGCCAATGCTGCACGTCAGCCGCTGGCCCGGCATGCCGGTGGACAGGTTCAGCGCCGTAATCGCCTCGCGAACATGTTCCGCCACCTGCGCCGCGCCGTTGAGTGGCGTTTCGGGCAGCAGGATGAGGAACTCGTCGCCGCCGTAGCGGCATCGCAGGTCCGATCCTCGCAGGATCCCGTCGACTGCGCGCGCCACGGTCTGCAGCGTCGCGTCGCCCTGCAGGTGGCCGAGCGTGTCGTTCATCGTCTTGAAGCCGTCGAGATCGAACATGACGACCGAGGGCGCCTGGCCGGTGCGCGCCGCGCGGCGAAGGTCGTTGCGCAGCACCTCGATGGCGTGACCGCGGTTGAACCACCGCGTCAGGCTGTCGCGAACGCTGTCGTCCTTCGAGTCCGCGAGCAGCTGCACGTTCCTCACGGCGATGCCGACAAACGCGAGCACGGGCGCGAGCGTCTGCTGCAGCCGCTCGTCGCGCGTTCCGGGCACGTCCGGAAGGATGGCGACACCGATCACCGCGCGACCCGCGCATACGGGCATGCACAGGCAGCCATCGACGACGACGGTCCCGGTCGTTGGCTCGACGGTCCCGTCGAACTGCGAAGCGGCTTTCGCCGCGATCTCCTCGATGCGGGTGCCGTCGGCCTCGCGATCGCCTTCGTGCAGCAGCGTCCGCCATCCGGACTTGAAGCGCATCGCCATCGAGAGCGGATGCTGGCGCAGCGACACGGGCATGTGCCGCCAGAGCGCCTGCTCGATCTCCTTGAACTCGAGCGCGTTGGCGAGGCTCTGTCCGATGTCAATCAGCTCGTGCATCTCGGCGACGCGCGCTCGCTCGAGCTGCGCGGCGGTATCCGCGGTCAGCGCCGACGCGCGGCTCTCCTGCCGCTTGCGGTACTGATGGAACATGAAGACCACGCAGAGCACGACGAGCGCGGGCAGCAGGTCGAGGTGATACCGCTGCTCCACTTCGCCAACGGAGTTGAGGGCGTACCGCAGCGGCTGCTGGAAGACGACCGCGGTCGCCATGATCAGCCCGACGGCCAGCGGGCTGTCGTGGCTGATGTCTAGAAGACGAAACCTGGGCATGCCGGGTACTCAGCAATTTGGCTGCCCGACCGGGTCCGCCGAAAACCCACGCCAAATCGCGGTCTGCGAACCGGCGCACGCGTGACTGTGCGGGAGCGCCCGGGGTGCGCACGCTGGAGGGTGCGCCGGGCGGGGATCCGGGATCCGGGATCCGGCAGATCGGGGATCGGGGATCAGCTCGTACAGCAGAAAGAACCGCCCGCGTCCGTGCGCCTTCGACAGCTCGTTGATGTAGACCGCGGCCACCGGCATCTCGCCGCCGACACCGATGCCCTGGATCAGGCGCAGCGTCAGCAGCGTCGCGAAGCTGCCCGACGCCGCGCAGGCGATGCTCATCGCCGACATCAGCGCGGTGGCGGCGGCGACGCTCCGCACGCGCCCGTAGCGCTCGGCGAGGCCGCCGAACACGAGCGCGCCGACGAACTGACCCAGATAGCCGGCGGCGATGAGCCAGCCGATCTGCGCTGACGACAGTTGCCACTCGGGCGCGAGGACCGGCAGGACAAACGCGAGCGACAGCGCATCGAACGCGTCGAAGAACGTGGCGCTTCCCACGATGATGCGCGCGCGCAGGTGCCACCGCGAGAACGGGACGCGCTCGAGCCGCGCGATCAGGTCCGGCGCCGCCTCACTGGTCACCTGGCTCGCCGCAACAACTGAAGCAGCTCGGACGCTATCCGGTCGGGTCGCTCGATTGGGGTCAAGTGCCTGGCGCCTGGAAGGATGGCGAGGGTCGACTGCGCGATCGCGTCGCGCAGGTGGCGCGCCATGC